>OLNE01002656.1_pt1 | contig 10943 bp, 11 predicted proteins | sample 1672431 | NCBI WGS metagenome assembly OLNE01 (sample SAMEA3136685, study PRJEB25190) | human gut metagenome | reverse complement strand
GCCGCAGAGCTTGCCGTAGCCGGGGAATGCCTGCGTGTTATAGTACACGTCGCCGTTGTCGCAGGCGTAGGCCAGCCCCTTGTCGATCAGCTTTTCAATCAGCGCGATGATGTCCGCGATGTGCTCGGTCGCGCGCGGGTTCACCGTCGCGCGCTCGATGCCCAGCGCGTCCGCGTCGGTGTAGTGCACCGAGAAGCCGCCACCCAGATTCACCTCGGGCAGTACCGTGCCGGTTGCGTCGCGCAGTTTGGCCATCAGCGCGGCCACCTTCTTGCAGCCGTCGTCGAACGCGTTCAGGTCGAATATCTGACTGCCCAGATGCGTGTGTATGCCGCGCAGTTCAAGTCCGGGCTTTGCAAGTATCAGCTTCAGCGCGTCCAGCGCCTCGTCCGCGCCCACGCCGAACTTGGAATCCACACGCGCGGTCTGTATATAGGAGTGCGTGTGCGCGTCCACGCCCGGATTTACGCGCAGGAACACCATCTGGCGCTTGCCTGCCTCCGCGCACATCTCGGCGAGGCGTTCGATTTCCTCAGTGCTGTCCAGCACGATGCGTCCCACGCCCATGTCGAGCGCGGTCTGAAGCTCCATGTCGGTCTTGTTGCTGCCATGCACTATTATGTGTTCAGCCGGGAAGCCCGCCTTCTTGGCGACGTACAGCTCGCCCAGGCTTACGCAGTCCAGCCACATGCCGCACTGCTTCATAATGACAGCCATCGCCGTGGTCAAAAACGCTTTGCTGGCATACGCCGCCGCACCGCCGGGCGCATATTTTTTAAGCGCCTCGGTGTAGCCCGAACAGCGCGCGCGCAGATAATCCTCGTCGTATACATACAGAGGCGTGCCGAACTCGTGCGCCAATTCTACGCAGTCACAGCCGCCGATTTCCAGATGTCCCAGCGCGTTTATGTGAAGTCCTTTTCTTAAGTACATAAATATTCGCCTGCTTCCGCAAATATACAAGTCATGAGTACCATTATACCGTGATTTGCATATCTTGCAAAGCGGCTTGGGACACTATTTACGAATACTCTACATTCAAATGCGGGCGGGGAGTACATAAAAAAGCGCTTCCTTTATAATCGGGAAGCGCCACATATTTACAGATACACCCAAAGCCTGAGCACACGCATAATCCCTTCGCCTACTCCGCGCACGCGCACATCCCGATCGACCACCGCTTCGATCTCGCGCAGTACCCGCTCGCCCAGCATCACGCGCACACTGCCTACTACTTGGCCTTCGCTCAGCGGCGCGGTCAGCTTGTCGGGTAGAGTGCGCTCCAATCGTATCTCGGATGCGCCGCCGCGCTTAATCAGTGTCTCGCAGTCGCCCGCCAGCACTATGTTCACATCAGACGGATCGCCGCCGATTACCGGGAAGTTCTGCTCCACAATGTCACCGCTCCTGGCCGCCTGATGCATCGTATAGTTGGCGAAGCCATGGTCGAGCAGCGCCGTCGCGTCGCTGAAGCGCTCCTTGGACGTGCCCGCGCCCAGCACCACCGCGATCAGCCGCATACCGCCGCGCTGGGCTGACGCGCTCATGCAAAAGCCCGCCTCGTTGGTAGAGCCGGTCTTTATGCCGTCGCAGCCCTCGTACAGCCTTGTAAGGCGGTTTGTGTTGGTCAGCTGCGTTACGCGCCCGCCGGGGTGCACGAGTTCGTCCAGCCATATCGTCGAGTAGTCGAAGTATAGATCGTGCTTGATTACCTCGCGCGACAGCACAGCTATGTCGCGCGCCGTGGTGTAGTGCCCCGACGCGGGCAGGCCGGTCGAATTGACGTAAAGCGTGTCGGTCATGCCCAGCTCCTGCGCGCGGTGGTTCATCGCGTTGACCATACCCTCCTCCGAGCCGTACAGGTATTCGCCCATCGCCACGGTGGAGTCGTTGGCGCTGCCTACGATTATCGACTTGAACAGCTCATTCAGCTTGTACGTCGAGCCGGCGTCCAGCAACGCCTGCGAGCCGCCCATGCTCTCGGCGCGGCGGCTGACCGTAACGTCGTCGTCCGGCGCGCACCGGCCGTTTTCGATGGATTCAAGTATCAGCAGTATGGGCATAAGTTTGCTGAATAGAAAGCTTGGTTACGCTGGCGACCGGGCGGCGCTCGTCCGCGGCCTTTTCGAATATGACGCGCCCGGTCGAGGCCTCCATCAGCAGCGCGGATTTGCTGCTTAAACTAAAAGGCACTGAATCCTCAATCGGCAATTGCCGTTCGCCTTCCGCGCGCGCGGCGATCGTCGCGCCGTTCGTGCCCACCAGTACCAGCATTGCGATGAGCAGAAGTATGCTTATCGTCGGCATCAGTTTTCTGGACATACGCAGTCCTCCCCGAAAATATCTGTTTATATATTTTACGATGGGGCGACTATGCGTATGACTGTAAAGGGCGTTAAGGCATAAAAAACGCGCCCCGCGGCAGTGCGAAAGACTGCTGCGCGGGCGCGCAGTTCGGCTGTATTTATGCGGCCTTATTCGACGGTGAAGGAGTCGAAATCATCGCCATCAGTATCGTTATTGTTGGAATTATCGGAAGGCTTGTCACCCTTGGGCACGTTATAGGGCGTGCGGGACGCGCCGTTTATCGTGTTTCGCACGGTGCGCTCTGCGCCGCGGGCATAGGAGCGTATCTTGCGGTCGCCCTCGGGATTGTTGTACTTCTCGATATGCACGCGGCATCCGGTCAGGAACATAAGCACCACGCTAAGTATTGCGAAGTAGGGCGCCATGAACACGCCCACTGCCAGATATATCACCGGCAGCCGCACCAACGTGTCGCGATCCTTTTCAATGACCAGCTTTATGCGCAGACCCTTTATAAACAGATCGACGGCGTTGTCCCAGAAGCTCTTTTGGCAGGCTTCCGGCTGAGGCTGAGGCTCGCTCCGGGGCGGGGCAGTGCGCGACTGGTTCTCGCCGCGCAGCGCGCCGCTCTTTTCCAGCTCGATAAGCGCCCGACCTATGTCGCCGTCGTTGCGGTCGAGCAGCGCAACCGCCTGTTCATACGTAAGGTTGGCCTTCTGACGAAGGTATTCGATGTGCTTTATGTTATAGGATGCCATTGCCCTGAAGCCTCCTTGCCCGTCGGGTGCGGGGGATTAATACTGACTATAATCGTCGCCGCGCCAGAAGTGGGGCGCGCGCCTTACTCCGCGCTCAATCCTGATCGTGCAGCCGGTGAAGAACGCCAACAGCGCGCATATCAGCGCAGCATGAGGCGCGAAAATGGCCGCGATTATGATCAGCATGATCGGAAGGTTGATAAGAACTTCATTGTAACGGGTAACGGTAAGACGAGTATACATCGCATTTATCCTCTCTGCGCCAGTGGCGCGTTCGCTTTGCTCTTAAGTTGATGTCTGTATTATATATCAAAGCGGAGGACTTATCACGAGTACACGCTTAACCGTCGATTAGAGAAGGATGAGAAAGCGCCGGGCGGCGGGTAAGTATGCCGCGCCACCCGGATTGCATCGCAGATAGCGCGATTACATCTTCTCGGCCTTGTACTCCTCGCCCTTGGTGTCAACGGTGATGGACTTGATGCGCTGCTCGGTCACGGGGCGATCCTGGAAGCCCGTGCGCGTGGTGGCGATGCGGTCAACTACCTTCATGCTCTCGTCATCGGATACCTTGCCAAACGCCGCGTACTGGCCGTCCAGATGAGGCGCGTTGGCGTGCATTATGAAAAACTGGCTGCCCGCCGAGTTGGGGCTCATCGCACGAGCCATGGACAGCACGCCGCGGGTGTGCTTGAGCGTGTTCTGCTTAAAGCCGTTGGCCGCGAACTCGCCCTTTATCGAGTAGCCGGGGCCACCCATGCCATTGCCGTTGGGGCAGCCGCCCTGAATCATGAAGCCTTCGATTACGCGGTGGAAGATCAGGCCGTCGTAAAAGCCCTTGCCCGCCAGCTCGACAAAGTTGGCTACAGTGTTGGGCGCGTATTCGGGGTACAGCTCGGCGCTGATTACGCCGCCGTCTTCCATGGTGATTTTGATGGTAGGATTGCTCATTGGATTGTCCTCCTAAAAAATATTTTAAGCGCCTTTCAAAAAATCGCCGATATGCGTTCGCACTGCGCATCGCCTTAAAATGGTTAAGGCAGCGCGCAGACCGAAACCGCATTTCGCTTCGTTTGGAAACGCGCCGTTATCGGAGCGCGGCTTACTTTATCTTTTCAGCCGTGTACTCCTGTCCGTTGGTCTCTACCCGTATGGTGGCGATGGTCTGGCTGTTGATGGGCTTGTCGGTGGAGTCCACGGCCACCTTGGACATCTTCTCGGCCACGGCGATGCTGTCGTCGTCCATCAGCTTGCCGAACGACGCGTATTCGTCGTCCAGATAGTCGGGCGCGTCCGCAACCACGATGAAGAACTGGGTTGAACCGGAATCGTAGTCGCCGCTCACGCGCGCCATGGACAATACGCCCTTGGTGTGCTTGAGTGTGTTCTGCTTAAAGCCGTTGTTGCCCATCTCGCCCTTGATGGTGTAATCCACGTCGGCCTTGCCCGCCGTGGACGCAAGCCCCGCCTGTATCACAAAGCCCTTGACTATGCGGTGGAAGCTGATTCCGTCGTAAAAGCCGGAATTGGCCAGCTCGATAAAGTTCGCCACGGTGTTGGGCGCGTACTCGGGGTACAGCTCGGCCCGCATCACGTCGCCGTTTTCCATAGTTATCGTGGCAACCGGGTGGGGGGAGTCGGGGTCGGCCGTGGGCGAAGCGGTGTTTTCCACCAGGTTACAGCCGCACAGCGTCAGCGCAAGCACCAGCGCCAGCATCATGGGGAAGAACTTTTTAAGCGTCTTGATTGCAGGCATTGCATCGTTCCATCCTTTGCTCATTTTGCGCGCGATCATGCGCGCGGCAGGCAGGCGCAAAGCTTACCTTATCATATTATATCGCGTTTCTTTGTCAATGAAAAGGCAAATTTATAAAGTTGCGCATTTTGCCTGCACCCAGCGTGTGTCTCAAAAATTCCTGAGTACGCAATTTCGGGTGGCACGGTGCCATTTCTGCGTCACAAGGCTCGACTTAGCGCTGCTGAGCCTTCGGATTCCTTCCTTGAACTGACGAAAAATTCGCTCGAACTTGCGGATTGTCCCGCTTGAGACGCACTCTAAAACCATTCATGGCAGGTTTTAAGCCCCGCGCGATTGACAAGCGGCGTGTTAACTGTCATAATGTGCAAAGAAACTGCCGGGGGAGGCTTAATCATGCGCAAGGGAGACGACGCGCGCCGCGAGCTGATGCGCCGCGCCGCGGAGCTGTTCGACGGCCGCGGATACGACGCGGTGTCGGTTAAGGACATTGCCGACTCGCTCGGCTGGCCCAAGAGCCTTATCTATTACTATTGCACCAGCAAGGAAGAACTGGTCATGAAGGCCGCCGGGATGCGTGCGGACGCGGTAATCGGCGATGTGGAAAAGTACATTGGCGAATGCGCCGGGGGCAATATTGAACGCCTGAGCCGCGCTTTAAGCTGCGTGACATTCTGGTATGACGGCGACCCAAAGACGGCGGCGCGGCTTATAAGCACGCTGTATCAGCCGGGAAGTCTGCCGTGGCGCGTATATTTGCGTGCGGCGCTGCTGCCTAAAATCAGTGCGACATGCAACGATATTATCGCGGACGGGGTCAAAGATTATGAAATGTATACGCCCTATCCGCGCGCAATGTGCGGCGCACTGCTGGAGCTCAGCGCCGATCTGGCTGAAAAGCTGGCTCCGCTCGTCAGGCAGGGCGGCTGCGGCGCGTTTGACCAATGCGAAAGGCTGCTGACGGCCTACCGCTGTGCGGTCGAAAGACTGGTCGAAGCGCCGTTCGGCTCGCTCAGACTGGTCGAGACGGCATTCCTGCGCGATACTGCGCGCGAATTGGGCGTGGATTTTAGCGGAGGTGCTAATGATGAAACGCTTGATTGTGGCGATAGTTACTGTAATGACGATGCTGTGGACGGCGGCGGCGCTGGCTGACGGCGCGCCCACCGTGCCGCCCGACGTGCGCGGCCAAAGCGCACAAACGGTTTCGACTGAGGCAGCTGAAACGCCCACGCCTGAGGTCGAGGTAATAGACTTTATCACATACCCGCAGGAAACGCCCGCGCCCACCCAGCGCACGGGCCGACTGTCAGGTATGCTTATCGGGCTGGATCCCGGCCATCAGGCGCACGCCAACCGCGACAAGGAACCGCTTTCTCCCGGCTCAAAGGAGCTGAAGAACAAGGTATCCAGCGGCACGCAGGGCGTAAAGACCCGCATAAACGAATACGAAACCAATCTGACTATAGCGCTCAAACTGCGCGACAGGCTGGAGGCCGAGGGCGCGCGCGTAGTCATGACGCGCACCACGCACGACGTGAACATATCCAACGTCGAACGCGCGCAGATGATGAATGCGGCGGGTGTGGACATATGGCTGCGCATACATTGCAACGGCAGCGATAACCACGACGTGCACGGCATGAGCATGTATGTGCGCGACAGCGGCCCGTGCGCCGACGAATCTTACGCGGCGGGCGAGATGCTATTGGAGGAAATGACTGCCACAACCGGCGCGCAGAACCGCGGCGTGCATAAGTCGGACAGCTATACCGGCAATAACTGGTCTGAGGTTCCGTGCGTGCTGGTCGAGATGGGATATGAAAGCAATCCCGACGAGGACGTAAAGCTGAACGACGGCGCGTATCAGGATAAACTAATCGAAGGTTATGTAAACGCCCTTGAGCGTTGGAATAACAAATATAACCGCCCCAAGGTATCGCAACCGGAAAACAATGGAGTGATGTAAAATGGGAAAGGCACAAATACCCGCAAACTATACCCCGATAATGAACGTCCGCGAAACCAACGCGGCCATAAAGCGGCTTAAAGACGGCTTTGAAAGCTGCCTGGCCGAGGCGCTCAACCTGACGCGCGTATCTGCGCCGCTGTTCGTGGACGCGGGCACGGGCATAAACGACAACCTGAGCGGCACCGAACGCCCGGTCAGCTTCTCTACCGCCGAATCGCCAAACGCTAATGTGGAGATAGTCCACTCGCTGGCCAAGTGGAAGCGCGCGGCATTGGGCCGCATGGGCTTTGAGCGCGGCGAGGGTCTGTATACCGACATGAACGCCATCCGCCGCGACGAAACCGCCGACAACCTGCATTCGTACTATGTGGATCAGTGGGACTGGGAATTTGTCCTGAGCCGCGAGGAGCGCACGCGCACAAAGCTACATCAGTTAGTGGAGCATATATATTCAGTATTCCTGCGCACCGAGGCTGATTTGTATGCATACGACCTGCGCATGACGCCGGTGCTGCCGCGCGAGATAACCTTCCTCACCTCGCAGGAGCTGGAGGATGAATATCCCGACATCACGCCTAAACAGCGCGAAAACATAGTCGCGCGCAAGTACGGCGCGGTGTTTATCGAAAACATAGGCGGCGCGCTGCGCTCGGGCAAGCCGCACGACCTGCGCGCGCCCGACTACGACGACTGGTCGCTCAACGGCGATATACTCTTCGACTATCCGCTGCTCAACTGCGCTATGGAGATGTCCTCGATGGGCATTCGCGTGGACGAGCGCAGCCTGATCGAGCAGCTGTGCGTCAGCGGCCACGAGGATTGGGCCAACCGCCCGTTCCATAGGGCGCTGCTGGAGGGCGAACTGCCTTTGACCGCGGGCGGCGGTATCGGCCAGTCACGCCTGTGCATGTTCTTCCTGAAAAAGGCACACATAGGCGAGGTACAGTCCTCGCTGTGGCCCGCCGACATGGTGCGCGAGCTTAAAGACGCGGGCATAGAACTTATGTAAAAAACGAAACACCAAAAGGCCGTCGCGACATATCGTCTTTCGCGGCGGCCGTTTTATTGGCCAAATGTTTGGGACAGGGCGGGTCAGTCACCGTCCGTGGGCTTGTCGTTGTCTATAAACGCATCCAGGTTCTCCGCAAGCGTCTTGACCGCCTCGCGCAGCGCAAGCTTCTGCTGACGGCTATAAGAAATACCGGAGTCGCGCAGCTGGCTGTCCAGCGAATCCGCCGCCAGCGAATCCAGCGAAACGCCCAGCTCGTTGGCCATCTTGACCAGCGTGTCCAGACTCGCCTTGCGCGTGCCCCGCTCGATATGTCCCAGAAATGATGTTGATATGCCCAGCTTTTCGGCAAGGTCGGCCTGCGTCATACCGGCGGCCTTGCGCGCCCGCCTTATGCGCATTCCCAGACTCTCATAATCCATATTCGACGCCCCTCTTCGCACTATGCGAGCATGCATCCATAAAGAATATAAACATTCATAATATATTATATACCATGCCCTGCGCAAATAGAATTGACCATAAGAAGTTGTCATGTACTGTAAGTAGCGATTGCCCTAAAATTAACCGGTAAACATAACCTCAAACGAAATCGATTGCCTGAAATCGGTGCGACTGGGCTTCATCAAAAAAAAATGTGCCGGTGTTATCAAATGGCTGTACTTTTACTTTGAAATGTGATATAATAACTTCGCCCACAAGTGGCGCCCTTTAGTATTAGCCTTCAACATCCCAAGTATATGGCAGACTTACCGATAGCACTCAATGTTGTGCCGAGCATGTAAGGCGGGATGCCGCGCGAGTCACCTCCGCGCCCGGTCTGACATGTGGTCTGCTTTCAGGCAGACGCTCCATAACGGGAAGGTTCTCAGGCATTTAATTCGGGCAGACATCGGTAGGGCATACTATACTTAGGAGGTTTTTTCCCATGTTTGAAGACAAGACTCTTACTTGCCGCGAGTGCGGCCAGCAGTTCGTATTCACCGCTTCGGAGCAGCAGTTCTACGCCGAGAAGGGCTTCCAGAACGAGCCCGGCCGCTGCCCCGCTTGCCGCGCCGCCCGTCGTGCTGCTAATGGCGGCAGCCGTCCCGAGCGTCAGATGTACGATGTAATCTGCGATGGCTGCGGCCGTCCCACCCAGGTTCCCTTCCAGCCCCGCGGCGATCGTCCCGTATACTGCCGTGAGTGCTTCGAGGCGCAGCGCAACGCTCGCTAATTAAAGCATAAGCAAGGCCGCCCCTTTTCCGAGCGATTGGAGAAGGGGCGGTTTTCTAATGCGCGGATTTCGCAATGGACGAAAAATGAGAGGAGCGGTAAAGCCCCTCTCATTAAACCGTGGGATCAGTTGAACTTCAGATATGCGGTCGCGCAGTAGCCGGTTACGCCGTTGTAAGAGCACAGCGACCATTCTTCGCCGTATTCCAGCACTATAAGCTCAGCGCCGTCCGGAATTTTGGTTGTCACGCCCGAGCCTGAGCTGCCTGGCTGGCGGCGCAGCTTTAGCTTCTTGCCGCCCGCATCGACGCGCGCCCCGGAGTTGGGAGCGGGCGTGGCGGTGGGCGCGGGCACGGCTGTGGGCGCGGGCGTTGCCGTAGGCGCAGGACGCTCGTCGGCCTTTATGAAGTCGGAAGAGGCCCAGCCCTCGTACTCCTTACCGTTTTGCGCGACGAACCTGATGCGCGTCCAGCCGTCTACAGTCTCGAGTATGGTAACGTCCGCTCCGTTGGGCATACGCACCAGCACGTCGGAGCTGGTGGAAGGATCGCTGCGCAGGCGCAGCGCGGAACCGCTAGTATTTACCTTGGCAGCGCTTTCTGCGGGCGCGGGGGTAGGCTCGCCACTGGGAAGCGGCGCAGGAGTGGCCGCAGCGCCGGGCTGTGCGGTGGCCGTGGCGGCGGGTGTGGGAGTAGCGGGCGCGGCGGTAGGCTCTACGTCGGACAGGTAATCGTCCATGACAAAGCCTTCTACGACGCTGCCGTCGGGCATGGTCGCGCGTATTCTGCTCCAGCCGTTTTCGGTGCCCAGCACCTCCAGTCTGGTGCCGTCGGGCAGCTTGGCTATGACGGCGCCTGTGCCGGGGTTCAGACGCACTTTAAGGTTCTTGCCGCCCGTGGTCACTTCCTTTATGGGAGCGGGCGTGGGAGTGGGCTCAGGAGCAGCCGTAGGCGCCGCTGTCGGTTCGAGCGTGGGCACTGCGGTGGGTTCGAGCGTGGGCTCAGCTGTAGGGTCTTCAACAGGGGTATATGACGGCCAAGGATCAACGGGGTCGGGTGCATTATAGGGTTTTACTATGAAATAAGCCTTATCGGCAAATTCCCAATTGCTTCCGTTCGGAGCTACAAAGCACTTAACCTCATACGTACCGGCAGCCGGGAATATCCATGTGTCATTTTCGCCAAACGCTATGCCCGTTCCGCTAACGTCTATGCTGCAAGACTTTCTTTCGCCGTTCAAAGTATACTTCGGATGATTTTCCCAAAGGAAGGTTATCTCCAGCGGCGAACCATCTGCCGGCATTACCAGCTCATCATGACAATACACATGGTCTGCAGTGAAATATTCCGGGTCGAACTCGAAATACGATGGCAATTCCACCGGAGCGTTATCGATGATAAATTCGATATCGCAAGATGCTGTGTATTCACCGTCGGGCGTGGTCGCGGTCAATTCATATATACCATCGCTTATATCTGCTGTGGCGTATTTGATAATTCCATAACTATAAGTATTGTTAAACTCATAGCTTTTTATCAAATTCGCCTGCTCGCTCTTGCGAGTAAAGGTTACATCGACGTTTTCTGGATAAGTGCCGTCTGCAAAATAGCAGCTAAATTCAAGCGTAGCGGTATCGCTTACCGCAGCGCCGCCGGAATTTCCGCCTTTGTATAGCGTAATAGTTTCCGGTATGCCATCCAATATAAGACGGTTTTCCACATACACATCGAATGTCGCAACGGCGGCATCGTCTTTATGACCGTCGTACCATGCCTTCACTGTGACTGTGCCTGAAATACCTGCGCTGTTAGCCCACAATTCAATCTCAAGATTACTCTCATCATCGGACGTGTCAGTCCAATGGTTAACCTCGATTTCGCCGTTGTTGCAAGTAACTTCCCAATTTACCATCTGCTCCAAATTCGT
>OLNE01002654.1_pt1 | contig 10948 bp, 7 predicted proteins | sample 1672431 | NCBI WGS metagenome assembly OLNE01 (sample SAMEA3136685, study PRJEB25190) | human gut metagenome | reverse complement strand
ACTTCATTCAGCCGAGCTCTGCAAACATTTTTGCGCATAAATCTTGACAGTGCCTGTATGTATGTTTGTATGTACGTATGTAAACATACATACATTTTAAGGTAAAAAACGCTCTGAGCCATCAAATTGACTCAGAGCGGGGGAGAGTAGTTTTTTATGGTTTAAATTTTGATTTTCTCTAGAAGAGTTTGATAGCTATCTACAACATCATACATGACGCTTTCATCACTGATTGCCCTGAAGTGTTCGCGGGCACAATGAATTTTGGATTCTTCGATCAAACGCAGCTGCATAGAACGCATGGATCCCTTTGTTTCCGCGATGAAGTAGATGTGTTTTACAGTGCCTTCATAAAATGCAATGGCCCAGTCTGGGTTATAGCGGCCAACAGGGGTGGAGATGTAGAAGCTATTTGGTAATTTTACGTAGACAGCAACGTTGGCATTGGTATCCAAGTCCGCAGCGAAATTTCGCTCGTTGGTAGAATCATAGATAATATGATCGTACAGATGACGCTGGGCCTTCATTGCGTTGCTATCGAGTTTGCCTTTCATAGTTGGTTCTGTGAAAATATCTGTGTGATAGGTTTCATCCAACATATTGTATGTGATGTGCCGAATGATGGCAGTTGCTTTTTCATCATTGATCAAAGCAGCTGCTTTCAAGATGAACTCCTCTGGATTTTCCTTGAACTGATGAAAAACAGTTTTCTCGATGCCGGTCAGGATGCCTACGACTGCCTTCCTGGTCAACCCAGTTTCTTCAACGAGCTTACCGATCAAATCATACTTCACGCTTTGACTGGTTTTTGCTCGTTTGCTGACATCGTAAGTGTTTGAGTGAGATTTTGAGAAGGAAGTAGCGTTTAAGAGAGATTCTTTGGATTTGATTTCTTCCAGAGAACCTGTTTCTACCTTGAAGAAGAGTTTTGACACGCGAAGCTTGCGGTTTAGCGCATCAATAGATTTTTGAATCAATTCCTCTGTATCAAAGTTGACTACATAGACAGACTTGGGGCTGATCCGCTTCCAAAGAGCCTGAAACTCTGGCATGGCGAGTTTATCTGGGTCAACGTGCAGCTCAACATTTTTGTCACGGGCGTTATCCAGCTGCATAACACGGTCATCGTAAACCGAATCGAGGATACTCAAAATCGAAGCAGCACAGTCGGCCACTTCTCCTGCTAGCTTCACTGCACCGTTGGCTTTGTCTTCATAGTATTTGTCTGTCAGGGCACCCTCTTTATTGACATAGCCATTGACGACCAGATCAAAATAAATAGCATTTGCGGTAGCGCTATCCAAGACCTGCCCGTTTCCAGAGGTATCTGTAATGACTCTCTCTTTGAAGAGATCGGCAGTGACAGCCCGCGGACGATTAGAGACAGCTTCAGCCAACTCAGTTTGCAGACTTTTGGCAAAACTATCATAGCTCTCGCTGGCGATCACAGTCAGGACGTTGATGTTGTGAACGTCGCTGCCCAGAACCGTTGTATCCATCCGTTCTCCATCCTGGTTGACGCAGAGTCGCAGGCCACGGCCGACTTCCTGCCGCTTTCGGATATCACTTCCGCTTTGCTTCAACGTGCAGATTTGGAACACATTGGGGTTGTCCCAGCCTTCACGCAACGCAGAGTGAGAGAAAATGAAACGCACGGGGGACTTTCTCGGATCACGATCCAGAAGCAACTCCTTGTTCTTCATAATCAGGTCATAGGCGTCCACGTCATTGGTGGTTCCTTCTTTTCGATTGTTCAGCTTGCTGTCTGTAAGTTTTCCCTTTTTGTCCACAGAAAAATAACCAGCGTGGGTATCGTGGGCGGAGATAGCATTTAGATAGGCCAGGTAATCTTCGTCACCGATTTCGCGCTGCATAGAGCTGACAATATCTTGATATTCTTCTTCAAATAAGTCGGCATAGATACCATTATAGGGATGGCCTGACGGATCATACTGCTTATACTTTGCAACTTCATCGATGAAGAAAAGGGACAAGACCTTGATGCCTTTATAGAAGAGCTGTCTCTCCCGCTCTAGGTGGGAGAGGATCGTCTCTCGGATTTGGATTCTACGAATTTGCTCTTCGCTGACAGCTCCAATCACATCTCCAGCATAAAGCTTGGTTCCGTTCAAAAATTCAATAGAATTATCTCTGCCGTCAATGGCCTTTACCACGAAGCCGACTTTATACTCGTCCAGATTTCCGGAGTGGTCATAAAGATTATATCCCTCGTTGACGGTAGCTGTCTTTTTCCGGATCGACGTTGCCCCTTTATAATCAAACTGGATGGTTGCTGTGGGATTTGCTTTGGAAAGATTGATGCTCTCCAAGTAGACAAAGCCTTCGGTGGCTGTGTTGCGGGACTGGGTGATGCCCTTCACAGAGATCTTTTTGACCAGCCGTTTGTTATAGGCCTCCATTGCATCCAGCCGGTAGATCATATTATAGATGCTGTCGGCTTTATGGGTGGCAGAATAGCGCAGGGTTAAGAGGGGTTGAAACTTTTTTAGTTGTTCCTTGGTCTGTTTTCCCTCGACAGACTGCGGTTCATCAATGATCAGGATCGGGTTGGTTTTAGCAATGATATCAATAGGCTTACGAGAACGGAACTCATCGAGCTTCATATAAATTCGGCGAGCATCTTTGCCCTTGGCATTAAACGCTTGCGAGTTGATGATCATGACGTTCATCGCACTATCTGAAGCAAAGCGATCGACTTCTGTCAGCTGTGATGAGTTGTAGATAAAGAACCGGATCTTCTTGCCGTATTCCTCTGCGAAATGCTCCTGCGTTACCTGGAAGGTCTTATAGACGCCTTCTCGAATGGCAATGCTGGGCACGACCACGATAAACTTGCTCCAACCATAGTGCTTGTTCAGCTCATACATGGTCTTGATGTAGGTGTAGGTTTTACCGACACCGGTCTCCATCTCAATGGTCAAGTTATAACGGCCTTCCAGCCGCTCCGAGGGTTTGATCTGGTTGGCCCGCTGTACTTTTTGCAGATGCTCTAAAATGATCCCATCGTTCAGCTCTGGGACGATCGGTTCGTTGCGCCAACCGGTGAAATCGTCCAGAAGTGTCTGCTGATCATCATCACCACGGTCCACTCTATACGTGGAGGTGCGATACGGCTGGCCCGAAAAAACATCGACGACTGCTTTGGCGGCATCTGCCTGAAATTTTTGGTGTTTGAATTGAAGCTTCAATCGTCTTCACCTCTGGTATCTGTTACAATCTGTTCTTCCAGTAGCTTTCTCAGATCCTCCTTTTTGGGCAGGACTGTTTCATACTTGCTGGCAAATATTTGAGAATTATCTTCCGGTAATGTCATTTCTACAACTGCATTATTTTTATCGCGGCAGAGAATGATTCCAATCGTTTTATTTTCGTCTGCTAGCTTTACTTTACGGTCATAGTAATTGACATACATCTGCATCTGCCCGATATCCTGATGCTTAAGTTCACCAATTTTCAAATCAAACAGGACAAAGCAGCGTAACAACCGATTGTAGAAAACCAGATCAACGATAAAGTGCTCTTCATCAAACGTGAAGCGTACCTGGCGCCCAATAAATGCAAAGCCGGTGCCAAGCTCCAAAAGGAACTGCTGCAAGTGGTCAATGATTCTGCTTTCCAGCTCGCTTTCCGAGTATTCCGGAAGCTCTTTTAGCCCCAAAAACTCAAGTACATATGGGTCTTTCACTGCATCTTTCGGTGTCTCGACCTTCTGTCCTTCCAGTGCCAGCCGGTAAACCCTGTCTTTATCTGTACTGAGGGCAAGGCGTTCATAAAGGGAACTGTTATATTGACGTTTTAGCTCGCTGAGGCTCCAGTCATTTTTGACAGACTCAATTTCATAAAAGTGCCGTTCGTCAATGTTTTCGATCCGCATGAGCTTCAGATAGTGCGACCAGCTCAGGAAGAATTTTCTTCCCGTACTGACGGACGGAAGATGATCGAATTGGGTAAATGCTGTTTCCCCAATTTGATCATGTGAATAGATACGATAGAACCGCCGCATGAGTTTCAGGTTTTCCGCGGAATAGCCCTTTCCAAACTGGCCTGTCAGATATGCTGAAAGTTCCTTCAAAAGCTGCTTGCCATAAATTGCCCGATTTTCACCATGCTGCTCTTCCTCAACAATCATTCTGCCAATCTCATAATAAGCGTACACCATAGAGAGGTTGACAGCAGTTTTGGCATTTTTCCGTGCCTGCACAAGAACATCAGAAACACTTTTTAAGAAAGCACTTTTGATAGCTGTATTTTCTTGATTATTTTTCATCAATGCACATCCTTCCCGCGCTGGGATGAAGTACGCTCTTGGAAGAAGAAAAATCGTAACCACTGGTTGCATTTTTTCTTCTCTTCCCTCAAATCACCTTCACGCGCTTCCCGATATCGTCGGCGTCCTCCGGCATATAGAACTTAAAGATCTCAAACACGTTGATCTTCTCCGGGCTGGACGCAAAACCAGCATCCCGGAAAACAGCACGCAGCGGCTTCCGCTTGGCGATCTCCTTGACCACGCTTTCGGGAACATTCGCGTCAAAGCAGGCGATCAAATCGCCGTCGTTGTAGGTGTGGACGGTGCAGCCGTCGATTTGTTCCGAAGTATACGGCAAAGACAGCGGCAGCCCCCAGTCGATTAAACAGCCGAACAGCAGGTCAAGGTCGGTGCGGTCATCCTTGATGTTGGATTCCAACCCGGCCAGCATCTCCTGATCATACTCATCCGGCGCATAGTAGACGTCCTTCATGTTGGTGTCGTCCAGCTTGAGAATGCGGAAACCGATGTCGAGGTCTTGTGTGGTCATGGGACTCTCGGACTTGATCTTGTCCCCAGCGCGGCGGATGCGCTCCTTGCCGATTTCACAGATGTTATGCGCTGCGCCGATGGAATCCAACAAGTTAACCGCATTTTGGGCAACCTTTCTGGCTTTCTCGGAGGCTTCCTTTTGGGGATCGATCTTTTCAGGAAGTTGAACAAGGATAAACTTACGATGCTTATTCTGCTCGGCATCTGCCAAAAACATTGCGTGCGCTGTTGTAGCCGAGCCAGAAAAGAAGTCTAAAACAATGTCCCCGTCGTCAGTTCCGCAGAACTGGATAATTCGCTAAATAATCTCTTCGTCTTTCGGGTTTTCAAATACTTTGTCTCCCATAAGTGTTGCCAGGCGCTTAGAAGCAGCGCGTCCATCTTTGTAGAAGACACTATAAGGAACGCTGTATTCTCTATCTTTCAGATAAGATTTTAAGGTCGGAACACCATTTTCATCCTTCCCAAATTCAACCCGCCCTTGTGCAATCCACTCTTTCATGGTTGCTTCATTTGTTAACCATCCACGCGAGGGAATCTTAACCGGCTTCTGTGTAACAGGATGCAAAACCTGATATTTAGGTCCGCCGCCTCCGGGCCAAGAAATATTATCTGCGAAAAAGATTCCGTTCTTATCAACACGGCAGTAATGGGAATGATCTTTTGCTGGGTGACCATCTGGCAGCGCTTTATACCATGCTTTAAGCCTTTTTTCGATTGCTGCGCAATCATCACCGTTCAGTTTTTTCAGACGTTCATATTCGGCATAAATCTCAGAGAGTCCTTGTTTCTTTTCACGCCACAGGATTTTATGTTCCTTCACCCAAAGTGCGTCTTTGAAATAGCACAGAATATACTCATGAGAAACCGAAATGTACTTGGAATCATTTTTCCTGCCCGCAGACCAAATCAGTTCAGCAACAAAGTTGCTTGCACCGAACACCTCATCGCAAATAGCCTTGAGCGTGTTTACTTCATTTTCATCAATACTGATGAAAATAACGCCGTCAGATGTAAGAAGGTTTCTTGAAAGTAGCAAGCGGGAATAAATCATCGAACACCAATCCGAGTGAAATCTTCCGTTGGTATCTGTATTCTTGAACATTCTGTTCCCCGCATCATCCGTTGCTCCGCTTTCCTCGGAATACTCATCAGAAGACATAGCAAAATCATCACGGTAAAGGAAGTCGTTGCCGGTATTGTACGGCGGATCGATATAGATCATCTTGACCTTGCCGAGATAGCTCTCCTGCAAGAGCTTGAGGACTTCCAGGTTATCGCCCTCGATGTAGAGGTTTTCGGTGGTGTCCCAGTTTTTGCTTTCTTCGGGGCAGGGACGCAGCGTTTTGCGGATGGGTTTGTTGGCCTCTACGATGGATGCCTTTTTGCCGACCCAGGTGAACTCGTATGCCTCGTCGCCGTCGATCACGTTGGGGGAGAGCATCTGTTTCAGCAGCTCAAAGTTGACGGCGCGTTGGATCCCGCCGCGCCCGTCGGGGGCTTCGGTGATGCAGTTGGGGAAGAGGGCGGCAATCTTTTCTATATTGCCCGACACAATGTCGGGGGATTCAAATTTCATCTTGTCCATTGGTGTTACCTCCATTCTGCATAGGGAACATTGATTTCACCATCTTCATTATTTCTACTTGTCCGTTTTGATATTGCTGCTGCTGTATCATGGAGTCAGTTAAGCCCTTTGGAATATAGGGATTCTGGATAGTTTCCCATGTGATTTTATCCTTGTAACCAAGCGATTCTGCGATAGCTTCCAAAAGTTTGCACTTCTCGGTTTCAATTTTTCTCAGGTCTTCTTCTGATGGATTGCTGACGCATAATTTATCATAATATGCCTTCCACTGGCTACGCACTTTTTTATCATCCGCAAATACGATATCAATAATATTCAAAGCATGAACACTTGCAGTAGTCCAAATATACACCCTATTTGTCATCAGCGTTTTGAAAATATCCATTTTGTCTTGCCTTCTTTTGGCGCGATCCTGTAGTTTTTGCCCAATTATCACGGATACAACCGGTGCTAAAATGATAGCCGCTATGTTGATGAAACCCAATATGTTCATTTTGTTTTCTCCATTTCTTTCCTCAACTTTTTCAACTCTGAGTTCATCTCCATCCGTCGGTTGAGCTGCTTCTCTTTCTTCATCTTGTTTTCCAGCACGGAAATCCGCTTTTCAAGCTGCTTCTTCTTTTCATCACGCTCAACAGATTCTTTCAGACTCTCGCCGGAATCCGTTTGCAGCTTGTCCCCGGCGATCTGACGGACAAGGCTTTCATAGACGGCATCCATATTCAGCCCGTCGATGCCGAGATGCAGTTCATTCTCCGGCATCCAGTCGGTGTGATAATAGCGGCTGACCTTGAAGGCGTTGCTGCCGGATGCGGCAGCTTCCTTGTAGCCGATCCAGGCTTGAGCCTTGCCGTCACAGGTCAAAACAAAGAGAATGTGGTAGGGGATCTCTTTGTCGATTTGTTTCAGCACGGCTTCGTCAAGCTGCGGATCGTTTAGGCGCACCTCGAACACTTCGATTTCGGTTACGGCTTCTCCTGTGGCGATGTTGAGCGTGGACGCTGCCAGTTTGTTTCGCCAGTACACCAGCCGGATCTGATCGACAAACACACGGCGCAGGGCAGGGGAAATGTCAAGGTTGTCATAGAACTTCTGCTTCGGGATTTTTTTGTTGAACTCCGTAGATGCAGGAAATCCAAGCATTACAAGCCCTCCTTATTTTACGACGAAGAAGCAAATCAGCTCAAAATCATCCAGCCCTGACACTGCACTGAGCAGGGCGGAAGTTCCGCCGCTTTTGAATAGACTGTCAATGTCGTTTTCTTCTTTCACGTCAATGATAGAATTGATCGCTTCGCTCAGCAGCTCAGAGATTTCACCCATTTTGCGCCCGTCGTCTGTCTCATCATTGAACCGCTTACAAAGCTCCGCACAAGGCTCACTCTTGCCACGGCAGAGCAGACGCATTGTGTCGAGCAATCTCTTCGGATTGAGATAATCGCAGACGATTTCACCTTCTTCACTGATGTAGACCATGTAGAAGGGGTGAATCCGGTTCCGGTTGTCAATGTTCACGCTGTCATTGATATTTCTGAGGACGAAAATTACCCCGGCAGGAGAATCTTCCGTCTGTCCAACAACGGTGTGCAGACCCTTTGGCGCGGTTTCGATGTCCTCGTGCTGCTTCATGTATTCGAGCAGATCAAGGCGGAACTCGTTGAGTCCCAAATCCATGATGGAAATGCCGCTGGTCATGTCCTCAATGTCCACGACTTCTTCTTGCAGCCGCTTGAGCTGTGCGCGGCGGTATTCAAGGTCGCCTTTTTCCTCGGCATTGATCAGGTCATCGTCACCGGTGGACGTCATGACGGAGATCTTCATGCGGGTCTCCACACGGCTTTTCAGGTTGATATACTCGTCGAGGTCCATATCCGGCCAGAAGTTTACGAGCTGGATATGGTCGTTTTTACTGCCGATCCGGTCAATTCGCCCGAACCGCTGGATAATGCGAACAGGGTTCCAATGAATGTCGTAGTTGATGAGATAGTCGCAATCCTGCAAGTTCTGACCTTCGGAAATACAGTCGGTCGCAATCAGAATATCAAGTTCGTCTTGATTTCCGGGCAGAAGAACAGACTTTCCTTTGGAAACAGGAGAGAAGCAGGTCAATACCGTATTAAGGTCTGCTCGGAGCTTTGGTATGGTAGTTTTTCCGTCAACTGTGCCGGTAATCTCTGCCGTTTCCAGCCCGAAGTTTGTTTTCGCAAATTTACTGACGTTTGCAAAGAGGTAATCGGCGGTATCGGAGAACGCGGTAAAGACGATGATCTTCTTGTTGCCGGGATTGATCGGATGCTCGATTTTCTTTCGGATCAAGTCGAACAGCGTTTGCAGCTTCGTGTCATGCTCCGGCGTGATGTCGGCAATCATGAGGGACAGCAGTTCCAAATTCTCGGCGTCCTTTTCCAGCTCGCGCAGCCATGAAACATAGTCCATGTCAGCAAGGTCGATTTTGACCTTCTTTCCGACCGAGAAGAAATCGGTGTTCTGATCGTCGTAATCAAAATCTTCTGTGCCGGAAATCTCAGTCAGATTCAGGACACAGCCGCCAGACTGATAGCTTTTGATCGTTTCAATGGTGTCTTCAATCAGCTTTTTGATGCGGTCAATCGTCAGCCGGAAAGAGGCGACTGAGCTTTCCAAACGCTTGAGAAGGTTGATGCTCATGAGGCGGCGAATGCCTTCCTCGCGCCCCTGCTGGGTCAGGCTGGTTCCTTTGTGGTGCGTCATGTCGATGTACTTTGCCAGTTTCGACGGCATGATATAATTTGACGGTGTATAGATCGTCAGGCTCAACGACATGAGCAGATTATAAATATCGTTATAGTTGATCGCGTCGCTCAGGTCTGTCAGGCAGGGACGCAGCGAAATCGGCGGCAGACGCTCCGGAAATTTGCCGATGTCAGAAGTGTTGTAATATTTTTCAATGTGCTTTCTTGACCGTGCAATCGTCACACTGTCCAGAAGTTCAAAGAAATCGAAATCCAGCGTCCGCAACAGCTCGTCCGTCGTGCGTTCCTCGGCAGGGAGCTTGCTCCATGCGTTGAAAGCCTTCTGTGCCTGCCGGAAGATTTCATCAATACTTTTGGTCGTATCGAGCTTTTTGCTCATCTGTGCGGCATCGCCCTCGTAGGCGAGTGCAAGCTGATTTTTGAGGTCGATAAACTTGTTGTTGACCGGTGTTGCCGAGAGCATCAGCACCTTCGTTTTCACACCAGCACGAACGACTTTATTGAGCAGTTTCAGATAGCGGTTTTCCTTTGCATTCTCGCCGGACACCTCGCCGCCATTGCGGAAGTTGTGGCTCTCATCGATGACAACGAGATCATAGTTACCCCAATTCAGGCGATCAAGATCGATCCCGTTCGACTGTCCATGCTCACGGGAAAGGTCGGTGTGATAGAGGACGTCGTATCTCAGTCGGTCTGCTGCAATGGGATTGTTGATATAATTTCCCTTGTATGTATTCCAGTTCTCAGAGAGCTTCTTCGGGCAGAGAACAAGCACAGATTTGTTGCGGTTCTCATAATACTTAATGACCGCAAGCGCAGTGAACGTCTTGCCGAGACCAACGCTGTCTGCCAGAATACAGCCGTTGAATTTTTCGAGTTTGCTGATGATGGCGAGAACTGCATCGCGCTGGAAGTTATAAAGCATTCCCCAGATTTTGCTTTCCTTGAAGCCTGTCGCTTCGTTAGGCAGCTCATCCTCTGAAACGTCATCAAGGAATTCTTTGAAGATGTTATAGAGTGCGACAAAATAAATATATTCTGGTGCGTTCTCACGATATGCGGCAGAGATATTCTCGATCACAATATCCGTGACCTCTTGGAGCTTTTTCTTGTCGTTCCAGAGCTGTTCAAAGAGCTTGAGATAGTAGTTAGCATTCTCAAAATTCTCTGTCTTCTGCACCGGATAGTAGGCGTTATTGCCGCGCTCACAACCGAGATCGACTGTTGTAAATCCATTGATGGGCATATAGGTGCTTTCATCGACCGTCATGAAGCCCATCATCTGCTCCTGCGTGACGTTGGATTTGAAAACCGCTTTGCGTTTGATCCAGTCGGCACATTCTTTGGCGATCGCTTTTTGTGTCAGCTCATTACGGAGCTTTACTTCAAACTCCGTGCCGTAAAGACTGCACTCTCTGGAAATGCGAGGAATATAAAATTCACGTTGCGCTTTTGGCGTTTTTTCCGTCACAAAAGTGGGCGAGGTAAAGATAAAATGCAGAGAATCGATTTCTTCTAACTGCTTTTTCAACTCCTGGTAAGCATAGATGGAGAAGCAAGCTGCTGCAATAGAGAGCTTGCTTCCTTTATGGATTTCCGACTGCAGATCGTCTTTGACGGTCTTGTTTATATTGTCGATCATCTGCATGGAAGTACCTCGCACAAGTAAATTTCGCCTCTATTTTACACGAGAATTTCCGTAACTTCAACACTTTGAAATAAAATACAATATAAAGAGCCTATCCCCGGCGTTTTGATATGCTCCCCCTTGATGAAACAGTGAAAAAAACAAATTCACTGAAAATC
>OLNE01002644.1_pt1 | contig 10980 bp, 12 predicted proteins | sample 1672431 | NCBI WGS metagenome assembly OLNE01 (sample SAMEA3136685, study PRJEB25190) | human gut metagenome | reverse complement strand
GCCGTATTTTTCTTTCATGACATGGAATGCCGAAGCCCTCTCATAGCCCCAGTAATCACAGAATTTAATCTGCTGATATATAAGACCATCCGCCTTATACTCCTTAGCTATTGCGTCAACATACTCCTGTCTCTCAATAATCTTTTCTGTATTCATGAATCTTGGACACTGTCCCCACTTCATATACTGTCTGCATATCTGTGTAAGAACATCCTCTGTATCGTTAAGAATAATCTCATCTCTTCCCGGAAGTGAACCAAAACAGAATCTGTCAGCCACAACCAGTGCGCCTGCTTCCTCCGCAAGCTTTATAAGCTCAGGGTTATCAATCTCTGAACCAACCATTACGACCCTTGCCCTGTAATTACATTTTTTATCAGGTTCACGCGTCTTAAGCTCCTCAAGTGTTTCTTCGAGCTTTTCTATAAGTGCCTCTTTCGGGCAACAGTAGGTTGCAAGACACAAAACCGCGAATTCATACCCAGTAATTCTTGGATTATCTTCTTTTCTGTAATCACCGATGCTTCTTATAAGCCGGCTTATCTTATTCTGCAATTCTACTGACTTTCTAAGTGCATCATCTGATATGTCTATTCCATATGTATTATTAAGTGGTTCAAGCACATGAAGTCTCATCTGCTTAACAAAATGTCTTAACGCCGTCTCATCATTCTTCATCGGAACATCTGAATATTCCACAAAGAATTTTTCCTTCTCTATAAGGTGCTGTCTCTCAATATTCTCTACGCACCTGTTCATCTGCGCACATGCATCTGGCGCAATTATACAGTCAAGAAAGTTAAATCCACCCTCAATTGCTCTCTCTAATATCGCACGACATCCCTCACATAGCATACTGCTCATGTAATATGTACCCATCTCTATAGAACCTGTACGGGGTGCACGCAGCCTTACCGAAAAGCTGCCCGGCAGATTAATAAGCGGCTCCGGTATCTGAAAACAGACTGCACCGATTGCAATATCACCTTTAGCCTGTGCCTGCCTTACAAGGTCGTTATTCACGTCCTCTAAAAGCTTCTCAAAATAATACAGATTAGCTAAATCCTTCACATTTGCCTCCTCTTACAATATTCCCATATTAACGAGGGCTTTCTTTGCACCCTCAACAATAATTGCATCATCAGGAAGATTGAATACATTTTCACCAAGCACATCTGCCTGCGCAAGCTTGGAATCGCTCTGTATTACTGAAAGCAGTTCAAGGTCGCCGATATCCATAAGCTTCGCAACCTCCATATCCGGTATTCTGTTAGCGATAACTCCGATTCTGTCATACATCACAAGCTCATCTGCAACTTTCTTGATTGTCTGCACAACCTGGCATCCCTTCTTGCTTGCGTCAGTAACAAGCAGCAGATGCGTAACCTTCTCCATAACTCTTCTGTTAATCTGCTCTATTCCTGCTTCTCCATCAATTACAACATAATCAAACTTATCTGAAAGCATTGTGATAACTTCTTTAAGATATGAATTAATCTTGCAGTAACAGCCTGCTGTCTCAGGTCTTCCTATTGCAATAAATGCATATCCATCCTGTTCAACAACTGCATCCATTATCTCATACTTGGCTTCTCCAAGTAACTCCACAGCAGTCTTGGTATCTCCGCCTTCAACATTCTTGATTACTTCTTTTCTTATATCATCTATAGTCTTATCCACTTCAACATTAAGCACTGTAGAAAGTCCTACAGCCGGATCAGCGTCAATCGCAAGTATCTTCTTATCTGGGTGTGCCTCAACAAGAAGCTTTACAATAACTCCCGCTAAAGAAGTCTTACCGACTCCGCCTTTTCCTGCTACTGCTATAATCTGTGTTTTCTTATCCATTATGCTTCTCCTTATCCATTATTGTTCTCTTTATGTGGTTTTGTTATATTAACTTTTCCTGACTTGCTCTTTTTGGACTTTGGCTTGCCTTTCCGCCGCTTTTACGTCCAATCCGCCGTTCTTACGAATCCCTTTTGGACTTTGGCCTGTCTTTCCGCCGCTTTGACGTCCAATTCTCGGCTCTGGCTCACTCTTTTTGGACTTCTTCGTGTCTTCCCGCCGCTTTAACGTCCAATCCGCGGCTCTGGCTCGCTCTTTTTGGACTTCCTCGTGCCTTCCCGCCGCTTCAACGTCCAATCTCGGCTCTGTGCTCACCCCTTTTGGACTTTGGCTTGCCTTCCCACCGCTTTAACGTCCAATCTGCCGTTCTTACGAATCCCTTTTGGACTTTGGCCTGTCTTTCCGCCGCTTCAACGTCCATTCCGCCACGTCAGCTCATCCCTTTAGTGGTTTCTCAATACCCGTAATACGCATTGATTCCCGCCATCAGGCCATCCGCTATATTTTCGAGTGTCTCATCACTATGATCTGAGCTTGCATTTCCAAGCTCCATATCTACAGATGGAATTGTGCTATATGATGTCTGCGTAAGATCTATTGCCATACTTCCTGAACCATGTATCTTCATACCCACATCACCAAGCCCATTAACAAGCGATGCTCCAAGTGCATTGTGCTGCTGCCAGTGTGTGGCAACCGGCTCCATATCTTTAATCGCATCCGGAACCGCAATATAGAAACAGCCTTTGTCATAACTAAGTCCGTCTCCATCCCAATGCAGCGATATATGGCAGTCCGCAACATTGTTGCATATCACAGTCCTTGCTACATTATCAAGCTGTACATCTGCATTGTCCCTTACCATCAGCACATCATACCCCTGTGAAAGAAGCCTGTCTCTTAGAATCTGCGCCATTCTAAATGTAACTTCACTTTCTGGTGTTCCATCATAGAATGTCATGCCTCCTGATACAGCAGTCGCTGTTGTTGCCCCCACCGCCGTACTTCCACCGGTACTCTTAGGTGAGCCGTCCGGATGGCACAATGTTCTCACTGATGAACCACCTGCCGTCCCATGCCCTGCATTGACTCCAACTATAATATTCTTTCTTTCACCTGCTGCTTTATATAGAACAGCATAACCATCGCTTATCGCCGAATGGTCCGCATATTCCCATGTTGTATTCATATAAATGTGTTCCATATCTTCATATACCGGAACTCCTGTATATGGCTCTCTTGCTGCTATATATGGATTGCTTGTTTCTTCCTGACTGTCCTCTTCACTGGCTGTTTGTCCAGAATCTTCTGCTTCTGTATCTGTTATCTCTGCATCTGTTGTCTCTGTATCAGTATTATCTTCACTTAGAGAATCCATCTGTGAACCTTTCTCTGATTCCGATGTCTGGCTTAAAGACTCTGTAATGTCCGATTTATTCAATCCTGTTTTATCAGAATGTCTGTTGCCACACCCCACCAGTATAATGGCTGATAATACAGTTAACATCATGCTTACTGATATGATTCTTGTCACTTTACTCATCTATATCCTCCGGCCATACAGAACCTTCATCAAGCCCGCTGTCTACAAGCCACTTATCTTCTACATATACATACTTCTTCTGTCCACTCTCATTAACAAGTGTAACGAAACCTTAGGTGACTGACCTTCTGCCAGCTCTTCACACCCATAATCCCCATCAAATATCTGTTTTATCTTCCACATAATAATCTCCGTTTCTGATAATTATTTTTATTATAAAACATTTGGGTAAAATATGCTATACAGTTATGGTTTACAAATTAAATCTACAAACTAAAAAGCAATGCCGGTATGTTGCTACCAGCATTGCTCTGTTTGGACTTTCATAAGCCTCTCCATCACCCAGACGTCCAATTTTCTTCACTCCCTTACCACTTTTGGACTTCTACTTGCCTTCCCGCAGCTTCAAGGTCCAATCCGCCACACTTTAGCGCTCCGTTTGGACTTTCTCCGTGTCTCACACCACTTCCAAGTCCATTCCGCCACACTTATATCAGGATAGAAAGAGAAGCACGACCGTGTTGCTGTATTTACCGGTGATACTGACAGGGTTCTGATAATTAAATAATCTACATAAAAATAGTTTGGTATCTTCAATATATGACAGATACCAAACTATTTTAATCATATCTTCATCCCATACTTATCCAGATTAACCCTGCCGTTAACGACCTCTATTCCATCCGCCATAAGCAGCTCTGCCTGCTTTCCGGCTCCGCCAAATGCGAATTCACCGGCAAGTTCTCCTTTGGAATTGACTACCCTGTAACACGGAATTCCTGACGGGTCTGGATTCTTATGAAGTGCATTGCCAACAGCGCGCGCCATCTTCTTATCGCCTGCAAGCTGCGCAATCTGTCCATAAGTTGCAACCTGTCCTCTCGGAATTTTCCTGACAGCTTCGTATATCCTCTTTGTCGGACTGTCAGATACAAGGTCATAACTTTCTGCAATCATGCGTCGAATATCTTCATCAGGAATAGTTCCATCCAGAATAATAGTATTCCAGTGTTCTTTATTCTGATGCCAGCCCGCAATCACCGATGAATATGTACTCCGCCATAGGTCGCGCCACTCAGGTGAAACCTTCACATTAAGATTAATATATCCATTACGCTCGTATGTCCATAAAAATGCTTTCTTACACCCTTTAACCCTTACAAGCTGCCAGTTATCATCATGAAATGGTGCTTCCTGATAAGTATCTGGAAAAGAAAGTCCATATGCAAGTGCTTCTTCCCTTGTCGTCATGTTATTACCAGTCCTTCATAACATTTGTTAATATAAGCTTAATTATATTTGTAGAAACCTTCTCCTGTAGACATTCCAAGCTTTCCCTCATCAATATACTTCTTGAGAATAGCCTCCATCTTCTTGAAATTATATGGCATCATCATCTTCTTAAGAAGTGGTGAGAATATTCCCGGAACACTCTGATACTGGTGAACAATATTGTATGCAGAATTAAGTCCGACTGTATCAAATATCTGGAAAGGTCCCTTAGGAGCTCCTGTTCCTCTTGTCCATGCAATGTCAATGCTTTCAGGATCAGACACGCCTGCAGCATACAAGTCAAGTCCGCTAAGAAGGAACGGAACCAGCATAGAATTAAGCAGATATCCACTCTTTTCCTTTCTTACAGGAAGTCCAATCATTCGTATATCGTTAGCAAACTGCATTACTTCGTTAAAATACTTCTCATCAGTCTGAGCCTGTGTCATAACCTCAGCAGTGTTATTCTTCCATATAGAATTAGCAAAATGTAATGACAGATATTTGTCTGGTCTTCCAGTATATTTTGCAAACATCGATGGAAGAAGTGTCGATGAATTAGTTACAATCACAGTCTTTTCTGGAAGAAGTGGTGAAAGCTTTTCATAGAAAGCAATCTTATCCTTTTCATTCTCAGCCATAGACTCAATCACAAGGTCTGCATCAGCAACAGCCTCAGCCATATCAAGTTCAAGCTTGAGATTAGCATATGCATTCTCAACCTTCTTAAGGCACTCTTCCTTGTCAAATGTATCTTCATCTGCAAGTCCCGCACACCATGCATTCTTATCCTCTGCCATCTTCTCAATAGCATCAATATAAGTCTGCTTAAGATGGTCAATCTTAGGCTGGGTTCTTCCGATAGAACCCTCACTTCTTAACCATATAGTTACATTAAACCCACAATATGCTGCCTGAAAAGCAATCTGACTCCCCAGCACTCCGCCTCCGGCAACAACAACATTAGAATACTTCATAAGTTCCCCTTTCTCTTATTCAACATCCTTACTAACCCTCGCGAACATCTTCACCTTAGTAACAACATTCTTCGGCTTAGTAAATATCGCATAAAACCACCTTGCAATCCAGCAGAATGGCAGCAGCCACGGTACTTTCTTCAGAAATGGAAATGTATACAGCATCTTATTAAGCGGTGGAAATGCGTTGTACATGAACATTCTGAATCTGCCCTTTTTCTCAAGCTGATTCGTATATGCATTATACAGATTGCCATAAGTTCCACTTGAAAGAATATAATCCGCCATATCCTTAACATCAGCGGTAAGTTCTCCATTTCCGAACCAGTAGTCAACCAGCTTCGATGCCTTAGTATAGAACTCAGTAAGTCCAAGCTTTGAAAATTCCGTATTAACGTAACCCATATCCATACCAGTCAGCGACTTCTTCATAATATACATATCCATAACCGAGCGAATTCCTGAGCCGCCGAGCTGAAAATGCTTTGCAAAATGTGCAACATTATACACATAGAAATCTTCATCCGTCATCAGGCGTGCGTACTCATTATCCACAGTAACCGTCCTATCCAGAATATTATCATATTCACGGTAGAAAGTCACCCCGTCGCCATCATCAAACAGACTTGTATGAATCTCAATATTATATATAGGGTCTTTGAAATACACATCCTGATGGCTTATATCATACATATCGCATGTATACCCCATCCCGATAAGAATATCATGCACCTTCTTTTCGTCCTCACGCTTAATAAGAATATCCATATCCGACATGCTTCTCATATCAGTCGATGGATACATATTCTTAATTATGCTGCCCTTAAGCGGAATATGCACAAGCTTCTCCTTAGTGAATACATCACACACATTATTCAGCTCTGCCTTAAAACGTATGCTTATAGACAATCCACGCAGGTGCGCTTCTTCCCATTTACTTAAAATCTCAGAAGGAATCGCGCATTGCAGCTTCTTAATACCATAATAAGCTGTTGTCTGCACACTGTGTTTTTCAGCAATCTCATACACCTTTAACAGGTCAATATTATCGTCAGGCTCAGGCAACGGCTTGCCAGCCACAACATTTGCAAGAAGCCCGATAAGATACTCTCCATTATTCAAAATGTTTATCCTCCAATACCACGCAGCGGTCACATACCTCAAGCACAGCTTTTCTGTGCGATACAATAATAACCGTCTTGTCCGTAAGTTCCCTTATATTCTTAAGCACCTTCTTCTCAATCTGCTCATCAAGAGCCGAAGTTGCCTCGTCAAGCAGCAACACAGGAGCGTCCGTATACAAAGCCCTCGCAATAGCAAGACGCTGTGCCTGTCCCTCCGAGATACCCATTCCACGCTCACCGATAAGCGTGTCATATCCATGCTCTAATTTTTCTACAAATGTGTCTGCACATGCAATATGCGCAACTGCCTTCACTTTGTCCATATCAACATCAGCACTGGTATCATCAAGAGAAGCTATAGCACTCGTAACATTGCCGGACATAAGGAAATTGCCCTGCGGCACATATGCGAACATCTTGCGATACCTTTCGGTCAGTGCATAACTTTCCTTTTCAGTCTTAATCTCAAGTGTCCCCTTTTCAGGCTCATATATAGCAAGAAGCAGCTTAAGAAGCGTACTCTTGCCCGCGCCGGAGTTACCCATAATCGTTATGAGCTCACCCTTGCCAATAGATATATCGGCATTTTCAAGAATAATGTCGTCCTCATATCTGAAAGTAATATTCTTACATTCAATCGCTGTCATGTCTTTATAAAGCTCTCTGCAATAATCCCTGCTAAACTGGCTCTCAACGTGCTCTTCCTCAAGAGTCTCAAGCTCCATGCAGCGCTCCGCACTTGAGAGCATACCATAGAACTTTGGCAGATAACCGGTCATATTAGCAAGCGGCGCCCACAACTGGTCAACAAGCTGAAGTACTGCCGACAGCGTTCCGTAAGTAATACTTCCATGCAGAATTCCGAAGCTGCACCAGCACAGACCGAATATATAGCCGCCATTCATAACAAGTCCGAAACCGACATTACATATATTAGAGAATCGGTTTCTTTTCATACGCATGAATCTGTGCTTATCCATGTACTGTTTAGAAGTATCTATGCTCTTTCTTTCTGCGCCAAATGTCTTAAGAACCATAAGGCTTCCAAGATTCTCCGACAGATAAGAACGAAGCACACCATCAGCCGCCTGCACATCCTTGTGAAGCTTCTTCATAACACGGCGGAACAGTGTTGTGAATATAAGCACAAGACCACCGCCGGCAAAGAATATCACAGAAAATCTGTAATCCAGCACGAAAAGCACCGCCGCCGCGCCGGCCAGCTTAACAAGCATTGCAATAATTCCTGGAATAATCTGCACGAACCCATCTGCCACAACAACCGCATCATTAGTAATTCTGTTCAGCAGTTCTCCTGTGTGATACGCTGTAATAGCACTGTATTTTCTTGACAGAATAGTTTCATAGAGTCGTGTTTTAATAACATTTTCCATGCCTGAACGTACATATTCATCTAAGAATCTTATTACACCTCTCGCAGCAATCTGCCCAACCATAATAAGTCCAAGTATGATAACGAACTTGAGAAATACCATCTTATTGCCGGAAACTGCCCCGTCGATTGCTTCCCTCAGCACAAGTGCAAATGCCACCGCACTTATTGATATTGCTGAATTAAGCAGCACAAGAAGCAGCACTCCCAGCTTTAACTTCCCTGACACGCCAAAAATCCAGCTCATGGCTGGATTCTTAACTATCTTCTTTAATTGGAGCTTCTGTTCTTTGTCCATAATTTTCTAACTCTTCTTAATACTTTCTTAGCTTCATCTCTCAATCTCAGAATCGCACGACGCACCGGCAGCGCATCGCACCATATATGTGCATATATCTTAAGACGTATATCATCAGCATCAATCCACCGGCCTTTTCTGTAATACTTAGTAGCAATGCCGACAACCGTATCTTTAGGTATAATCTCTTTCTGCCAACAATTATCTCCGTAAAATATATAGTAATCATCTTCTACCTTAAGAATTCGATGGAGTACATATCGATCTTCACTTTTTCTATAATATAATGCAACATCATATCGCTTTAGTTCACCATTAACCGGAACAATATCAATAACATTCTCTTGGCTCTTTATAAGAGGCCACATACTAACCCCTTTAGGCACACTATAATAATGTCCTCTATTATAAAGCTCATTCATTTTAGCCTTATCCATCAATAAGTCCAGCCTCTCTTATCTTAGCAACTAAAGCCTTAACATCTGCCTGTGCCTTTTCCCTGCTCACATCATATTGCTCAAGAAGTGCATCAACCAGTTCTTCCTCTGTCTTATCTTCCTTCAACTGTTCAAATACGAAATTAGCTGTCTTATTATTTCTTATAATTCCATTAAAAGACTTGGCTGCCTCTCCTGTTGCAACTACGATATATTCATCACCAGTCTTTTCCATAACAATTCCTGATTTAAGTTTCATGGTCAATTCTCTCCTTCTTCTCCATATGCTGCCCTGTAAGCCACATGTGCAGCTTCTTCCTGCATGTTGCATCCAAGCTCGAACAATCCGACATTCTCAGCCATTGTCCTTGATAATATAAGTGTCTTTCTCATAAGCTCTGCATTATCCGGCCGATATGTCTGATTGAACACATATGGAAATGCTTCATGCATAGTAAGTTTTCTTGCTACATTAGTCTCATTTCTCTTAAGCAGGAATAATGCCTTAACCGGCGCAGATATATTATTCTCAATTCCATGCTTGCCACACCACGGTGTTCCGTATACATTAACATGAACTCCACGCTCATCGGTTCTTACACTGACAAGAGGCTTGTCATCATTAATCATTGTCACCCTGTCTCCATACACCTGACGCCACAATCTCGTGTGAGTTGACTTTCCCGTTCCGCTCGGAGCAAGGAACATAACAGCCTCACCATCAACCATAAGCACAGATGAATGTACAAGAATAATTCCTTTATCAACAAGACGTTCACATATCTTTCTATATACAGCAAGTGTTTCAAGATAATCTGGAGAACTTGTATATTCATCACTTTGTTCCGCTTTAATCTCTTCGTCACTCACTTCAATAACCATCTCAGGTGTAACATCATCAACTATGTAATTCCTGCAATATTGCTTTATATATTGGTATCTTTCATTAATCTGAATAAATGTATCTGCAACCCGTATTGTAAACATAGCTTATCTTCTCTTTTTCTTAATAAATATAATCGCACCAGCCGCAAGACCAATAATTACAATTATGCATACTATGTATGCGATAATCTTAGGTGCTGAAGATTTCTTGGTGGTCTTAGAAGCTGTCTCGTTCTTATTGTCGGCAGCCTGTGTTGACTTATTGTTGTCCTTCTTGTTGTCAGAGCCAGATATAGTTGCACTGCTATCGCCTACATTCTTATCAACATTCTCTTCAATTACAGTTCCGTTAGATGAATCTATTATAACGTTATTATCAGAATCAATTATTGCTCCACCAGAACCTACTGAACTACTGCCGCTGTCACTATTACCAGATAATGAACTATCACCATTATCATTGCCCTGTGTATTACCGCCATTAGTATTGTTAGAAGAATTGTTATTACTATTATTGTCATCATTATTAATATCATTGCTATCTAACTGACTTCTGTCTGTAACAATCTTAACGTTATCTCTTACAACAATATTAATTCCCTGAGCCTTTGATATAACTGCCTGAAGATTGTCCATTCCTATGAAAGACATATCACCAACTTTAACAATTGTATCTGGAAGTGTAAGAATCCTGACACTTGAACATCCATCAAACGCATGGTCATCTATCTGTGAAACAATAATTCCTCTTCCAACCATGAATGGAATCTCAAGGTCTGTTGCATCTCCTGAATATCCACATATAGAAGCCCACTTCTGTTCATTATTAACTCTATACTTAACACCATCATATACTTCTATTGTATCTTCTGCTTTAACATAATTGTTATTTAACAAAACCGTTGCAATCATAACCATGCAAACTAATAAACCTTTTATTATCTTCTTCATCGTTTACTACTCTCTTTGCTCTTTATTATGTAGTGTATATAAAGAAAGGCGGGATTTTTTCCCGCCTTAGCTTTCATAAATTATGGATTAGTTATTGACCGTCCTCCAATCACACCCTCTGATTCACCTGCTCCACTAATCTTTATAACATCAGCTGTCTCAAAAACAACTACATCACATATTATATCTTCATATCTTTCTTTCATTATAAACTCTCCTCAATGATTATATTATTTCATAGTAACAGTATTT
>OLNE01002640.1_pt1 | contig 10992 bp, 9 predicted proteins | sample 1672431 | NCBI WGS metagenome assembly OLNE01 (sample SAMEA3136685, study PRJEB25190) | human gut metagenome | reverse complement strand
ATGGGGGACAGGCAGAATATGTCCGGGTTCCTTTTGCAGATCAGGGATTGAATAAAATCCCGGAAGGTGTTACGGACAGACAGGCTTTACTGGTAGGAGATGTTCTTGCTACTGGTTATTGGGCAGCACGTATTTCTGAAATCACAGAGGAAGATACTGTACTAATCATTGGAGCCGGTCCAACGGGAATATGTACTTTACTTAGTGTTATGCTGAAAAATCCAGCGAAGATCATTATATGTGAAAAGGACGAGACACGTATTCGCTTTATTAATGAGCATTATCCGGAGATTCTTACTGTTTCACCGGAAGACTGTAAAGAGTTTGTTAAGACTAATAGTGAGCATGGTGGAGCTGATGCAGTCCTTGAAGTTGCCGGAGCAGAATCGACATTTAAACTGGCGTGGGAATGTGCCCGACCAAATGCAATCGTGACAGTGGTTGCGCTTTACGATAAAGCGCAGATGTTACCACTCCCAGATATGTATGGTAAAAATCTCACTTTTAAAACAGGTGGAGTGGATGGCTGCGATTGCGAAGAAATTCTGAAGCTGATATCAGAAGGTAAGATCAACACGGAACCGCTGATTACGCATACATATCCGTTAAACAGGATTGAAGAGGCATATGAATTGTTCGAAAATAAGAGAGATGGTGTGATTAAAGTAGCAGTGGAATGCTGAGAAACAGGTACGGGAGGCTGAACAATAGTGAGTTTATCACAAGTAATTTTACCCGTGATCATAATGCTTATTATTGGGATAATCTGCAGAGAGAAAAAACTGATCCGCCCAGAGGGAATTGAAGGACTTCAGGCATTGGTTATGAATTTTACACTTCTAATCTCATTGTTTTATACTTTTTATCGGGCAAGTATTAAAGCAGATACTGTGATATTTCCAGTTACCTTCTTCGGAGTGACCGCAGGTGGGATTTTTGCAGGAAGGCTGCTTTGTAAACTTTTAAAAGAAAAGGATATCTATTTTCCCTTTACACTGACAGGATATGAGGCTGGAATGCTGGGATATGCTTTGTTTGGTATTCTGCTTGGAAATGATAAGATCACGCAATAACTTGCTTAATCTTGCCCCATTTTGCCAAGATGGCAGCTAAAACACACATTTCACAAATCCCCGAAATCCATTGCAAAACAGGGCATTTCCGGGCAAATCAAGGAGAAATAAAACAATGATAAAAATATTTTTCATCTGCCACGGCAGAACTCCATGACTACTCGCAATCCTCGGAATAATGGGGCAAACTGGGGCATAATTTGGCGTCCGCCGGGGGTGAGACTACCAGGAGACTACAAATAAACGACTTTAAATTCGGGAATGTAGGGGCAATCGTTAATCGGGTATATATTGTATGCACCCCTTGCTGATAATCGTTAATCGGGTTCTACCAGGTGACTACTACACTTCAAAATTAAAAGTTTTCTTTCCATAATATATGGATTTGTTCTCTTGCACCGCCCATGTGGAGACGGTTTGCCTTTTGGGTAGGGAAATAGTCAACGATAAGAACGTTGAGTATGCTCATGTTGATTATGAGCCAAAAGATGCAGAGTATCTGAAAAGTGCTAAGGGTTCAGCGTCATACAGAGAAATCAAAGAGTGGATTAAGGAACAACATGATGTTTCTGTATCAAATCTATACATTGCTCAAGTAAAAGACAAATTAGGCTTTGAGAAGCGTGAAAATTATAATAAAGGTGTTGACGGTCATAGAGTACCGAACTGTCCAGCTGAGAAAGAAAAATTGATTCTGGAAGCGTTCAAGCATTTTAGAATGATATAAGAAAAAATCAGAATGAGAGAAAGTGGAGAACATCTGCTTTCTCTTTTTTTGATGTTCTGAAAAAAATTTTTTTGAGCTGGATACGTTGTCAGACAACACGTTTAAAGTAAATGATACATAATTGGGTAGGAAAAGTATTGCAATTAGAAATCCAGTGTGCTAGACTTTTATTAAACCATAAGAAATACAGTAAAATGGAGGAATAAAGATGGCAAAGCAAAAAGGTTGGACAAATTCAATTCCTGTTCAGGAAAGAACATTTCTTACCCAGAGAGAGCTTAGTAGATATACTGGCATCAGCTATGATTTAGTTAGAAAATATGTCAAGGGTGGGGAATTTGAAGATTATATTACAGTAGGAAAACAGAATAAAGTTATGGTAGATAGAATCGCTTTTGAAAATTTCCTTAAAGCGAAAAAACATATTGAAAAGTAAAATTACAAAAAAATAGCAACTGTGAGTGGCATCACTGTTGCTATCAAGGAAGTTACCAAGAAATTCTTTCAGTTATTATTTATGCTCATATATTAGCATATTTTCTTGGTGACTTCAAGAGAAAAACAGAAGATTCATGAAAACATGAAATCATGAGAAAGGACATGTTAATATATGGCTAGAACTTACGAAGAAACTATTTTTGATGCAACAGTAGATGCTGTGAACGATGCATTAGCACAGCCAGTGTTGCCAACACCTGATGAAATTAAGGGTAATATTTTAGATAACAGCAGAAACGAAGTTACAATGTATAATTCGATTGCTCAGCAGGGGGCAAAGTGGAAGGTGCCTGTGGAGTTGGAAACATATCAGATTGCGTATATAATGCTGCGTGTGCATTATATTGCATTGATTGAGACAACTGAATCTGAAGATGATGCAGATTGTTCTCTTTTGGGCGTATACATGGAAGATGGTGAAGATGAAGGTATTTATACAACAAAGGATTCTGAAATCCGTCGTATTGCAAGACTCTATAAGAGAAGAATCACATATAAGGAATTTCAGGAAATGATGTATATCATGAGAGAGGAAGCTCCGAGAGTGAAACGCTGTAGTGAGCGGAATCTGATTGCTGTCAATAACGGTATTTTTGATTTTGATACAAAGACTTTGATGCCGTTTACACCGGATAAAGTGTTCACTTCAAAATCAAGAGTAGATTACAATCCAAATGCAAAAAATGTGGTGATTCATAACGATGAAGATGGTACAGACTGGGATGTAGAAAGCTGGATGAACACATTGTCTGATGACAAAGGGGTGGTTACAATTCTCTGGCAGATTTTAGGTGCTATCATTCGTCCAAATGTATCATGGAATAAGGCTTGTTTTATGTATTCAGAATCTGGTAACAATGGTAAAGGTACATTGTGTGTATTGATGAGACGGCTTGTCGGAGAAGGAAGATATGCATCTATTCCATTGAAAGATTTCGGTAAAGATTTTATGCTGGAACCTTTGATTAGAACTACATCTGTTATTGTTGATGAAAACGACGTCGGTACATATATCGACAAGGCTGCGAATTTAAAGGCTGTAATTACAGGTGATACAATTCAGGTTAATCGTAAATTTAAAGCACCGATTTCTTTTAAGTTTAAAGGATTTATGGTGCAGTGTCTGAACGAAATGCCAAGAGTGAAGGATAAATCTGATTCATTCTACAGACGTCAGCTTTTCATTCCGTTTACAAAATGCTTTACAGGTGCGGAACGCAAATACATCAAGGATGATTATCTGAAACGTAAGGAAGTCGTAGAATATGTGATGTATAAGGTTCTTAATATGAACTATTATGAATTCGATGTTCCAGAAGCATGTAAAACAGCATTGGAAGAATATAAGGAGTTCAATGACCCTGTAAGACAGTTCATGGCTGAAATTATGCCGGAATTACAGTGGGATTTTGTTCCGTTTACATTCTTGTATGATTTATACAAAGAATGGTACAAAAAGTACGTTGGAAAACAGGAAGTAAAATCATTACAGGTATTTATCAAAGATGTTCTGAATCTGCTGAAAGATTATCCAGATTGGGATTGTCCTGACAGTAAAAAAGCTGTCAGACCTAAGAATATGATGGATAAGCCAGAATGGATGATTGATGAATACAAGCTGGAAGATTGGTATAGCACTACATACAAAGGAAATGATTTAAAGAAAAAGTGTTGTCCGACGTTGAAATCAAGTTACAGAGGAATTTTAAGAGTGTAATACAGAGTGATAGTACAGAAAATGTGCTATCACTTTTTATTTTTCGGGATTTTTTGAGAAATGTAGCAGAAATGTAGCACGTTTCGTGCTACATGAAATCCGTTGACTGGTACTGGATTTAGCGAATTTTACAAAAAATGTAGCATGTAGAAAAATGTTGATGCTACATGAAATCCGTTGATACACAACAGATTTATCCATTTGTAGCAGATGTAGCACATTTTTTTAAGATATATACACGTGAAAAATAAAAAAAGCCTAAAAACATTGATTTATGAGGATTTTACTTTGTATCATTGTGATGTTATCTATAAGTGTATTTTACTTTGTATCATTATGATATTATGTGTAATTTGGATAAATCCGTTGATACGTAATGGATTTGTATTTAGTGTAGACTAAAATAAAAATGTTATATATATGTTCCAAAAAAAACGTGCTACACGTGCTACAAAACACATAAATCCCTTACCCAGTACTGGATTTATGCGTAGCACGTTGTTTTTTTGTCTGCTACACTGTCTGCTACAAAAACGCTGAATGTGCTGCTGGGCACTGGATTTATGCGTAGCACGAAACGTGCTACATTTTTTGGGCTTCTGTATTTTCAAATGCTGATAATATCTATCATCACATTTTCCATGTATGCAATTAGCAGAACAATTCAAAACCCATCGTTTAACACGCCGTATGACGTCACCACGCGTATAAAATCACTAATCTGTAAAAATAGATTTAAGGCTACAAAGGAATTTATGGAATTTTTCAAAGAAGAACATAAAGACGAGCCAATCTATTGCCTGCCACAAAGTGAAGCGTTTGTACAGTCAAGGCTTGCAAATCAGTCGGTGGTTGCATATAATCCAAGGCTTCCAGCTGCATTGGCTACAAGCGTGCTGACACATGGCGTATGGAAAATCTTAAAATTGAAATTTTAATGAAATCATGATAAAATGAAATCATGAAAATTGAATTAGGAGTAGTAGCCGACTTTATGGGATATGTGGGTAACTCGTAGAGTTATCCATATTTTCCATAAAGTTTAGAAAGGAGATTTTAAGATATGACTGAAAATAGATTCAAAGCTCGTCAGCAAAAGCGAGCTGTTGAGGAAGAATCACGTCTGGAACAGGCAAAGGGTGGAACTACATCTGAATCTGGAAAAAATCATGGAAATCAGAAAATGGTTCCTGTCCAGTTCTATATGACAAATGATATGAAGAAAAAATTGAAAATGTATTGTCTGTCCAATGATACAAAGATGACAGATGTTTTGAATAAAATGACAGATGAATTTTTGAAATCACAAGGATTTTAATGAATTCATGAAAATGTGTACAAAAAGAAAGGATGCGTATTATGGCAAATATTAATGAAACAATTTCTGAGGTTGCAAAGTTAAATCCAGAGCTTGCACGTCAGATTCAGAAATATGTAAAAGACCATTCGTATGGTTTGGTTTTTGAACATAATTTACCGGAAGCAGTTAGGCTTTATAAAAAGCAACCTGCTGTAGGTGATACAGTGAATATTCTTGCACCTCGTGGACAAAAGGAAACGGAAGAAAATTCTGTTCCTTGGTGTGTGAAATATATTGATAATGGTATTGCATATCTTGAACATGATGGAGAAGCAAAAGATGTTCCATTAGAAGACATCTGTGTCCTTGTGAGTTATAGGGATGTTATCTATCCAGGATTAAAAGAGATTGACCGTGTAGAACGTGGAAATCCAGAAGACCCATATCATATGGTGATTAATTCTGAGAATTATCATGCGTTAGAAGCATTGACATATGCATATGCTGGTAAGGTTGATTGTATTTATATTGACCCACCATATAATAAAAAAGATACAAAAGATTGGAAATACAATTGCAATTATGTTGATGGGAATGACCAGTATAAGCATAGTAAATGGTTGGCATTTATGGAGCGTAGATTAAAATTAGCAAAACAGTTACTTAATCCTAAGGATTCAATGTTAATTATAGCAATTGATGAAGTTGAGTGTGCAAGGCTGTCTATATTATTGGAACAGTTATTTCCGGCTTCAAATATTGATATGGTTACAACAGTTACTAATCCTAGAGGAAAACAGCGGACTGGTAGATTTTCAAGAACTGAAGAATACTTATTTTTTGTACAGAATGGAAATGCTACTATTCATCAAGAAGAAGATATGGATGCGACAGGGGTTACAAATATTTCTTGGCGTACAATGAGAAGAAGCAGTTTGAATCAAAGACGAGGGAATCATGGATATGGTGCTGTTGGACCCAACCAGTTTTATCCTATATATGTAAACGATAAAGGTAAAATTGTCGATATTGGTTCACCTTTGCCAGAGACACAGGATATTACTGATTTTCCAGCACCAGAAGGAACGACTGCTGTTTTTCCTATAAGGGATGATGGAACGGAAATGAATTGGGCAATGACAAATACTACTTGTGCTGAAATGCTTAAAAAGGGTTATATCAGAGTGGGACGTTATACACCTAAAAAACCACAAAAGTGGGAATTGTCATATTTATTGTCAGGTGTTGTTGATGATGTTGAAAGCGGTCGTGCAACTATTATTGGAAAAAATTCTGATGGTAGTATTAAGGCAATTTATGTTGATGAGATAAAGAAAGCACCAGTTTCTGTATGGATGAGACCAAGTCATAATGCAGAAACTGAAGGAACTAATTTGTTAAAAAATATTTTTGCTGATGAAAAAAGGTTTCCATATCCAAAATCATTGTATGCAGTCAGAGATTGTTTGAAATATTATTTGGATGATAAACCGAATGCATTGGTTGTTGATTTTTTTGCCGGTTCAGGAACAACTTTACATGCAGTTAATTTAATGAATAATGATGATGGTGGTCATCGTAGATGCATTTGTGTTACAAATAATGAGGTTTCTGAAAAAGAAGAAAATGAATTCATTAGTAAAGGTCTTCGTCCATACGATGAAGAATGGCAAAAGTATGGTATTGCCAATCATGTTACATGGCCTCGAACTGTGTGCAGTATCGAAGGTCATGATGTGAATGGAAATCCATTAAATGGTGAGTATTTGGGGTCAGATGCAGCATATGAAGATGGATTCAAAGCGAATGCTGTGTTCTGCGAGTTGACATACGAGTCAGCATGGCCTATTCGCTTGGATAATGCTTTTAATGCTATTGCACCGATTTTATGGATGCAGGCAGGGTGTCAGGGTCCGATTATTCGTAAGATTGGTAAGAGTTACTTAACAACAGATTATTATGGTGTGCTTTTTGATTATGGACAAGCTTCTAAATTCTGTGAGAAGGTAAAGAATACACCGACTATTAAGACTGTGTTTGTGGTAACTGATGACCAGAGACGTTACTCTAATATGTGCAAACGTCTTCCGGAAATTGAAGTACATAGATTGTACGAAACTTTCCTCAGAACATTTGAAATTTGTGGCGAAGGAGGACTGGACTAATGAAGTATGGTTTAATTGATTTTCAGAAAGATGCAGTAACTGAGCTTTTAAAAAAGATGGAATCTATGCGTCGTAGTTACGACGCAGATGGTTCTTTATCTGCCGTATCGTTGACTGCACCAACTGGTGCAGGTAAGACTGTTATCTCAGCTGCTGTTGCAGAAGGCTTGTTTTATGGTAATGATACATATGCTGGTGATGATAGAGCAGCAATTTTATGGTTGTCAGATAGTCCTAGCTTGAATGAACAAACAATGAAAAGATTTGATGCAGCAACAGATTTATTGAATGGAGCTGTGTCGATGGAAGCAATCAGTGCAGATTTTGCAAAAAATCATGCAAAACTGTCACCGGGGCATATTTATTTTTTGAATAGGCAGTTACTTGGCAAGGGAAAGAAGCTGACAAATGAAGCTGAAGGTGGACGTTCGTTTTATGATGTACTGAATGCGACTATTGAAGATGATGACATTCATTTGTTCCTGTTTATTGATGAAGCTCACAGAGGTCTTGGTACAGGAAATGATAAAGGTACAAGTGATAATGCCAATAAAACTATTTATAGCATTATTATTGATGGACAGGATGGAATCAATAAGCCAATGCCTTGCGTAGTAGGAATCTCTGCTACACCTGAACGATTTAATAATGCAATGGCTGGTCGTAAGAACCGGGATATGAAGGCATCTGTTGATGTACCTGTATCTGCCGTAAAAGATTCGGGTCTTATTAAAGATATGATTGAGCTTCGTACACCTAAGAAAGCAGCTGATACAAAGCATCAGGATTTAACGCAGGCATGTGTGAAACTGGCTTCTGCATCAAAATTATGGAAGGATTATTGTGAAGAAAATAAAATCCCTACTGTAATTCCACTGATGGTAGTACAAGTTGAAGATAAAGTGAGTGTTGATACATTAACTTCTCTCTGTTCTCAGATTCATAAAACATTACCTTGGCTGGATATTTCAGATTGCTTTGCAAATGTATTTGGTGAACATGATGACATTGTTACTCCGGCTGGAAAGATTCCGTATGTAAAACCAGAGGAAGTTGCTGAACGCACAGAAATTAGAGTGCTTTTTGCAAAGGATGCAGTATCTACTGGTTGGGATTGTCCTCGTGCAGAGGTTATTTATTCCAGAAGAAAACGAACTGACCCAACATACATTGCTCAGTTGATTGGTCGTATGGTTCGTACACCATTAGCAAGACGTGTTACAAATGTAGAAGAATTGAACACAGTAGCATGTTATCTTCCAGAATATGATGCTGTGACTGTTGAGAGTGTTGTTGAACGCTTGAAAGAAGACAATGTAGCGGTTGATGCAAATAAGATTATTAAAAATCCGGCAGATGTAGGATTTTTTGGAGAAACCAAGAAGAAAATTGAAAAGAAATTAGCTCAAAAGCAGAGTGAAAATGAAGTGAAGCAACCTGATGATGTCAAGCATGAAAATGTAACTGCTGCTAGTGCAGATAGAGTATGCGAATCAGGCGGTTATACATATGGAGAATCGACAGAAGATTCATTGTCAGGAACAGAATTTGCTGTTAATACAGACGATGAATTTGCGGTTAACGTTGATGATATTGTTGAAACTGAGGAAGAATTGACGGAAGCTCTTGAAAGAATTCCGAAGGTTGACAGTGATGCAATTAAAGCAAGTTTTGAAGAAATTATCACCAGACAGGTGCGTCATGATAAAACAAACCATTTCTTAGACTTATGGGACTGTATTGACGTAGTTATGTCTGATATTGATGTGGAGTCTGATTTGGATTCAAAAATTCAGGAAGAATTTTATAACAATATCGAAGGTGAAATTCATAAACATCCGGCAGAATTTAAGCGTTCGTTGAGTGAAATTAAAAGTACAACCGTGAGCGTAAAAAGGGTTGACCCACTTACAGGAGAAGCGTTTGAGGATAGGGAAGAACTGGTTGAGAATGATGCAGATAGATTGGTAACATATTATAAACATGCAGTAAGTGTGTTTTCTGGTGCATCTGATTTGATTAAGTATTGTATTAACAGGCGTAAAAATGAAGAATTTGATTCTGATGCAAATGCGATTAGTCGTATTGCTGCTGTTGGATATTGTATGGAAATTATTCAGGCAATGGAAGAGTGGGCAGAGAAAAAGACAGATGAATTGTTGAGTATTTATGCTCCGCAGAGATATGCTGTATCAGAAGAAAATAAAGCAAAATGGGATAGAATTGAGGGTAATACAAAACCGTATATTGAACGTAATTTAAATGTTCAGGCAAGTATTACACGTCAGAACAAAGATTATAAGGCATATCCAAAACATATTATTAGTGACGATGAAGGTTGGGCATATTTGAAGCTGAATGACCTTGAAGAAAAAGTGGTACAAACAGAATTATCACGTACATTAAATGTAGCATGGTATAGGAATCAGTCAAGAAATCTTAATGCATCTCTTGCAATTCCTTACAAGTTAAATGATGTATGGGAAAATATGTATCCTGATTTTATTTTCTTTCAGAAGACTGGCAATGGAAAAATTATTCGTTCGATTGTAGACCCTCATGGTGATTGGTTAGGAGATAGCGTTGCAAAGCTGAAAGGTTATGTAATGTATTTGAAAGACCATCCTGATATGTTTGGTTCTGTACTTGCTGTTGCAGATGAAAAAGGCGGTGTTTATCGTTATCTTGATTTGATGACAAAACAGGTGCAGGATGAGATTGAAAACTTTACTGGAAGCTCTGCAAAGGAATTATTTATGGGTGCACTGGGCAGAAATTATACGGTTGTATCTGATAAATAAATCTGTTATATTTACATTGAACAATTAAATAAAAAAGTTCACGAGAGAATGTCCGATATGGAAAAAATATCTACGCAATTCGGTGTAGAAAACCGAATTGTTTACGGACGCACAGCTTCTGGCAGAAGCGTATTCTGAAATAAAAATACGTGAGAGACGTAGCGGTGAGCAGATGATGGAAACTTATTGTTTCTTGATTCTGTTCACCGTTTTTTATTACAAATTTTTTGATAGAAAGTTGAGGTAAATTTTATGGCAAATAAAAATGATGAGTTGATGAAATTCTTATCAGATGAAGAAAAAGCTGAATATGAAAAAATGGAAAAGAAACTTGAAGAGCAGAAGAAAAAATTGAAAGTGCAAAGGGATAAGGCAGTTGCAAGACAGAAAGCAGAACAAAAATTCTGGAAAGAAGTTCGTGACCGCAAGGACGAAGTTATGAATTTCTATACTGAGAATGGTATGAACGATTATGCAACTCAAGTTATGCCGGAAGAATCAAGATATGCAGATGAAGTTTTTGAAAAAGTAAATCAGGTTTGTTCGTTGTATGACTGTACACATGAAGAACTTTTTGATTATTTTATGACAGAACAGCAGGTAAATTTTTATCGTAGATATCATCAGTAAAAAAGCATTTTGATTTCAATTTAGAAGTCCTATTTTTTAATGGGGCTTCTATTTTTTGAAACAAAATGATAGCAAGGGGGG
>OLNE01002635.1_pt1 | contig 11015 bp, 8 predicted proteins | sample 1672431 | NCBI WGS metagenome assembly OLNE01 (sample SAMEA3136685, study PRJEB25190) | human gut metagenome | reverse complement strand
TATCAATGGGACTAGTTATACAACTACTCTAACAGTTCAGAGATTAGATTTGATAACTGCGAATGATACAGCTGCGTCTATCGCAGGCTACACATCAACATCAAGAGTGAATAACCAGCAGACAGCGAGCTCGAAACAGCTCAAGAAATTAAATCTCGGCGAACCGTTTCAGCATATCACCAATATATTGAAGAGAGGTAAACTATGATTAGGAGAATTGGCTATGTAGAACAAATCAACTGGGATGAGAACACTTGTAAAGTCAGAATACCGAATTTAGATGGTATGTCAAAAGACGAATACGGTTCTGAATATCTCAGAATGCTACTACCGAATAGACCAGAGGTGGGAGAACTCCAAGACGCAGACATCCCATATCATATGCAAGGTCTTCGAGTAAATGATGTCGTCTATCTGGTGGATTCTGAAGAACCGAATGAGAATTATACCATTGTCGGTTTCTTCGGTGGAACTTATGGAGAGGAGGAAGCGTGATGTTCACGAATTCATTCAGCTATCCAAACCTATTCAATGCTGCTACAGGACATTGCGATACGAAAGAGGATTATGCGAGCATCGTAAATCGCGTAGGTTTGCTCATTCAATCATATAAGACAGAAGAGTTCTTGTTTCCGAACTTTGGCAGCTATTTTCCAGACATTCTTCTCTCATATAATGGAAGTGCTGCTATTGAAAAAGCTAAGAACGATATCAAGAATGCGATTGTTGAATTCGAACCGTACGTTGATGGTAAGCAAATCAAGATTACAGATGAGTCGGAAGGTAATCACGTCAAGCTGCAAGTCATCCTTGTGCTTGATAAGAATTATGAAGAACTGGCAGGTACAGTCGAATGGACCTGGGACGATAAGGGAGGTACTATCTAATGAAATACACGAGTAGAGACGTCCAATCGAATATCAAGAATCTGGTCGACGACGTCAAAGCATTTACTCACATCTGGAATCCAGGTTCAGAGGCAGACCCAGGAATGATTCTGCTAAAAGCACTCGCTGCTGAAGTCGACCTTTTGTCGTTCAATCTTGATACTCAGGTTGATGAGATGTATATGCAATCAGCTACTCAGATTAAGAGTATACGACGACTCGGAGTAGCAAATGGATACACTCCAGGTTGGTATAGAGCACCAAGAACTACTATAACAATCGAAAATCTTTCAGAAAGTTCAGCAGTAACTCTTGATTTTTCACTACCCAACGCAGTGAACAATGTATGCTATGCGGCTACAAATGCAATAGAGGATTTGACAAGTATTCCGTACTTCATTATTCCTGAGAGTGAACAGCTAAAAGATACCGATATTCTAACTATCCAGCCTAAAGGCACTCTAAACGGTCGTGGAGGCAGAGAAGACATCAAAGTTCGCAAAGCAGTTCAAGGAACGATGAAATCAGTCATCGTGAATCCAAGAATGATTGTTACGACAACAAAAGGCGTGAATACCTTAACCTACAGACTTCCGGCACAGAATATAGACGGAGAACTTATCTGGGTTCAAGAACTCACATCTACATTGGACCCAGTGCCAAGAACAACCTGGTTGAGGGACACGAAGAATAACTTCATTGAGACTAATGAACGTCGTTTCCAGGTATCTGTTGATGATTACAACAACCTGGTAATCGTATTCAATAGATTCATCAATGATGTTATTCAATATAACCGACTTATTCGAATCTACTATATCGAGACTTATGGTGCTGCTGGTGAAGTATCTGAAAATGTCATTTCACTCTCCACACTATCTACAGAAGAAGCAAGTTCGCTGAGCGTAACTCACCCAGCAAATACTCTAGATATGCCTGACGGTTCTGCTTTGACTGGTAAGACTCCTCTGACAGCTTCTGAGGCTGCTGCGGAAGCAGCTAATTATGTCAACACTAATGATTCTATCATTACTCTGAAGAATTTCACAGCTTGGATTCGTAGACAGCCAGGTATTGACACTGGTATCTCCATCGATTGTCAAAAAGCACTGGAAATCAATTGGGCATATAAATTCGATGAGGATATGGACGAATCCATGAAACCTCTGAAATACTTATATGCAGGTCCTGACATCAACCAGGGATATGATTTCCCTGGTTGGATTGAATCTGACGAATATGACCCTATAGCTGGTAGTATGTTCAATCTTGATGACGAGGACTATCAATTCCCTCACAAATTCAAAACGCAAGCGTTGCTCTGGTACTGCATTTTCAATAATTTTCTCGATAAATGGAATACTGGATACACTAAAGCTGATGGTACTCAATGCACGATAGATGGAGCATCAGAATGGGACGGAACTACTTCTGATTGGGCTACTGAACTGGTAGATTTAAAGAATCACCCATACCGTCGCTATCGTCCATCTAAGGAAATTCGCAAGATGATTGCGAATAAGTATAAGGAGACATACAATCTGTCAGCTATGGTTGATTTTGGCTGGATTCGTGTCTTCGAATGGTCAGTGAATGGCATTATCTGGACAAATGAACCGATTGACCCAGATTCGGCTCAAGGACTCATCGATGTTGTCATGAGAGCATTACGAGTTCGTTTCCATGCTGCTAATATGGAAATCGGAGTATTACCTAGACAGATGGATATCGTAGATTGTATCCTAAATGCTGATTCTAGAATCAAATATTTCGATGCAGGTTTGCTGAACAAACCGATGATAAATTGGGGCCCTGTTAGAAATGCGCAGGGTGACGTGACGGATTCGAATATCACTTATGACATTCGCTATTTCAATGCCATCAGCTTCGCTCGTTTCTTAGACGGCGATACGGATTATTACTACAATGATAAGACTGGTAAGTTCAATGTTCAGTCACAAATCAGCGTAGCTAAGGAGTGTCTGATTAAGGAGATGAGAATGTGATGAAAGTAGAACATATGATTCCGAATATATATGAGCAGAGTTCAGACATGCGAATAGTCGCACGTTTGTTCGATGCTGAGTTCGAAATCTTGAAGTATTTCACAGACCATATTCTTGATTGCTACTCTCCCGAACATTGTCCTCAGGATTTGCTTGATGATTTAGCAGAACACATTGGTTTCGATTACCAAGAGCTCAAGACTGTGATGTATAACCGAATAGTTCTTAAGAATTTTATCAAGAATATGATTAGATATCGAGGTAGTGCTACAGGTATTGGTAATGCTGCTGCTATCGACATCAGATATAGACAAACATACCCAGAAACGAGTTTCGATGTTGAATCAGCAAGACGTGGCGATAACCCTTGGGTTGCGAATAAAGAAGCCGGTCAGCAAATTCCAATGAATTTTCATGAATCTATTGATATTGATAAAACCTGGATTGACACGGATATAGAAGCCGGAATCATCTACCTGTTCATTATCGCAAGTGATTACTTTCCAAAAATTACCGAAAATATGACTGCTGAAGAAAAGAAAGCTAACTATGAGGAACGTATGCGTCGTCTTCTAGATTTAGCATATCTGCAAGAATATGTCAGACCTGTCGGTATGTATCTACTTCCGATGGTTGCTAGAAAGATAAATCCACAGACTGACTTGACAGTCAAAGCTGTTAGAATTCCTGACTACGAGCGAAATAGCAATAACGGCGTTCAAGGAACACCGAATGCGTCAATGCAGCATGCGTACGACAGAATGCTATTTGCTAAAGTAGAGAATCCTGACGATGAACTGTCTGTTGAGCCTTGGGTTAGAACACTATACCATTCACAGCTTGCAGGTACATTAAATCATGAATACTTCAGAAAACCTGTTTATCATATCGAAGGTAAATTTCTGTATTATGACCACGATGAACTTCTAGAAACATATCAGCAAATTCAAGATAATGTCCCAGGTATGGCTGGAATGAAAATAGGAGATTCCTTGTATAATCCTAATATTCAGCACACACCAGCTGACCAAGATTTCAGCTATGGACAAGAAGCAACTGATTCGGCAGAACCGAAATCACTTCAGGAAGCTGGAAAAGCTAAGATGACAAGCTGGGCATTATCCGATGGTTTTGACTCACCACATAATCCAGGCAGTGGCTATGACGACCATGTCGGATTTTCAAAAGAACGTGTTTATCAAGATGTCGGTCTTCGTGGTGAAGGTCTTCAACTTCCGAAAGAAACAAGTCCTGATAAAGAATACCCGATTTATGCTGATGCTCAGCGTTATGCTGAACAAGCTGTCGGATATATGGTTGATACGTATACAGGTACTCATTTCCCAACTCCGAATGACCCAGGTGATGCTGATGACGGTACGAATAAGAACCTTATGATTAACTTGTTCGAAATTGACGACAACAAGCCTGACGAATCCAAATACACCGGAGCTGAGGATGTTCAGATTTCGGGTAAAGGTCCGGTTCCTAGAAATCCTGTACCTTATGATGCTGACCACAATGGACCGCCTACAGGCGACGATGTACATTGGTCACTTGACAATTCCGAAGGCGAAAATAATCCAGATGATATCATTCCATAATGAACGAATCAGTATTTGACGCCTGAAAGTATAATGAAATGAAAGGAGGGATATTCTAGATGAAACCTTATATTCAAGCAAAGCTAGAACACAATGTTCACGTCATTATCGGTAAACCTAAGAACGACGGTACAATCGCTGTTAGAGAAGACCGTCGGTTCAAGAACACAGCAACTCGATTGATGACTGAAAGCATCTGTGAATATCTAGCAGGCGACGAGAACTCGTATAACAGAGGACACGGTAGACCTAATTTCATGGGTTTCGGTACTATGGGTATCCGCAAGCAAGGTAATCTAGGTAGCCCGACATTGGAACCTCAGTTTGAAAACACAAATCCACCTGCACAAGACAGGACTCGCCCTTGGTTTGAATCTACCTCTCTAGCATTGACTGACACTTGTGGAGAAGCGATAACTGTAGATGGCGTAAACCCACATTTTTGGAATCCGAAATATGGTTGGGGTACTGCTGACAAGCCAGACGAACCAGTATTCGAAGGAGAACTCTGCACTGCGATGAAACCATCAGATGCTCAGACTTGGAAAGATAACGGTTGGGAAGTTATTCAAAGAATTCCTATCCTCAGAGCTGATGTCTTATCTGATTGTCCTCAAGATTTGGATTACGGTGTTGATGGTTATTCATCGTCTGTTATCTTCTACGGTTATGCTTCTGTACTATGGGTGAACAATATGCTTAACCCGAAACAGAAAAAACAAGACGCTATCGAAAGTGAATCTCAGACAGAACCTATAGGACCTCAGTTGGACCGCATGGCTATTTCTGAATTCGGACTCTATGAAAAGAATAATACAGACCCGCACGGTTTACATACCTTGCTTGCTGGTTTTCGTGTTCCCTCAGCTGACGACATCGTCTATGTATACAAGAATGAAGTCATCTTGGTTGAATGGAGAGTAACTGTTCGTGCTTTGATGCCTTATGAAGGAGTAAGCGTCAAAACTGAACCAGTACCGACAGGTATCAACGTGACAGCTGAGGTTGTATCTGCACTACCAGGCGGAGGTCACGAAGTACAGATGCATGGTGTTGTTAGAGGAGAGGTTGGAGTTCGACAAGACATCATCTGGACTATAAGTAATGCATCCGATGTGTCTTCTGGTACAACCATTACCAGTACTGGACTGCTCACCATAGCGGCGGATGAAACAAGCGATGTAATCTATGTTACTGGTGCATCTGCGGTAGACCCATCCATCTGCTGTAGATGTGCTATCTTTACTCTTATGATTAAGAATCTAATCACAGGTATTTCTTTGACTGCAGAATCTATCACAAATTCTGAAATTCAGTTCTCAGCTACGGTTCTTGGTAAGGATACCTTCAGCAAAAATGTGCGTTGGTCGCTGTCAGGAGCACAGAGTTCTGGTACAAAAATCAACACCACAAGCGGTAATCTGAGAATTGACTCTAATGAAAATGCAAACAGCCTAACTGTTACAGCTACGTCTACAGAAAATACCGAGATTAAATCAATCACAGCGGTCGTTCGAATCAATACAATCGATAAGACGTATACTGTATCTGAATTCTCAGTACGCACAGATTAGCTTAACAGCAACAGCGATGTATAGACGAATCTAGATAAAATCGGTTATATCTACCTGAACATCAAACCTATAATAGATACGAGTACGAAAACGAAAACTACTCGTATCTATTTCTATTTTACGAGAGGAGTCTTATCTATGGCAATCAAGAAATATAAATTCTCAGATGCTATTCAGCTGACAGACCACTTCAACTCATCTGAATTCCGCTGCAAACCTGACAATAGTCATGACTATCAGCACGAGTATATGATTGATGAGTCCTTGGTTACAAAGCTGGAGGCGCTATTCACCAAGATTCCGAAGCTGTTCGGCGTATCGGTGTCAAAAATCATCATTACTTCAGGATACCGCTGTGCCAAGCACGACATTGCGGTAGGAGGTAATGGTTCTGGTCCGCACACTGGCGGATATGCTGCAGACATCTGTGTCTACAGCTCAGATAACAAGCCCATCAGCAGCAAGATGGTATGTTGTGCGGCTCAAGAACTCGGCTTTAACGGTATTGCGAATATCACTTCAGCATATATCTACACTCATGTAGATACAAAGAACAGAAAATGGTATGGCAATGAAGTCTATGGGAACAGTACAGTCACTTCTGATTTCTGGACTTACTTTGGTCTCACTCGCAAAACCAATAAGACGAATGCTGAGGTTGTAAAGCTGAATGGTATTGACGTGTCGGTATGGCAAGGTGATATCGATTTCGCAAAAGCCGCTAAGCATACTGACTTTGTTGTCATCAGAGCTGGTTACGGCAAGCTGGCATCTCAGATTGATAAGAAGTGGGAAAGTAACTATGCTGGTTTCAAAGCACAGAACAAACCAGTCGGTGCTTATTGGTACTGCTATGCTACTTCAGCAGCAGAAGCTAAGGAAGAAGCTAAAGCTTGCTTGAAAGCACTCGAAGGAAAACAGCTGGAGTTGCCTATTTTCTACGATATTTTGGAAGATGACCACATTCCGATGCTCAAGAAAGCAGGAAATGTATCGACACTTATCAATGAAATTGTTCCAGCATTCTGCTCTATCTTAGAAGGAAAAGGCTACTACGTCGGCTTATATTGCAATACATCTGGTTATACTCAGTACCTGAACGATAGCAACAAACAGCGTTATGCTCAGTGGGTAGCTGACTGGTCAAGTGCTTGCGGATATACCGGTGAAAAGATTATGTGGCAGTACAGTTCTAGGGGTTCTATCGATGGTATCAGTGGTAATGTCGATAAGGACTACGCTTATACTGACTTCGCAGTCATCAAAGAAAAAGGTTTTAATGGTTGGAATGCTGCAGACTATAAGCCGGATTTTGACAATTCTGATAAGAAACCTCAAAATCCTGCAGTTCAGCCTACCAACACTGAAACTCCGAAACCTGAAGAAGCTGCGAACATCTTTGAACAGATTCTTAAGCAAGTTCAAGAAATTAATAATAAACTCGACAAATAAATCTACAAATCATGACTCTCAGATAGATGAGAGTCATGATTGCTATTGAAGACAGGAGGTCGAACTATGGCTAAATACACAGAGGGCGATTATATCGACCAAGACGGCGCCGTCAAGCTTCTCGTTTACTTACTTAATCATATCAAAGTCAAGCAAGACACTCTGATATTTGATTCTACTCCTACAAGCGGAAGTCAGAATCCAGTCACATCAGATGGTATCTTCTCTGCATTGCTAGGCAAGCAAGATAATCTTACCTTTGATTTAGTACCGACAAAGAACAGCAGAAATCCGGTAGAGTCTAACGGTATTTTCAGCGCTATAGAGAAAAAGCAGGATACTTTAACCTTTGATGAAGTACCAACAGCTGGTAGCACTAACCCAGTAGAATCTAACGGTATTTTCAGTGCTATAGACAAAAAGCAGGATACTCTGTCCTTCGATAAAGCACCGACAGAAGGAAGCACTAACCCAGTAGAATCTAATGGTATTTTCAACGCACTTGCAGGGAAGCAAGATACCTTGACCTTTGATTCTGCCCCTACACAGAACAGTACCAATCCTGTAGAATCCAATGGTATATTCGATGCCTTAGCTCACAAGCAAGATAAGCTTACATTCGATAAGACACCTACAGATGGTAGTACCAACCCTGTAGAATCTAACGGTGTGTTCGATGCTCTTGCTTCTAAACAAGATACTCTGACATTCGATGAGACACCCACAGCGAACAGTCAAAACCCAGTGAAATCTGGAGGTATTCACACAGCACTCTCAGGTAAACAAGACACACTTCAGTTCGACAATCAACCGACTCAAAACAGCACAAAAATGGTCAACTCCGGTAACATATATACCTGGGTTCTTGCTCAGCTTGCAGGCTATCAATACGTCGATATTTCGATTTCCGATACCGCCCCATCAGTAGCTCCATCTAACCCTAGCAGTACGATTTATATCGTACTCGTACCGGATACTGTAACATCGAATCAAAATCTGTATTCAGAATATATCTGGGTAACAGCGAATAATCATTGGGAGCCATTAGGTGCTGTATCTGTTGATATGAATCAATACATCAGAAAGACAGACATCGACGGCACTTCCATCAAATTCAATGAATCTGGCAAGCTGAGTGCTTTTATCGATTTGTCTGGTTATCTGTTAAAGACAGACATCGACGGTGTCACAATCAAGATGAATAATGCTGGAAAGCTATATGCTGATATCGATTTATCAGGTCTCCTGCATAAAACTGATATAGATGGCGTGACTATTCAACTAGACAGTTCCGGTAAGCTGCAAGCTGTGATAGACTTGTCGAAATACGCTCTATCATCGGATATTGGAGATGCTACTCTGACGATTAAGCAAGGAGCTACTACGCTCGGTACATTCAAAGCCAATGCTAAGAATGATTCTACTATCAACATCCCAGAACCTGACCTTTCTAAATATGCTGTAAAAGCTGACATCGGAGACGCAACTATCACATTCAAAATCGGAGATGCAGTTATCGACACATTCACAACAAATGCAGCTACCGATAAGACAATCACATTCGATTTATCAGCATATGCAGAAAAGACAGAAATCGGGGATGCGATACTCACACTCAAGAGAGGTGAAGAAATTCTAGGTACCTTCTCAGCTAACGCGAAATCAAATACCGAAATATCAATACCTGAATCTGATTTGTCGCCTTATGCTAAGAAGACTGATATCGGTAATGCCACGCTGACCGTCAAGCACGGCTCGAACACGCTTGGTACATTCACAGCAAATGCTATGGAGCCAGTTGAGATAACCATACCTGAGGTCGATTTATCCAATTATCTTCAGAAGACCGATATCGGAGATGCGACTTTGACAATTAAGGTTGGTGATACTGCTATCGGTACGTTCACAGCCAATTCGAAAACTGATAGCACGATTACTATCGATTTATCGGATTATGCGCGTCTTGCGGATATCGGTAATGGTACGTTGACAATTAAGCAAGGAGCTACTACTATCGGTACTTTTACCGCTAATCAAAATGGAGAAACAACCATTACCATCGATTTATCCGCTTATGCTGAAAAAACAGATATCGGAGATGGTATCCTGACAATCAAACAGGGTGCCACAACTCTTGGTACATTCACAGCTAACTCCAAGACAAATCAGACTATAGACATTCCGACGAGCGGCGCCGCGGAAGCTTGGAATGACTCAGACCCGGTGGTACATTCTAAGACAGCAGAATCAGCTATACCTACCACAATCAAGAACGGTACTCTGCACTACACCACGGACACTAAAAACCTATATCTTGACACGAACAATAACCGAATCAAGATAGGTGACTACATTGTTCTGGATGACGATGATGCCAGATTGTCACTTCAAAACCCACTCGAAGATAAGCTGTATATGATTCAATCCAATCATAGCTTATGGTCTTACAAGAACGGTTGGTGGTCATTGCTGAGTTTCGGTGATATTTTAACCAGAAACGTCTTGCTAAGTACCTTTCCACCTGCAGTCGGCGGTAATCTACAGATACCAGATGCTCAAGAAAGCAACTGGGGTGCGCATGCTACGATGTTTGCAGTTCCTGAAAAAGTCTATCTCACTGCTGATTTGAAGTTCAGGTTCATTCTTAGTCAAATTCCATCGAGCTCATCTAGCACGCTTCAAATAATTCCTGCAATATATCGGTATACTGGTTTAGACACATCGGATAATAATTATAAATGCGCATTAGTATGCTCTGGCAAAGCTACCAAGATAACAAATCTAGGATGGTACACTGTTGATTATCAAAATCAGATAGACACTTATCTTGACCCGCTCGAAGTATACTTCATGGTATTCCTGTACAATGGTAATGGACTCGGTATGCCTGGAGTCTGGGGCACTCAGATAAATGATAAACCATATCTTGCATTTATGGATAATAATATCGGTGATCTGACAGAAGCACCAGCAACAATCGTCATGAAGTCAGAAAGTACAGCTAGAGCATATGGTAGCTTATTCGCTAACGGTACAGCAACCAGCTAATGTGAGTAGGGAGGTGATTATCTGTGGATTTTAATGCAGGATATGAAACGGGAAACACCGATGAAATGTACGGAAAAGATAAGCTGTGCGCTTACGTCATGATATGGGTAAGACGAAAAATTAAATTCCCTTATTATTTTCGTACCGAGCATCAGCAAGGTTATCGTAATGACCTCTTCAAGATAGAATGCTACGATTTTGAAGAGGTTGATTATTACAAGCGACTTTGCAAAGAGTTGTCTAGATATCTAGCACTTATCGAAATAATCTATCCAGAAGATATAGAAGACGGTATAGTCAACAGAATTGATGGAGGTCCGTCTCTCTTGGTAGATTTAAGTTCGAATTATCGTGAGGGTATCGATGGCAAAGATTTCGATTTGAATAAGAAGATTCGAGCGAAATACATTGCAAAACCATTTAGCAGTCTTTAAGCACTTTATG
>OLNE01002631.1_pt1 | contig 11024 bp, 10 predicted proteins | sample 1672431 | NCBI WGS metagenome assembly OLNE01 (sample SAMEA3136685, study PRJEB25190) | human gut metagenome | reverse complement strand
CCGACCTTTTGGTCCGTAGCCAAACGCTCTATCCAGCTGAGCTAAACGCACATTTTATTTCTTTGTGAGTACTTGTCGCTCACAACAATATGTATTCTACTGCAAAGGATTCATATTGTCAACACTTTTTTAAAATTTTTTTTATTTTTTTAAAATTTGTTTTTTCTATGACACTTCATCCAATTGATTTGCTTCCTTTCAGAGGTAATGTTACAATACTTCTACAAGGACATCCGACCAGCTTGCTGTGAACGGAATGAACAGCAACTTATTTTCTGCATAATTGCAGATACTATAAAAAAAGATTACAAGGAGAGAAAATATGTCTTTCATCAGTGTATTTGATGTAATGGGACCAAATATGATCGGTCCATCCAGCTCCCATACTGCCGGTGCCGCCCGCATTGGTTTTCTTGCCCAGAACATGATCAACGGACCACTCAAAGAAGTTCATTTTATTCTTTATGGTTCTTTTGCCAGAACTTATAAAGGACACGGTACCGACCGCGCCCTTCTTGGTGGTATCATGGGTTTTTCCACAGATGATATGCGTATCCGCAATTCCTTCAAAATTGCTGAAGAAAACCATCTTGCTTTTTCTTTTACTCCGAATGAAATTGAGACAGATGTTCATCCAAATACTGTCGACATCCGTATGATAAATGAAAAAGGCCAGGAAATGACTGTCCGTGGCGAGTCCCTTGGCGGTGGAAAGGTTCGTATTGTGCAGATCAATCACGTACAGGTGGATTTTTCCGGCGAATACAGCGCTGTTATTGTCATCCATCAGGATAAAACGGGAGTTGCCGCTTATATCACCAAATGCCTCAGTGACCGTAAAGTAAATATCGCTTTCATGCGTCTATTCCGCGAATCAAAAGGAGAGATCGCCTACACGATTGTAGAATCTGATGGACAACTGCCGGAAGATATTGGCGATACGATTCGTCAGAATCCAAATATCCATGAAGTTATGATCGTACAGATGTAGGAGGAATATAATGAAAGAATTCAAAAATGCAAGTGAACTTCTGGCTTTATGTTCAGAAAAAAATCTTCCAATATCCGAAATCATGCGCCAGAGAGAAATACGTATCGGAGAAATGCCGGAGACAGAAGTAGATACTCGTATGGCGCGCGTACTTGAAATTATGAAAGATGCCGCTTTTTCTCCATTAGAACATCCTGTAAAATCTATGGGCGGCCTGATTGGCGGTGAAGCCAAAAAACTCTTTATGCATCAATCTTCCGGTAAGGGTATTTGCGGCAAACTACTTGAAAACGCAGTAATCTATGCTATGGCTACACTGGAAACAAATGCTTCCATGGGACTGATCGTTGCATCCCCTACTGCCGGTTCCGCAGGGATTGTTCCAGGACTGCTGCTTGCACTCCAGAAACGTTACAACTTCACTGATCAGCAGATACAGCAGTCTCTCTTTAATGCTGGAGCCATCGGCTATCTTGCCATGCGAAACGCAACCGTTGCCGGTGCCGTGGGCGGCTGCCAGGCGGAGACCGGTGTTGCTGCTGCCATGGCCGCTTCTGCTGCCGTAGAATTATTAGGCGGTACACCAGAGCAATGTACTTATGCTGCGTCCACAGTGCTTATGAATATGCTCGGTCTTGTATGTGATCCAGTCGGTGGCCTGGTTGAATATCCATGCCAGAACCGAAATGCTGCCGGTGTTGCCAATGCTCTTGTCGCAGCTGAAATGGCACTTGCAGGAATCCCTCAGTTGATTCCACTTGATGAAATGATCACCATCATGTATACCGTAGGCAGAAAACTCCCTGCCGAATTACGTGAGACCGCTCTCGGCGGCTGTGCAACAGCCCCCTCTGTATGCGAAGCCTGTCATATATGTCAGTAAAAATATGATTATTCACAGACAGAGAAATGACCGGAATTTCTCCCGGTCATCTCTCTGTCTGTATTGTTTCTTATGCATTTTCAAGAAATGCTTTATATGCTTTCTTTGCTTCATAAATATCGGCCTTGCTGGTTACTTCCCACGGTGCATGCATACTCAGCACTGCAACACCGCTGTCGATAACGTTCATTCCATAAAGTGCTGCGATGTAGGCAATTGTTCCGCCGCCGCCAACATCAACTTTACCAAGTTCTGCTGTCTGGAATGCAATATTACTGTCATCAAAAATAGCGCGTACCTTAGCTACATATTCTGCATTGGCATCATTGGAACCTGATTTTCCTCTTGCACCTGTAAACTTGTTGAGTACGATACCTCTTCCAAGAAATGCTGTATTTTTCTTCTCAAAGCATTCTCCGAATGCCGGATCAAATCCCGCACTTACGTCAGAAGAAAGCATGAAGGAATTGCTGAGAGTTCTTCTGAAAGTCAGATCAGAATATACGCCCATTCCTTCCAGAAGCTCTACAACTGTATTTTCGAAGAATCTGGACTGCATACCGGTAGCACCGACACTGCCGATTTCTTCTTTGTCTGTCAGCAGACAGCAGCTTGTACGTTTCGGAGCATCCATCTCAAGCATTGCAACAAAAGAAGTATACGCGCATACACGGTCATCCTGTCCGTATCCTGCAACCATGCTGCGATCAAGGCCACAGTCACGAGCTTTTCCTGCCGGAACGATCTCAAGCTCTGCAGAAAGGAAATCTTCTTCTTCCACATCATATTTTTCTTTCAGAAGGCGAAGAACGTTTTCTTTAACTGCTTCTTTTTTATTTTCATCTTTTTCATCTTTCAGCGGTCTGCTTCCGATCAGAATATCAAGGTTTTCTCCCTCGATCACTTCTGCTGCTTTTTTCTGAAGCTGTTTACCAGCCAGATGAATCAGAAGATCTGTGATATATACAATCGGATCTTCCTCATCTTCACCGATATTTACATTTACAACAGTACCGTCTTTCTTAACAATTACACCGTGGATTGCAAGCGGAATTGCCACCCAGTGATATTTTTTTACACCGCCATAATAATGTGTGTCAAGATATGCAAGATCCGAATCTTCATATAAAGGATTCTGCTTGATATCCAGACGCGGGGAGTCGATATGTGCCCCAAGAATATTCATTCCCTTTTCAATCGGCTCCTGTCCGATATGGAACATTGCCATGATTTTTTTCATTCCAACTGCATAAATCTTGTCTCCGGCCTGAATCTTCTCACCGGATGCAAGTTTCTTCTCAAGTGAGACATAGCCTGCTGCCTCTGCTTCTTTAGTCAGTTCAGTCACACATTCTCTCTCAGTTTTACCGGCATCCAGAAAAGCTCTGTAATCCCTTGCCAGTTTTTCCAGTGCTTTTTCGTCTGCTTCCTCGTAAGAAAGCCATGCATTTCTTCTCTCCATAACTAAAAACCCTCTTTTCATTTGATATTCAAAAGTCTTTCAATATTATAAAACAAACTTCTAGATATTTCTACTGTCTTCCAGATTATTAATACCTTATTAATAAATATATACGAACTCCCGGACACTTTATCATTTCCGATGTAATATTATATCCGAAATCGCTGTGTGCATACCCAACGAAAACAGCCGCCCTCCCAGCGTTCTTGTCGGGTGGCGGCTGTTTAGTGTTCTGTTTTTTATTTTTTAGGGAAAGGAAAGAGTTCCGGCAACTCTTCCGGCATTGAAGTGCTACCGGATTTCTTAAAGGTGTTTTCCTTTAAGACAATTACAGCATACAATATAAATGTGAGAAGTTTTTGTCCTTTTTCTAATATATTTATAAAATTTATTAAAAAACAGCAAAGAATATTGAATTAACGGCATCTTGAAAGAAAAATAAGAATAAGAAATAGACGTCTAAATCTTAGCAAAAAATATTCGCCAGGACGGGGGACCTTGAAATGCTTGACACGTATTTTCTATGATGATACCATGTAACTGGCTGTTTCAGCCAAAATACAGTCTTCTTTTTTATGAAGAAATATGATGTAACAGTTCACAATACCTACCAGATATTACAGGAGAAATATATATGCAGAAAAAAGCAATCATTGCTATGAGCGGTGGAGTTGATTCCAGCGTTGCCGCTTACCTGATGGTCAAAGACGGTTACGACTGCGCCGGTGCTACTCTGAAGCTTTACGATAATCCACAGTGCAGTTTTCCGGGGCATCGTGCCTGCTGCACACCGTCAGACACAGAGGATGCCAGAAGTGTCGCTGCCCGACTTGGCATGCTTTATTATGTTTTCCCGATGCATGATAAATTTCGTCACAGCGTTATCGACAAGTTCGCAGATACCTATCTTCACGGTGGTACACCAAACCCGTGTATCGACTGCAACCGCTTTCTGAAATTCTCAGCACTCCTTGACAAAGCCAGAGAACTTGGCTGCGAATATATTGCCAGCGGACATTATGCACGTCGCGAACAGGATCCGGAAACCGGACGTTATATTCTGAAAAAGGGTCTCGATCCGACCAAAGACCAGAGCTATGTTCTCTATGCTATGACTCAGGATCAGCTGGCACATACACTGTTTCCGCTTGGCACATATACCAAACATGAGATTCGTCAGATTGCACAGGAACAGGGATTTATCAATGCGGACAAGCCTGACAGTCAGGATATCTGCTTTGTTCCTGACGGAGATTATGCTTCCTTTATTGAACAATATACCGGACAGTCATCTGAACCTGGTGATTTCGTAGATAAAGACGGTAAAGTTCTTGGAAGACACAAAGGCCAGATTCACTATACGATTGGACAGCGCCGTGGACTTGGGATTGCAGCCCCAGAGTCACTCTATGTGTGTGGCAAGTCTCTGGATTCCAATAAAGTCATCCTTGGCGGCAAAGATGATCTGATGAGTTCCTGCTGCTATGTCAACGATATTAACCTGATCCCATGGGATCATCTGGATGAGCCAATCAAATGTAAAGTTAAAACACGCTATCGTCAGCCGGAGCAGCCGGCAACCGTAGAACAGCTTGGAGACGATCTGCTTAAGATCACTTTCGATGAACCTCAGCGGGCTGTTACTCCTGGACAGGCTGCTGTTCTCTATGATGGAGATATGGTTCTCGGTGGAGGAACCATTCTTCCGGAGGGACTGGCTTCTACCATGGAAAAATAATCCGAATTAAAACACCTCACAGTCAGATATTCTGTGAGGTGTTTTTGTATACTTCAGGAAGTACTATCCCATCTGTACAAGCACATGATATTCTTTCTTCCCGGAAGTCAGAGGAATCTGATTTCCATTGATTCGCTCCCCATCTACCTCAATCCATCTTACTCCTTTCTGTATACCTTCCGGTTTGTGAATCTCTATATAACATTCCGCATCTCTGAAACGACGATTCACTTTAAAATTCCCGAATTTATCCGGAAGACATGGATCAATGATCAGTCCATCATATCCCGGCTGAATCCCCAGTAATGCCTGCGACAGATTTACAAATGTCCAGGCTGCAGTACCTGTCAGCCAGCTGTTCTTCGCTTCTCCGAAACGAGGTGCATCTGCCCCTGCAACCATTTGTGAATACACGTATGGTTCCGTCCTGTGGACCTCACTGATTTCTTCAACATAAGATGGACATATCTTGCGATAGATATCAAACGCACGATTTCCTCTTCCAAGCGCAGTCTCTGCAATAGATATCCATGGATTATGCCGATTCCTGCCATTACGCAGAATCCCTGAGGTTCGATGAAAATCTTTCCTTCTTCACATTCTTTAGAACCAACTTTTGTGGACTGTGCATCAATTGATGGTTCCGGAGAATTTAAGACCTTCAATAAAATTGTATTTCCACTTATGAAACCGGCAATCGCTGTACAGGCCATTTTCACCTTTGTACAGAGCTGGAATAACTATTTCATTCCGGCACTTGTACTTCACTCCGACAAGAAAAAAACACTTCCTGTATTAATCGCACAGCTTCGCAGCGCCGACTTTCTGAAATTTGATATGGGACAGGTTTACGTGATGATCGCGTTCTCCATTTTCCCGGTTATCATAGTTTATATCCTTCTTTCCAAGTTCATCGTAGAAGGTGTATCTGCAGGTGCAGTCAAAGGTTAAAAAATATAATAAATATCCTCCTTTACAATTAAATATAACTACTTTTAGACATTTTTAGGACATGTTATTCATAGTGTCTATTGCACACAAAAACACTTTGTGATTAAATGAGAAGTAGATAAAATACAGACGGTAATGTATTTTACCGTCTGTATTATTTTTATATATTGAAGGGATGACAAATGACAGCAAAAACTTCTCGTATAATAATAAGGACATTCGTTAAAACTGCCTTAAAAGATGCTGACGACTCACCGGAACGGTGTACCAGAAATCTTATAGATATGGCTCTCCATTTCTCAAAAGGGCGTTTTCAGCAGGAATTCTTTGAGATGGCCCGTGCTATGCTGAACAATGAAAACAGCCCATATTATCCTCTGATTGAAGATACCCTCAGACATATGGACAAAGAGAAACTGATCGAATTTGGGATGAATCTGGGATACAACGGATGTACCATGGGAGCACATATTGTCCGTAAAATCAAACGTACAGAAAACATCAATGTTCCATGGCTTCTTTTCCTAAACATTGATTCTTCCTGCGAAGATCTGCTCTCCCGTTATCAGACTGTTTTTGATCAGGGAAAAGAACTTGGAATCTATGTCTATTTCCTTTATACAGACAACGATCCGGAAAAACTGCTTCCTCTTATAGAACATAACCCGGATTGTGCAATGATTCTGTTATGTAATTCTGCCGCTGTAACAGAAGATTTTGCAGCAACTGCTGAATCTCTGAATAATATGCTGATCGGTGTCAAATATGACGACAATACTGACAGTGCCTGCCTTGTCCTGCGCGATCACAAACTTCTGTATTCCGTCTATCGCATGTATACCGATAAAGACAGCGAGGAAATCCTTTCTGGCTCCTATGCACGCTTCACAGAAGAAATGCATTGTCCCTTCACTGCTGTTATTGCAGAATCAACCTGCAGCACTCAGATCAGCGAAAATGTCTACAAAGCAGTAGTTGGAGCTCGTGTGGCACAGAAATACCGTACGATACCTATCGATCTGGGTTATGATTCAGAAAGGGTTGGAAACATTATTTCACCACCTTCAAGTGTGATTGGCTTTAAACCAGACGGAGCAATCTATAATCTGGATAATGACGGTAAGCCTATGACTCATAATATCTTTAAGGAATCTCTCAGAGACATCCTGAAAGAATCATTTTCTATGGATTCAGAAGAGATTCAATAAAAAAGAGCAGTCTCATAAGAATGGGATATCCAATTCCCAAAGCTTCTTATGAAACTGCTTTTTATTATCTAACAGTTCTTTCAGTGAGCACCCTGCTCCTCGCTCTCCATTCTTTCCTGTGTGATTGCAACCACACGGATACAGGATTTCATTAACTCCACAAACTCTTTCGGCGGTACTGGATTCTTCTCTGAGATCCATCGTCCAAATGCACAGAGCACTGCATCACAGAAAAAATTCACATAAAACTGTGCATCTGTTTTCTCTCCTAAAATTTCTCTGATATCCTCCTCCATGATTGGACTTACAATATCCCTGAAATGATTGATAAAAGAATTCTGGTCTTCTACTTTCATTACTTTTCGATAAAAATCCTTATTCTCATAAAAATAATCGCAAAGATGAAGCACACTGTCCCATCCAATCAGATTTTCTCCGATCTGCACATGACTCAGATAGTCTACATCATAGATCCAGTTCACCAGATCAAATTTATCCTTAAAATGATAATAAAAACTTTTGCGGTTCATATTACATTTCGCACAGATATCCGAAACAGTAATCTTGGCAAAAGGTGTCGTCTCCATCAGTTCTTTCAGTGCTGATGCAAGTGCACTTTTTGTAATATTGGAATCAGCCAACTTCTTTTCCTCCCCTTTTCACAGTCCGTCAACATCAGGTTCCATTTATTCAGGTTACAAGTTACATATCTGCAGCAAACAGTGCAGCACCTAATGCACCACAGAGCTGCGATTTCTCACTGATCACAAGACTGGTTCCCAGTCTCTCCTCAAGTGTTTTTACAAGGCCTTTATTCTGTGCTACACCGCCGGTCATCATATAGGATTCTTCTCCGCCTACACGTTTAACAAGCGATGCCGTCTTAGCTGCAACAGCTTTATTCAGACCATGTACAATATCATCTGTACGCTTATTCTGCGCAATCAGGGAAACTACCTCTGATTCCGCAAATACAGTACACATACTGGAAATCGTGATGTCCTCCTGATAAGAAAGACCTACCTGGCTCAGATCATCCAGACTCATTTCCATTGTCTTCGCCATCATTTCCAGAAATCTTCCTGTACCTGCCGCACATTTATCATTCATAACAAAATTCTTTACCGATCCGTCCTCATTCAGACGAATCACTTTACTGTCCTGACCGCCGATATCTACAACCGTCCGGACGCTCGGATCCAGAAAATGGGCTCCTCGCGCATGACAGGTGATTTCCGTAATACTTTTATCACCATCAGAAATCGCGGTTCTTCCATAACCGGTAGTAACAACAGCATCAAGGTCTTCCCTGTTCAGTTCAGCCTGTCTCAGAGCCTCCTCAAGAGCTCTTTCTGCTCCATTGGTTGCACCTGCACCCGTTGGCATGATCACACTGGAAATAATCTTTCTGTCTTTATCCAGGATCACCACATCTGTACTTGTTGATCCGCTGTCAATTCCAGCATAATATCCTTTTCCCATGATTTTCTCCTTTTTTATCTCATCCTGAATGCCCAGACTCTCTGCAAATGCCTCCAGTCGGGTACTCAGCTGTCCACTGCTCTGCAATGTGAAATCTGATTCTATTTTCAGCAGCGGTACATCTGTATGTCCCTTGATGTCCGCATATTCAAAACTATAGAAATCACAAAATTTTACAGTATGATAAATGATACCTTTCAGGCTCGGATCCTGATACAATGCCTTACGTCCCGCATGATCCATCATTCGCATACATGGAATCTGATGAAGCAGTTCACCTGCATACCATTCCATTAATTTATCAAAATCCATATCTTCTGTCGGCAGATTTTCTCCAACAGAACGATTATAAACACAGGTCTCATTCACTACAGGGAGCGGCATAGCTTCTTCTGTCATCTTAAATAATTCCTGTCCCATACGGGCACCCAGCACTGCCAGATGTGGTTCCTGTGTTCTCTCATTCGGCTGAAAAGCTTCCAGAAAAGCTTTCTTATTAAAAGATGTTCCTTTATAGGCACTGTATGCCTCTGCAAGATCTCTTAACTGGGATGCAGTGCGCTCCCGACTGCATTCTATATCACAGTGGAGCATATCAATCATATACAGAAAATCCATCTGTCCACTATCTTCCAGTATATCATAAACACTACGAATTGTATCACAGCAATTTACAAGTACCAGTTCTTTTATATTTCCTGCCAGAACTTCTTCCAGAACGGATTTCCCAAATCCACAGATATTCGGATGTGCTACCTGTTCCGCCCGGTCAAATCCTTCCGGCATTTCATTCAATATCTCGCATTCACCGCCGAAAGCCTTTAATAACTCTACCGGCGTATACTTACATACATAATATGTTTTACTCATAATCAAAATCCCCCAGCATTTCCAGAAATGCACCTAATCTGGTTGATGTCTGACCTTCGCCTCCATGACTTCGGTCACATCCGTCACCATCCAGGATCAGCATAGGGATTCCTGCCTCCTCAAAACGTTTTTTGGCTATTCTCGAGCCTCCCAGTGTATGTTTACAACCCCAGTGATTGAACCAGACTGCTCCGTCTGCTCCTGCCTGTTTTGCATGACGGATTCCGGCTTCAATCCGGCGGGATATCGGACCGTTGAGCGCATGATATACCAGCCGCATTGCCATTTCTTCATAAGGATCTTCAGAATGTACAGACAAATCTGTTACCTGAGACAGTTCACATCCCACGATCTGGGCACTGTCATTCAAAAGAAGAGCTTCTTTCACCGCATCAGACCAGAATGGAATTGTATGCATCCAGTAGATATGTTTTCCTTTTTTTGACGGAGCGCGCTTAACATCCTGCAGCAGTTTCTCCGTATACAATTTTTCCTCTTCTGTTCCAAGAAGAATATTATTTGTCATACCACTGTATAATGGAGAAACAAGATCCGACGGAATATATCGATCCGCACGCGCACTCTGAAATGTATCAAACTGTTCCAGCGTCTTTCTTCCCCGTGCTACACGCTGACTTAGCAGCTCTTCATTGATTTTTTTACCCGTTGTCTGTTCCAGAAAGCCTTTCAGAGCTCGCAGCTGCGTGGCTACATATGCTACGTTCGATGCTGTTTGACGGGATGGCACATCTATTGAAAATACCGGCACATGATAAAATTCTGCCAGTCTGTGAAACGTCAGAAGGTTCGCATCACAGGCAAGATTCGTATATACAATACATTTCGGCTTCGGTAGAAGCCCTTTCTCCGCTGCTCCGATAAATGTTTTATGATAACTGCAGAGTGTCTCCGAAAGCCCTGAATCCTCTGCGCTCTGAAGGAATACCCGTTCTGCCTGAGATGCAGTCAGATAGCAGGAAAAACTTTCGACATTATATGGATATAATCCTGCTTCCTGAATCAGCTCACACGGAGTAAATACACTTACCAGAACCGAGCTTTCCGGGTGTTTTAATGGCTGCAGCATGACATTCATCATCATTCTCGCAAGATACTGATCCGATGGATTCATCTTTTTTTCCGGAGCCACATAAAATTTCAGATTCTGTGCTTCCCACCCTGTTTTTAAAAGCCAGCGGGCTCTTTCCGGATGCCCTTCACACCATTTTTCCACATAGTTGCCAAATGTTTTTATAACTTCCAATTTTGGTCTGACCGCCTTTCGATGTCTTTCATCACAGTATATAGCAAATTATTTCATAATACAAGCAAAAAAGTCATGAGAATGATAATTTGTTATCAATCTCATGACTTTTTTAAGTCGTGCCGCAGACCGGAATCGAACCGGTACGGGTATCACTACCCACGGGATTTTAAGT
>OLNE01002626.1_pt1 | contig 11032 bp, 13 predicted proteins | sample 1672431 | NCBI WGS metagenome assembly OLNE01 (sample SAMEA3136685, study PRJEB25190) | human gut metagenome | reverse complement strand
ATAAGGAGATGATTTAAATGGCACAATTAGTTCCAGAAGCTAAAGACAAATTAGCAAAATTCAAAAACCAAGTTTCAACTGAAATGGGAGTTCCTTTTACTGATTACAATGGTGACTTAACTTCAAAACAATGCGGTAGCGTTGGTGGAGAAATGGTTAAACGTATGGTTGAACAATACGAAAAAGGAATTTAATATTGTAAATATTTTAATAATAAATAAAGGTATCTTATTATATAGATACCTTTATTTATTATTTTGGATTTTATAACTACTATACCCTTATATTTTGTATCAATAACTGGACACTTTTTCTACCATTATATTCGTTGATATCTGGAAAATATACTATATCTATTTTTACCATATTAGTCTGCCCATTAAGCATTTTATTATATTCATACTCGCCAAATTTATTTTTAATTATTTCTAAGGCCACTTCAATATCACCAAAATAAATTCCGTCTATATTTAAGTATCCATCAGTAAGATTTAATTTTAAAACATTATTATTCTTTCCTAAAATCCTAGCCGCTTTAACCATTAATCCTTTAACAGCAAAATTAGGCTTTGGATTTCCCTTTCCATATGGTTCTAATAATGCTATTTCATCTATTAACTTATAATTTATTTTATTAATCGGAAGCGGCATATCAATTGATACCTTTGGTATAATATCTTCATCACTTAATGTTGTTACCTCATTTAGCTTTTCTCTAAATTTATCTATATTTTCACTTGGAATAGACATTCCTGCAGCCATTGGATGACCACCAAACTTTCCAAGCAAATCTTTACACTTTAATAATTCCTCGAACATATTATATTCTTCAATTGACCTACCAGATCCTTTAGCACCTTCATGAGCCTTTGTTAATATAATTGTTGGCAAGTTATATTTTTCTCTAATTCTACCTGCAATTATACCTGCAATACTTTCATGAACATCTTCTAAATAAACAACAAGCACCTTATCTTTGGCCATATTATTTGCTTCAATTATCTTTATGGCTTCCTCTAATCCTGTCTGAGTAAGTTCTTGCCTATCCTTATTCAACTCATTTAATTTTTTAGCTAATTCTTCAGCTTCATTTTTATCTTTTGTAATTAATAACTTCAATGCCCATTCAGCCTGTTCAAGCCTCCCTGATGCATTTATACTAGGTCCTATAACGAATCCTAATGAGTAAACCGTTATTTCCTTTCCTTCTAATCCAGTTTCTTTAAATAAAGCTCTAAGTCCTATATTACTCGTATTATTAATTCTTTTAAGTCCCTCTTTAACTAATATTCTATTTTCAGAAACTAAATCAACAACATCACAAACCGTTGCTATGGCTACATATTGAATTAAATCATATAACTCTTCATTAGGAATATTAAATTCTTTATAAAGACATTGTACAAATTTATATGCTACTCCAGCACCACAAATTTTATCAAATTCATAATTACAATTTTCTTGTTTAGGATTTAATACATAATCAGCTTCTGGAACTACATACTTTCTTACATTATCTTCTTCAATAAATGGTACATCATGGTGATCTGTAATAATTACTTTAATTCCCAATTCTTTAGCTAACTTTACTTGTTCTATTGCTGCAATTCCATTATCACAAGTAATTATAATATCAATATTATCCTCACTAGCCTTTTTAATTATACTTTCATTAATTCCATATCCTTCTTTTATCCTATCAGGAATATGAAAACTTACATTTCCACCACATTTACTTATAGCTGTATAAAGGACATATGTACTTATTACGCCATCTACATCGTAATCTCCAACTATAAGTATTTTTTCACCTTTAATAATACTATTCCTCATTAATTCAACTGCTCCGCTCATTCCAAGCATATCTGTTGGATTATGAAGTTCACCTATAGATGAGCTTAGGTATTCTTTTGCTATATCTAAATTATATATTCCCCTATTAACCATAAGCTTTGCAACTGTATCACTAATACCTAATTGTTGTGCAAATTTTACAGTATCAAACTTTACGTTTCTAACCATCCATTTTTCCAAAAAAACACCCCCGTTACTTTAGTTGATAGTTAATAGTTAGTAGTTAAAAATAAAGTCAGCTTAAGCTGACTTTATTTCCATAATTCTTAACTATTAACTCAAAACTATTAACTATTAAAAAGCATTGCTTTTTTAATTTGTTCAACCTTTTCTGGTAATATATGATTTAATATTTCAAATGCAAATGGTATAGCAGCCGCTGGTCCTCTTCCTGTAATTATGTTTCCATCTACAACCACAAGTTCATCTTTATAGTTGCATCCTACTAACTGATCTTCGAATGTATCGATGAAAGAGTGGGAACCGATCTCTAATGGATGATTCTCTCCTTTACCACCTTCAAATGCAATGCCGTCAACAAATCCTTCGAAATCGATAACTGTGTTATCACCATCCTTAACAGCTCTGTCTGCTACAGATACTGTTCTTGAATTCTGATCCTGAACTCTCTTTAATTCTTCTACATCAGCATCTGTTGCTTCTGTATCAGCCTTAGTTACTTCAACACCCTTGTACTGTCCAAGCTCAACTTCTGGCTTAGTAGCTACAACTGCTTCGAAGATAAATGGCTTTCCAGCCTCTAACTGTGTTACATTAATCTTTGGCTGAGAAACAAGTTCAAGACCACACTCATCAGCAGCCTTAGCATATGCTTCTGGAATGATTGAGTTAGCAGCATCTTCGTAGAACACTTCTGCGCCATACATCTTCTCGATCATCTTTCTAGGTGCTTTACCTTTTCTGAAACCAGGAAGGCTGATCTTGCTCTTATTCTTATTATATGCAGTATTAAGACCTGCCTCAAACTCCTCAGCAGTAGACTCAATAACAAGTTTAACCATATTCTTTTCTTCTAAATTCTCAACTGTGAAACTCATTATAAATTAATCCTCCTATGATATATGTATTGTTACTATCGTACAACATACCCACGAATTATAACACAACTGTTTTTAGATTACCAGTACTATTTTAAAAAAATAAAAGATAGGGCCGTAATCCTTATATTTACTGAAAAATACGCGGACTACAGCCCCATTTATCACTTAAGATAATTCATATTCAGTTATAAACAGCAGTGATTACTTACCGCCCATCTGCTCTTCCTGTCTTCTGATCATCTCTTTTACCATGTTACCACCTACTGAACCAGCTTCTGCTGATGTAAGGTCTCCATTGTAACCATCCTTTAAGTTAACACCGATTTCTGAAGCAACCTCCATCTTAAATCTGTCAAGTGCGCTCTGTGCTTCCTTCTTAGTCTTATAATTAGAACTTGTTGATTTAGCCATAATAAGCCTCCTTATTAAACACATTTTAGGTTTAAGCCGAAAAGTTATGGCGCCATAACTTATCGTCTTGATATTATTATGTGTCTGATGATTCTAATTATTATGACATATTCTGGCTGTTAATTATTAGGAGACATCTTGGTTGTTTCTGTTTCTAAATCTTTAGCCGATTCAGGAATTATGTTCTTATATACGTATATCTCATCATATACAGGTGCCCATCTGTATGTTGCTCCTCCTGTACAGAAAACATATGCATTACCTTTATTAGTTACAGCGTAACTTACAAGACAACTTCCTGCTTCATTAGTGTATCCAGTCTTTCCTCCAGTAACAAGTACTCCTGGTGCTTCATTACCATATATTCTTGAATACATTGTACTTGTAAGCTGTATTCCTTCCGGATGCTGTGCTGTTGCTTTAGTCTTATACTGATATGTTCCAAGTACTTTGGCTCTGGTTTCATCTTTCATGGCATATTCCATAATCATTGCCATCTCTGATGGAGTTGTATACTGTTCCTCATCATATAATCCTGTCGGATTAGTAAAATGCGTATATTTAAGTCCTAGTTCTTGGCATTTTTCATTCATAAGCTTTGCAAATTCTTCATTAGAGCCAGCTACCATTATAGCCAGTGCCTCGGCTGCATCAGCTCCTGATGGAAGCATACATAAGATCTTCAACATCCACTGTCTCACCTTCAAGGAATCCTGCAACAGATGCTTCTTCCATGTAAAGTCTGTTAAGCATCTCGAATCCAAATGTATAAGTCTGAGGCATCTTATCAATATTCTCTGATACAACTATAAGTGTCATGACCTTAGTCATTGATGCCGGATATATCTTAGAGTCTGCAAGTTTTCCAGCTATTATCTTATGGTTATTCACATCAAGCAACGCAGCATAAGGTGACGCTATCTGTGTATCTGATGACAAATCCTTATAGTCTGCTGCCATCTGTGAATATATAAGAGGCGGCTCTGTTGGCTGCTGCGTCTGTGTTTCATTCTCAGCATATGTTTCTGCAATTATATCTGATGCAAATGCGGCTTTCTGCTTTGATGTCTTTCTTAAGCCTGATGTAACATTAATAATAACTACAGCAATAACAATCGCAGCTACAGTCATTATAATTAATTTAATTCTTAAAGCTCTCTGCCTTTTCTTTCTCCGAAGCTGGGCTTTTCTTTTTCTGTCGCGGCGGATTTCCACCTCATTATAATTATTATATTCCATCGTTAGTCCTGCCCCCCAAACTATATATACTGGGTAGAAGTTCTTAATTTATCAGAAAGTTCTTCCCCTTTAATAAGCTTTACTAGTTCAAGACCAAGATCTATTGATGTTCCCATTCCTCTTGATGTTGTAATATTACCATCTGTCACAACTCTTTGTGGTGCAGGAATTATCTCCGCACCCTTTAACTGGTCTTCAAATCCAGGGAAGGCCATCGCTTTCTTACCTTCAAGAAGGCCAAGATTACCAAGGATAGAAGGTGCAGCGCAGATTGCTGCAATTCTGTTATTCTTCTTATCATATTCTTTAAGAAGTGTAAGCAGTTCATTACATTCATAATATGACTTATGTCCAGGTCCACCCGGAAGGAAAATAAGTTCATCGCCTTCAAATACGTATCCATCTAAAAGTGCATCAGCCTTAACAACTACTCCCTGTGCACTTTTAACATTAATATCTCCTGTAATTGATATCATATCTGTTCTGATATCAGCTCTTCTTAATATATCTATAACCGCAAGTGCCTCAACTGTTTCAAACCCATCTGTGAGAAATGCACATACTTTCATTAATTATTTCCTCCAACAGCAAAAATATACATTTGAATTAATTATACAACAAATTTTTAATTTATGATACTCATATTTTACAAAATATTAATATTTATGTATTGTGGTTTTAAAAACTATGTGTTATCATTCCAATTAACAAAACAAATCGTTTTAACAACGTGGAGGATAATATATATTATGTTTGATATAATCACTGATTCAGCATGTGACATCGTAAGAGAATATGCAGAGACTCATAATCTTAAGCTTGTCCCTCTCTATACAACATTTGACGGTGTTAACTACCTGAAAGAACAATACGACATTACTCATGATGAATTCTATAGAAGAATGACAGATGAAGGCGCTTTTCCAAAGTCTTCTCTTCCAAGTGTACAGGATTTTGTTGATGCTATTATGCCAAGTGTAGAAGCTGGCAGACCTGCTATCGTATGCACAATTACATCATACTTCTCAGGTTCATACAATTCAGCCTGCACTGCTAAGGACATTATATTAGAAGACCATCCTGATGCTAAGGTTACAGTCATCAATTCATTACTTAACTCAGCATCATTTTCACTCTTCATATATCAGGCTCTCCAGATGAGAAAAGCCGGATATTCATATGAAGATACAATTAAAGTCCTTGAGTCTTTAAGAAATGATGGACGAATCATGTTCACAACAGAATCACTCGAATATTTAAGCAAAGGTGGACGTCTTGCAAAGACAGCAATCACAATTACAAGCAAATTAAGTCTCCGTCCTATCATTGTTATGAAAGAAGGTGAGATTGGACTTGGTGGATTCACAAGGACAAGAAACAAAGGTAAGTCTAACGTTATTGACATGATTCAGAAATACATTGAATCAACAGGAAGACCAATTGATGACTGGGATATCACAGTTGGTTACTGCACTAACCTTGAAGAAGCAGAAAAGTACAGAGATGACGTTGAAGCACAGCTTGGCATCAAGCTTCTTGAAAGACGTGAAGATTTTAAGACAAGAATCAGTATTATCTCAGGCTGCCATACAGGTCCTTATGCATTAGGAATTGCATGCATCCCTAAGTACACAACTGTTAAATTGTAATTATACAGTTTTTATTTATTAAAGCTGTTAACGAAAAAGCGGAATGGTTTGAACTGCCATTCCGCTTTTCTATTATTCTACTTATTCATATGGTCCATAATCCAGCCATATATTTCCTCATATATTTCTTCTTTATTAAGTTCATTGCACAACTCATGTCTGCAGTCCTCGAAAAGTCTCAAATCAATATCATCAATATGTCCATGATATGTGTTATATGCCCTGTATACACCTTTACCATATTCACCTACCGGATCATCAAGGCCTGACACCATAAGCATTGGAAGGTTCTTTGGAATCTTTGCTATATTCCGTGGCTTTCTTACATACAGAATCATATTCATAAGACCTCTGTAGCCATTAACTGTAAATAGAAATGTTGTAAGCTTTCCTGCATTGTATTCATCAACTACTGTCTCATCTCTTGTCAGCCAGTCATTAGACGTTCTTACATTCTTAATGCGCTTATTATAAGCTCCGAACATAATCTTAGAAATCAGTCTGCTTCTGTATCTGTCTCCCTTTATAAATCTTGTAATATCAGCCAGCGCCTTTCCTGCAAGAACCATTGGTGTTGGCTGGTGTCCTGTTCCCATTATAATAACACCATCCAGCTCATATCCATAATCGCATATATATTTTCTTGTAACAACTGACGAAGCAGAAATGAACCCATACTGTGTCCAAGAAGATAATAAGGAATACCCGGGTACATCTTCTTTGTCAGAACTGTAAGATGATGCACATCCTTTGCCAGTGCTTCCCCAGGATGTTCATCTTTAAAAAAACCCAGATCATCATCTGAACACACTGACTCTCCATGTCCAAGATGGTCATTACCTACAACTACAAAGCCCCTGTCTGCCATGAATCTTGCAAATCCGTCATATCTGTCTATATACTCTATCATTCCATGACTTATCTGCAATACAGCTACCGGCTTGTCATATTCATTCTCATCAGGTCTCCACATAACAACATGAATAGATGTCTTTCCATCACAAGACATAAAAGAATTGGATTGCTTCTTAACCATACAGTTCCTCCTCTGACATTACTTATTCTTTGCCCACATATAGCAGAAAGCCTGTGTTCTTGCCGCAAAATGTTTATCCTTAAGAAGATTCCTTACTTCTTCCCTTGAATACCATGCAGCTGAGATTTCTTCAAATGTTGATGTACTCGGTGCAAATTCTCCTGATGCCTTACCAATAACAACAGCATTAGTTTCATTAGAAAAGCCTATTGCACTATAGCTGTCATACAGCTTGTCATCAATTGCTATAAGATCAAGGCCTGTCTCCTCTTTAAGTTCACGCTTTGCCGCAATCTCCGGAGTTTCCCCTGCATCAATAAGTCCTGCCGGAAAATTATATACATAATCACCTACAGACATTCTGTATTCCTTATTAATAAGAATACGTTCATCATTCTCATCTGTAGCAACGATAACCACACCATCTGTCTTATTATTATGCACATCATCAATTGTCTTAATATCTTTATTACGGCTTATAATCTCATAAACCTTTTTCTTATCATCTTCTGTTGTATAATAAAGGTCATATCTGTCTATAAATCTGCCTTCACTTACTTTCTTAATACCATCAAATTTCATATTACTTAACCGCTGTCACCTTGTAATCCTTATCCTCAACAGTCTTCTTTAATACATCGTTATCAACTTCCTTAGAAAGTGTAACAACTGCTGTTCCGTTCTCATGGCTTACAACTGCCTCTGTAACTCCGTCAACAGCCTCAAGTGCCTTCTTAACTGCAGCCTCACAGTGTCCACACATCATACCCTCAATATTCATAGTCTTTGTCATAGTTTTGTCTCCTTTTGTCGTTTTATTTTTAATTTTGCCTGACTTTTTCTTATAAATATAGTCTTTTCCTGTATCATATATCTTTATAAGATTAAGTCTTAACGCATTCGTTACTACACAGAAGCTTGATAAACTCATAGCTGCTGCACCAAACATTGGATTAAGTGTCCATCCAAATACTGGTATCCACACACCTGCTGCAAGTGGGATTCCTACGCAATTATAGAAGAATGCCCAGAACAGGTTCTGATGTATGTTGGTAAGAGTTCTCTTTGAAAGCCTTATAGCTGCAGGCACATCTGATAATCTGCTCTTCATAAGAACTATATCAGCCGCATCTATCGCAACATCTGTACCGGCTCCAATCGCAATACCTATATCTGCTCTTGTAAGTGCCGGTGCATCATTAATCCCATCACCTACCATTATAACACTTCCCTGCTCCTTAAGTCTTGCTATTTCTTTTTCTTTTCCTTCAGGAAGAACACCTGCAATAACCTCATCAACTCCGGCAAGCTTTCCTATAGCTTTCGCGCTTCTTTCATTATCTCCAGTAATCATTACAACCTTTATTCCCATGTTCTGAAGTTCTTTAATAGCCTGTGGACTGTCTTTCTTGATAGTATCCGCAACAGCTATTATTCCAAGAAGCTCATTATTTCTAGCGAAGAAAAGTGGCGTCTTTCCTTCTGATGATAAACTGTCAGCTTTTTCCCTTAAATCATCAGAGACATTACAATAATCTGAAATGAACTTAAGATTACCGCCTGCCACTACATTTGTACCAAGCTTCCCTTTAAGTCCGTTACCAGCTACTGCCTTAAAGTCAGTTACTTCTTCTGCAAATGAGTTCTTATCTCCACTCTCTTCTACATAATTAACAACAGCCTTTGCAAGCGGGTGTTCACTTTTCTTTTCAAGGTCATATGCTATAGCAACGAGTTCTTTCTGTGAAATTCCATCACCTGTTACAATATCCGTAACCTTTGGTTCTCCCTCTGTAATAGTGCCCGTCTTATCGAGTGCGACTATCTGCATCTTGCCTGCCTGCTCTAGTGAAACGGCAGTCTTGAACATAATTCCGTTCTTTGCTCCTACTCCGTTACCAACCATAATTGCAACCGGAGTTGCAAGTCCTAACGCACAAGGACAGCTTATTACAAGCACTGAGATTCCTCTCGCAAGTGCAAATCCTAAGTCTTTGCCACATAACAGCCATACTATTGTTGTTATAACCGCTATTGTTATAACCGCAGGCACAAATACACCTGAAACTTTATCAGCAACCTTTGCAATAGGCGCTTTAGTTGCAGCCGCATCACTTACCATCTGTATTATCTTGGAAAGTGTTGTATCTTCTCCAACTCTTGTCGCCCTGCACTTTATATATCCTGATGTATTAAGTGTTGCTGCACTTACCTGATCCCCCTCCTGTTTATCAACAGGAATACTCTCACCTGTAAGAGCTGATTCATTAACTGCGGTGTTACCTTCAATGATGACACCATCTACAGGTATATTCTCACCAGGTCTTACAACAAATACATCTCCTGTCATAACCTGTTCAACAGGGACGCACTTTTCCTGTCCATCAACATAAAGTACTGCTGTCTTGGCAGCAAGCTTCATAAGGCTCTTTAATGCATCTGTTGTCTTTCCCTTTGAGCGGGCTTCAAGCATTTTTCCTACAGTTATAAGTGTAAGAATCATAGCCGCTGACTCAAAGTAGAATTCATCCATATAGTGCATTACGCCTGCCATATCACCTCTCACCTGACAGTCTGTCATGGCAAAAAGTGCATATGTGCTCCACACAAATGCTGCTCCCGAACCAAGTGCAACAAGTGTGTCCATATTAGGTGAACGATGTAACAAGCCCTTGAAGCCACTTATGAAGAAATGCTGATTAATAACCATTATTATTATTGTAAGCAGCATTTGTATAAGACCCATAGCCACATGATTTCCTTCAAGTACTGACGGAAGCGGCCAGCCCCACATCATATGTCCCATGCTGAAATACATAAGCACAACAAGAAATATAACTGAAGCTGTTAATCTCTTCTTTAAAACCGGGGTTGTCTTATCTGCCAGCGCATCTTCCTGCTCCTGCATTGAAGGACTGCTGTTCTTTGCACCCTTAACTGATGCACCATATCCCGCAGCTTCCACAGCTTTAATGATTACATCTGTGGGTGCAGTTCCCTCAACACCCATTGAATTAGTAAGAAGGCTTACTGAACAGCTTTCCACTCCAGGCACTTTGCTGACAGCCTTCTCGACTCTCGCCTGACACGCTGCACAGCTCATTCCTGTAACATTGTACTGTTCCATATCACGCTACGCCTCCTTGCGGTTAGTTGTTATTCCTGTAACTTTAAAATCAAGTCTCTCAATTGCAATTCTTATATCAGCATCATCGATTTCTCTGTCAACTTCAATTGTTGCCTGCTTCTTCTTAAGATTAACCTGGCATGAAGCACCATCAATCTTATTAACAGATCTCTCAATACTATTCTTGCAGTTTTCACAATGCATGCCTTCAATGTCAACAGTCTTGACAGCAATTACAGGATTATCAAGAATCTTCTTCTCTTCTGCAACAGTATCTCCACCACCGCCACAGCAGCCGCCTTCACCTTTCATATGCTTAACACTGCTTATCACTGCGATTACTACTATTACTGCTAATATTCCAATTATTATAGCTGTTCCCATATTATGTATCTCCTTTTATAATTCTTATCGCATGAATTTGCCAATTGTCTTAACAAGCTCTTCTACCGTATCGTCCTTGCCTTCTTTAATATCACGGACTACACAGCTCTTGATATGATTATCCAGAAGCACTTTAGTAAAACTGTTAAGCGCTGACTGGGCAGCCGACACCTGGTTAAGAATGTCAATACAGTATGCATCCTTCTCGACCATTCCCTTAATTCCTCTTATCTGACCTTCAATTCTGCTAAGCCTGTTACAGAGGTCTTTA
>OLNE01002624.1_pt1 | contig 11036 bp, 10 predicted proteins | sample 1672431 | NCBI WGS metagenome assembly OLNE01 (sample SAMEA3136685, study PRJEB25190) | human gut metagenome | reverse complement strand
ATTTATGCAATTTTTACTGCTCGAAGGAATCGAACAATCTGCCGCTTAGGAGGCGAATGCTCTATCCTGCTGAGCTACTGAGACAACTGCGCTTTTGATTATAACATATATAACACTATTGTTTTCATTTCTTGTATAATGATACATGTTTAAAGGAGATTTCCATGGTAAAAAAAGTATCTTTGCTGGTATTGTTTGCACTGGCATTTATTGTATGCATGATTGGTCAATTCCCTTGGTATACAAAATTATTCGCTGGATTAACAATGGCAGTTAGTTTCTTAATTGTCTTAACAACAAATTTTAAAGATCTAAAGTAAAAAAAATCACTTCTCAGTGATTTTTTTTGTTACTTTCTATTGTACTCTTCCGCAATGATATCTGCACATCTTTCAACAGATAAGGAAGAACTCTTCAAACACAAATCATAGTTCAATGGATTACCAAATTTCTGATCCGTATAGATTTCATAATATGCTGCTCTTTTCTTATCTTTGTCTTTCAATCTCTTCTCAGGATTGATATTTGATTCACCATATTGTTCAACAATTCTTTTTGCACGAAAATCCATATCTGCATAAATAAATGTTTTCAACAAAGATACATCAGCATCTTTCAGTACATAGTCTGCACATCTTCCAACAATTACACAGTTTCCTTTTTCTGCAAGTTCTTTAATGATACGACACTGTTCACTCCAGATCGTTAATTGATTGCTTTGACCATAGTATCCAACATTTCCCAAAGAAGCGAAGAATCCTGAACTTTCCATATATTCTCCATTTTCTTTGATGTATTCTTCCGCAAAGCCGCTCTTTTTTGCAATTTCTGAAATGATCTGGCTGTCATAACATGGAATTCCCAGCTTTTCAGCTACCAGTTTACCAACTGTTCTTCCGCCACTTCCAAACTGACGGGAAATCGTAATTATCTTATTTGTCATATTAAATATGCTCCATTTCTAACTCAATCATAGCACGCATTTTTGACATTTGCACATAATTGTTCAATAAAAATTCACGTAAAAATTAGCACTCTAGAAGCAGCTGTGCTAATATATAATAACATTGAAATGAGGTGATCGATTTGAACCAAAATAGCAATAAAAACAACTCAAATAAGCCAAAAAAACCAATCATCTATTACTATGCAGTTGTTATGCTGGTATTAGCCATGTTAAATCTCGTCATGGTTCCATTCATGAAGACAGCGCAGATAGAAGATGCGAATTATTCCACATTCGTAAAAGAAACAAACAAAGGAAACGTAAAAGAAGTACAGGAACAAAGCAACCAGATTCTATACATGTTAAAAGACAGCAAAACAGTCTACCGCACAGGTAAATTTAATGATCCTGATCTGATGACACGTCTAGAAGATCACAACGTTGACTTTACGGCAGAAATTGTTGAAGAAACTTCCCCATTCCTGCAGTTTTTAATGGGATGGATCATTCCAATCTTCTTCGCAACGCTTCTATTACGCGCATTAATGTCAAGAGGAAGCAAAGGTGGCGGCATGCCTATGGGTGGCAACATGTTTGGCATGGGCAAAAGTAACGCACGTGTCTATGACAAGAATAAACAAAGGATCCGTTTCAGTGATGTCGCTGGTGAAGATGAAGCCAAAGAATCGTTACAGGAAATTGTTACATATCTAAAAAATCCAGGCATGTACAAAGATATTGGTGCAACAATGCCAAAAGGCATCTTGCTTGTCGGTCCTCCTGGAACTGGTAAAACAATGCTCGCAAAAGCTGTTGCCGGAGAAAGTAATGTTCCATTCTTCTCCATCTCAGGTAGTGAATTCGTTGAATTATTTGTAGGTATGGGTGCTTCTAAAGTCAGAGACTTATTCAAACAGGCAAAAGAGAAAGCACCATGTATCGTATTCATCGATGAAATTGATGCCATCGGCGGAAAGAGAAATGCAAGTGGCATGGGTGGAAATGATGAAAGAGAGCAGACACTCAACCAGTTATTGACTGAAATGGATGGATTTGAAGGAAACAGCGGTGTTATTATCTTAGCCGCTACAAATAGACCAGAAAATCTAGACCCAGCCCTGTTAAGACCTGGAAGATTTGATAGAAGAGTTCCTGTAGAACTTCCAGATTTGCAAGGCAGAGAAGACATCTTGAAAGTGCATGCAAAGAAAGTGAAAACAGATGGCAATATCGACTTCAACATGATTGCAAGAATGGCATCTGGTGCATCTGGTGCTGAACTTGCCAACATTGTCAATGAAGCTGCATTAAAGGCAGTCAGAGAAAAAAGAAACTGTGTTACACAACAGGATCTAGAAGACAGTATCGAAGTTGTATTTGCTGGATATCAGAAAAAGAATGCAATTCTATCTGATGAAGAAAAGAAAACTGTCTCTTATCATGAAGTTGGTCATGCACTTGTCGCAGCTTTGCAGACACATTCAGCACCTGTACAGAAGATTACAATTATTCCAAGAACTTCTGGCGCATTAGGTTATACAATGCAGGTAGAAGAAGGCAACCATTACCTCTATACAAAAGAAGAGCTGGAGAATCGTATCGCAACATTTACTGGCGGCAGAGCCGCAGAAGAAGTTGTATTTGGACGTATTACAACAGGTGCATCTAATGATATCGAGCAGGCAACAAAGATTGCTCGTGCAATGATTTCTCAATATGGTATGTCAGACGATTTTGACATGGTAGCAATGGAATCTATCAATAATAAATATTTAGGTGGAGATGCAAGTCTAGCTTGTTCAGATACAACCGCTTCTCAAATTGATCAGCAAGTTGTTGCATTGATCAAGAAACAACATGATAAGGCAAAGAAACTATTGGAAGATCATAGAGAAGATCTCGATCGTATCGCAAATTATCTATATGAAAAAGAAACAATTACAGGTGAAGAATTCATGGATATTTTAGATCATCCTGAAAAGTATTCTAATAAAACTGAAGTTGTTGATGCTGAATTTGTTGAAAAGGAAGATTAATTTCTTCCTTTTTTCTTCTTGAAAGACTTTTCATAAATATGTAAATATTTTAGTAAGAATTTTCTGAAAATAATTGACTTAGTTTTTTCATTGTTTTACTATAATCCTCGTAGAAACTGAAACGCAGTGAACAGAACATACTTCACTTCATCAAGCTTCTTAGAGAACTGCCGGTTGGTGTAAGGCAGATAAGCAAGAGAAATGAAGTCTCATCTGGGAGTAGCGCACTGAACAACTTAACGCTTTGATCAGAACACGCTATATCTGATAGAACTTTACAAGAGAATTGCCATACGGTGAAAGGCAATAAGAAAGTCAGATTATAGTATCCTCTGTGAGCAGCGCTCTGAATCAAGTAAGATGCGCCGGACCCCTCCGATATCAGGGTACTCGTTGTTGGACGAGAAAAAAGTGGTTGGCATTTGACTAACAAGCAAAGTGGTACCGCGGAAGATTACGTAGCTTTCGTCTTTGCATCCTTCTTAGATGCATCAGGCGAAAGCTTTTTTGTTACTTATGATTCAGTTTCATATAAGATACCAAAATGGCAAAAGGGGAAATGAAATGAACAGTTTATTTATCTTATTGTTCGCAGCCGTAGCATTAATGGCTGGTTACTTACTCTACGGACGCTGGCTTGCTAAAACGTGGGGCGTCGATCCAAAAGCAGACACACCTGCCGTCAGACATAACGATGGAAAGGATTACGCACCAGCAAGCAGACTGACAGTATTTGCTCACCAGTTTTCATCCATTGCAGGTGCCGGTCCTGTACAAGGTCCAATTCTAGCTGCAGTGTTTGGCTGGGTACCAGCACTTCTTTGGCTATTAATTGGCGGTATCTTCTTTGGTGCAGTACAAGACTTCTCAGCTTTGTATGCTTCTGTGAAAAACGATGGCAAATCCATTGGCTTGATCATTGAAAAATACATTGGTAAAAAAGGACGTAAATTCTTTACATTATTCTGCTGGCTATTCTCATTGCTTGTTATTGCCGCATTTACTTCCATGACATCTTCCACATTTAATGGTTTTGTTACAGGAAGTGATGGTGCAGTGACACAAAATTTCAATGGCGCAGCTGCAGCTACAATTTCATTCTTATTTGTAGGCTGTGCAATTGTATTTGGTTTGATCCAGAAGAAATTTCCAAATTTAAAAGAATGGCATAAAATTGTTATCTCATTAGCATTCATTGTATTTATGTTTGCTGCTGGTATGAAAATGCCAGTTTACTTAACAGCTTCTCAATGGAACTACGTCATCATGGCTTACCTTTTTATTGCTGCAGTGGCTCCTATGTGGTTACTCATGCAGCCTAGAGACTATATGACAACATTCATGTTCCTTGGAATGATTATTGGTGGTGTCGTTGGCGTATTTACAGGACATCCAGAAATGAAATTAAATGCATTCAATGGTTTCGTATTAACAAGTGATGCAGGTGCAAAAACATATATGTTCCCTACACTTTTCGTAACTGTTGCGTGTGGTGCAATCTCAGGATTCCATTCACTTGTATCCTCAGGAACATCTTCCAAAACAGTTTCAAATGAAAATGATATGCTGCCCGTTGGTTATGGTGCAATGATTCTTGAAACATTGTTAGGTGTCATCTCACTGATCGTTGTTGGTGCAGTTGCTGTAAATGGTGCAGTCCCTAGTGGATTAACACCATTCCAGATCTTCTCTCAAGGCGTAGCAGGATTTTTGGAAAATGTTGGTATTCCAGCAAGTGTTGCTAACGTATTTATGACAATGTGCATCTCCGCATTAGCATTCTCTACACTGGATTCCGTAGGCAGAATTGGAAGACTCTCCTTCCAGGAATTATTTACTTCAGATGGCGAAGATTCTTCTGCAATGCCAGAATGGAAGAAAGTTGTTACAAACCAGTACTTCGCTACAGCAATTACATTATTTTTAGGATATGTATTATGCTTAGGAGGCTATTCAAACGTATGGGCATTATTTGGAAGTGCTAACCAGTTACTTGGTGCTCTTGTATTGATCTCTATTGCTGTATTCATGAAAGCAACAAACAGAAAATCATGGATGTTCTATTTCCCTATGATCTTCATGTTCTGCGTAACATTTACAGCGATTGTATTGAATGTCATCACAAACGTAAAAGCATACATGGCAGGTACAGCAGTATTCCTCGTCAATGGTTTACAGCTTATCGTTGCAGTATTTTTAGTTGTACTGGCAGTTATTGTCGCAGTGCATTGTGTTAAAATCTTAGTATCTATTGGAAAAACTCCAGAAACAGTAAAAGTTGAAAAGGATGGAAAGCAGGCAGCTTAATATGACAAAAAAAGATTTAGATTGGGGAAACATTGGTTTCAAATACAGACAAACAGATAAAAGATTTGTCGCAAACTTTAAAGATGGTAAATGGGATGAAGGATCTTTGGTTGATGATCCAACTGTTACATTGAATGAATCTGCAGGCATGCTTCAATATTGCCAGCAGGTATTTGAAGGCATGAAAGCATACACATGGGAAGATGGAAGTGTTGTATGTTTCCGTCCTGATATGAATGCTGAAAGAATGTATAATTCTGCTCAGCGCATTGAAATGCCTTCTGTACCAAAGGAATTATTCTTAAAGGCAATTGATGAAGTCGTTAAAGCAAATATTGACTGGGTACCTCCATATGGCAGTGGTGCATCACTCTATATTCGTCCATATGAATTCGCTACAGGTATTGTTATTGGTGTCGCTCCCGCAGACGAATATCAATTCCGTGTATTTACAACACCTGTTGGTCCATACTACAAAGGCGGTGCAACACCAATTGCCATTCAAGTATCCGACTTTGATCGTGCTGCGCCTAGAGGAACAGGAGCTGTTAAAGCTGGCTTGAACTATGCGATGAGTTTGCATTCCTCTGTGATTGCACACTCTAACGGATACGCTGAAAACCTATACCTGGATCCTGCAACAAGAACATACGTTGAAGAAACTGGCGGAAGCAATGTTATCTTTGTAGATAAAGATGGAAATCTTGTCGTACCAAAGAGTGATTCCATTCTTCCATCTATTACTAGACGCTCTATTGTTTACATTGCAGAGCATTACTTAAATCTGAAAGTTGATGAAAGACCTGTACGCTATGATGAAATCAAGAATTTCAAAGAATGTGCTCTCTGTGGTACAGCTGCAGTGATTTCTCCTGTAGGAAGAATCGTTAATCACGACGAAGTGATTGAATTCCCATCTGGCATGGAAAAAGCTGGTGAAGTTGTGTCCAAACTATACGATACAATCACAGGCATTCAATCTGGAAAGATTGAAGCTCCAGAAGGCTGGATCAGAAAAATCTGTTAAATTACAAAACACGTGTTCAAATTCTGGACACGTGTTTATTTTGTCTTTTTGTTATAAAGTTTTTATTTCTTCTTCACTTAATCCTGTCATTTCCAAAACCAAATCCAGCGACATTCCTTTTGAGAGCATTTTTTTAGCAATTTCAATTTTTGATTGCTGCATACCTTGCGCTTTTCCTTCTTGTAAGCCTTGTGCTTTTCCTTCCTGCAAGCCTTGTGCTTTTCCTTCTTCCAAGCCTTGTGCCTTTCCTTCTTCCAAGCCTTGTGCTTTTCCAGCTTCAATTCCTTCTTTTAAACTTTTTGCTTTTTCTTCATCAACCAATGCATCTAAATATTCATCTAAATTCATGTAATCTAACCTTGCACTTTCGTCTTTCTTGACAGTGGCAACAGCTTTTTCAATTGTTTTTGTAAATGCATCCTTCGCAATTCTTTTTTTTAAAAACATCAAAAAGAAATACAATTGCGAATCCTCTGTATCACTGTCTGGATTTAAGAAAATTGTAAAACGTTTATCTTCAAGAATCAATTCTGAACATTCCAAACACATAGAAGCAAATGTATATCTTGGAAGTCTCATTCCAAAATAATCTTCCAGACAAATGAAGATCACAATACTTTTCTTCATATTCTGATAATCACCAGCTTTTACGTACTTTGCATCCATTTGCGAATGGTACATTCTTGAACGTAGTGGAAAATTCAATAACTTTCTCACTTGCATTTCGACATCAATATAAGAATCTTCCCCTTCTAACAAAACATCAAAACGTGTGATTTTTCCACCATATCTTGCCTGGACATGTTTTTCAACTCCCGCAATTCGAATATCTTTTACTTTTTTTCCCAAAGCCAGTTCAACAATCCCCTTTGCGATATTTAAATTTCTTTTATCCTCCAAAACAGTCGTAAACATGTAATTATCTGAGAAAGATAATTCATCAAATGGTTTCAATTTCTTACTCATATGTAAGCCTCCTATACTTACATATTCACAATTTTTTTCGAAATTCCCTGAAATTTCTTCAATTTCTGATTGTATCTGTTGTAACGCCCGTAATATATCCATCTAACGTATTCATTACATCTATACTATTAATGCCCCACAATTCTAATGGAATATCATTTTCTTTACAGAAATCCAGGTATGACATCTGTGCAGCATAATGCACATCCAAAAAGACATTGCACCCATCTTCTTTCATGGCTTTCACATTTGATTGAATATCAGACACATCACTTTTGCTTCCAGCTAAAAAGCCAAGCATATCTGTCTGATCATACTGTGCAACCATACGCAACAAATCACTAGAGAAGGAAATCCATTCCACTTTTCCAACCATCTCATATTTTTCAACAATATCAAAAATCATTTTTACCTGGTCTTCAGAATGAATTGTTTCTGTTTTCAACTCAATATAAGGTGTAATGAGATTTGCTTTACAATACGCTATAAATTCTTCCAAGGATGTAATTGTCTGCCCACGCAGATCAAATTGTTTTGCTTCTTCTTCAGTGATAGAATCAATCGCTACATTAATTCCTGCCATATGAGATAACGTAGGATTATGTAATAAAACCGGCACTTCATCACTTGTTAACTGTACATCTGTTTCCACATATTGATAATTCATCTTTTTACTTTCAATATATGCAGCCAATGTATTTTCAGGTGCATTCACATGATACCCGCGATGATTGATCAAACGAATGCCATCAACACTTGTATCTTTCACATATTTACTTACTGGTAGAGAATACGTTTCATCTGCCTCTTCATTTGCTTCTGCAACTGGAAAATAATACCGATTGGCGGCATACACTTCATTCGAAACAATATTTCCATTTTCATCAAAACGAACTTCACGTCCATCATTCAATACAATGGAAGAATTCACTTTTCTCTTTCCACCATCCTGATGATTCAGACAATAAAAACCTTTTTCACCCTTCACAAAAACAAGACGATCTTCATCTTTTCCAACAATTTGTCCCTGTTCATACCAGAATCCATCATCCCATTCATGATGAAAAACATTCCCATCTTCATGTATTTTATATTTCACACCATCAACACTACAATCAGAAGTCATCAAATATCCATTATCATCATACAAATGATATTTCTCACCATCCTGAAACAAGCCTTTCACAAGCTGTCCATTTTCATCACTACGAACAGAATATGTCTGTTCTTTATTTGTCTTTACCACAAACACATGATTTTTCAGGGCTTCTTTATTTCCATCCACAAACGTATGGTCAATTGCAGAATAGCTGATTTCTTTTGTCGGATCCGATTCATCTATAATGGATGTAAATGGATAATATTCCGCATACACATCCTTTGCAAAAAAGAAGCATGGTATCAGCAACAAAAAAACAATCAATATTTTAACCCAGCGTTTCAGATGTTTTTTCTTCTTCTGTTTAAGCTTTTTCATCACAATTATGATACCTTTTTCTTTTCTTCATAACAAATTAACATTTCTTAACATTTTCTTGTACAATATGGTTAGAAAGATACTGTAATTCCACACAATATACCAGGGAGACAATTTATGAATATACATGATCTATACGGAAAATGGATCAGCACATCCGATCGTACAGTAATTCGATTCAACCCATTCACACTACTCACGCCCTATGGTTCAAGTAAATATACCATTGAACAAAGATTAAATTTTCCATATATCTGTTACGAAACAGGAGAAATGATCTATCACGAAGAAAATGACATTCCAATTCTTTCAGATACAATCATGGAATACGATGGCAGAGGCAAAATCATCATTCGCGAATATGTTCGTGAACAAGACATTGATAAAATTCCAAAAGATTTTTGCAGTGAATTATACAAAGCAAGAAATCACAGAAAACCGATTCCTACGGTTATGGAGGTCGAATCATGAAAAAACTCAGTTTATGTTTATGCATGTTCTTAGTTTCATGCGCATCTAAAACACCTTCTAAATCTTCTACTGCTTCTTCAGCAGCACACTTTCCACCCGCAAAACAAACACCAGCACCACAGCTAATTGTGCAAGCAGATTACACAGAAACATTAGATACATATTCTGCAGTCATAGAAGGCACAAAAATTGCCACAAAAGGTGGTTTTGCGAAAGTCAAAGAATTGATGAGTGATGATGAAATCTTCAATGTCAAAAGTGCAGTTGGATATTCTGTAGAAGATGTGGATCATGATGGTACAGATGAATGCATCATTGGAGAAATCAGAAAATTTGATGATGGTGAAGTTTACACAAATGATGTCTATGCAATCTATGCAATCGACAACAATGAAGTAAATCTATTATTAGATGTCATTTCGCCAGCATATGCATTCCGTTTTGATGAAAATGCATTCTTCTATGGCAGTACAGAAGCAGATGGTGCAAGCCATTATGGTATTTTCCATCTAGAAAAAGGAAAGTTGAAATGGAAAGAATTCTTTTTCACAAAAGATCACAATACGTTCTACAAAAACACAACTGGAAATCTAGATATTTCTAATTCAGAAAAAATTTCCATCACAGAAGATGATTTCATTCACGATCAAATGACATATGCACTCATTGAATATACAAATGACTATAACTCTATTGAGAATTACGATATTGGACTTCGTGCAGATTGGGCTAAAGATCGAGATTTAAGTAAATACAAAACATATGAAGAATATGTTGTCGATGCTTCCGCAGAACAAATTCTTCTCACACCAGTTGCTCCACTCAAAAACATAAAACTTCTTTCCGTGGAATACACAGCAGAAGAATTCAAAACAAAAAAGATTCACACAATCGACACTCTTGATCCAGCACATCCGCTTTGTTTAACAACATATTTAGAATCTACCATTCCAAATATCGCAATCCAGTTTGAATACAAAGATCAAGTTCAAACATACACAATTTCATTAAGTGGATTTGATGGTTCTATTGTTTTAACACCATTAGAAATTTAAGCCCCTATTTACCTTTGGTATCTAATATCAAAACAGTATAATTATGCATTTTTGAATTGCATAAACAATTAGAAAATCAAGTAGTCCCAGTTCAAAAGCTTGTTAGCTGAGCCTATCAGAGTAATCTGGTAGACCTTTGTTTGGCAATAGTATTTTTTATCAACATATGTTAGAGTGCTGTTATGCAAATCGTGATTTGCAGATTGGAGAATTATGAGAGCAGAAGAATTATGGAAAGCATATTGCGAGAAAGAGAATATAGATATTGATACTCCTTATATGGCATGGGGATTTTTAGATGCACCTGATCAGCTGGCAGGCCTTGTATTAAAGGGAATCAAGACTGCAACTTCATCCGCATATGATTTATATTTTATGGAAGGAGAAGAAGAGCCATTACCACAGCCAGGTGATTATAGTGTTATTATAAACTCAAAGGATGAGGCAATTTGTATTATCCAAACCACTAAGACTACAGTCGTTCCGTTTAATGAAGTATCAGAGGAACATGCTTACAAGGAAGGGGAAGGAGATAGAAGTCTTGCATATTGGAGAGCGGTTCATGAAGAATTCTTTACAAAAGAATTTGAAGAAACTAAAACTGAATTCAATGGACAAACAAGAATTCTTTGTGAGGAGTTTCAAGTAGTTTACGATTCACGGCAACTTAACAAAAAATAAGCTCCCCATTAACAAGAGCGCTGTCGAAAACTCTAAAAAGTTGGTAACAGCGCTCTTTTCTTTATGCCAA
>OLNE01002607.1_pt1 | contig 11079 bp, 10 predicted proteins | sample 1672431 | NCBI WGS metagenome assembly OLNE01 (sample SAMEA3136685, study PRJEB25190) | human gut metagenome | reverse complement strand
AATCTTCGGTGATTTAGGCTTAGATGAAACCGTTCTAATTAGTGACAACCAAACACAAGGACTGTACAGAACGTCTTAGTCAGATCAATCCAGGCCTTGCAGCGGCAGTTCGCCAGGTGCTGGATGTGAACAAGCAGGAAAGACATATTCGTGGGGGTCTGGCTACCAGGGAGAAATATTTGCACCAGCAGAATTAAAAAATGTGATAAGATATAGTTATGGGACTGAAAGCATGTGACTTCAGTCGTGTGAGAAATTCCCATCAGGATAAGAAAACATAAATGATAAGGATTAAGAAAGCGAGGAAAAGAGAATGGCAGTAAAAATTTACCATGGAGATATTTTATTTACTCCGGCAGCAGATCAGCTGTCAGTTTATGAGAATAGTTATATTATAGTAGAGGACGGAGTGGTATCACAAATCTGTGAAAGGGTTCCGGAGGAGTATAAAGGAGCAGAGGTTGTTGATTACGGTGATAAATTAATTATTCCTGCTTTTTCAGACCTCCATGTACATGGGTCACAGTATGTACAGCGTGGCATTGGCATGGATTGTCTGCTTTCTGACTGGCTGAACCACTATACATTTCCGCAGGAATCACAGTTCAGGGATATGGATTATGCGAAAGAGAGCTATGATGCATTTGTAGATGACATGCTTCGTCACGGAACCTTTCATGCAAATGTTTTGGCTACGATCCATCGTGAGGCTACGGATTATCTCTTTGATAAAATGGAAGAGAAGGGAATGTATGGATATGTTGGAAAAGTAAATATGGATTGTAATTCACCGGAGTTTCTGATTGAGAAAACAGAGGATTCCCTGTTGGAAACAGAGAAATATCTGTCAGACCATGAAGGCAGCAAAAAGGTGAAAACAATTCTGGCACCACGTTTTGCTCCTACCTGCAGTGAGCCTCTGATTCTTGGCCTTGGAAAACTGGCTGCAAAGTATCATTGCGGTGTGCACACACATCTGGTAGAGTCTGTCTGGGAAGCGCAGGAGGCATTAAAGCTGTTTCCGGGATATGGGTCTGATGCGGAAATTTATGAACGTGCAGGTTTGATGGATTATGGCCCATCCATCTTTGCCCATGTAATTTTTCCAACTGCAGAGGATAAACGGATTATGAAAAAACATGGAAGCTTGTCTGTGCATTGTCCGGATGCAACAGTAAACATTGTGGCAGGTATTATGCCACTGCAGCAGATGGCCTCTGAAGGTCTGAAGATTGCCATGGGATCTGATGTTGCGGGAGGACATGGAATTGCCATATACCGTCAGGTGGCAAGGGCAGTACAGCTGTCAAAACTGAAAGAATTTTATGAGCCGGCTGAAAGTAAGACCATTACAATCACACAGGCTTTCTATCATGCAACCAAGGAAGCAGGAAGTGTGTTTGGAAAGGTTGGATCTTTTGAAAAGGGATATGCATTTAATGCTCTTGTAATTGACAATATGGAGGATTCCTGGTCTAAGATGACTGCCCAGGAGAAACTGGAAAGATTTTGCTATATTGGAGATGACAGAAATATCAAAGCCAGATATATAGACGGAAAATTGTTGAGTCAGGAGTTCTAATCTGTTATACTGCGATTATAGAGAAACCTCAGAGAGAAGGAGGAAATATACATATGGCATTATTAGAGGTGAACTTTTTTTCCAAGGCACTGATGCGGCCGGTAACGATGAACGTGATCCTTCCGGCAGATAAAGTCTTTTTTGAAGAGGAGACAGAAGAAGATGAAAAACCTTTCAAAACGCTTTATCTTCTGCACGGTGTAATGGGAAATTATACAGACTGGGTGACAGGAACCTGTATTAAGCGTTGGGCAGAGGAGAAGAATCTGGCAGTAGTGATGCCCTCCGGTGCAAATATGTTTTATATGGATCATCCTGAAGTTAATGAAAATTACAGTGAATTTATAGGAAAAGAACTTGTAAAGATCACACGAAGGATGTTCCCGTTATCTCATAAAAAAGAAGATACATTTATCGCTGGTTTATCCATGGGAGGATACGGTGCGATCCGAAATGGCCTGAAATACCATGATACATTCGGATATATCGCAGGCCTTTCTTCTGCTATGATTCTGGAAAAAATGGATACAGATGATGACAGTTCTCCTATGTTTTTCGAGAAGAAAACGTTCCTGGAAGGTGTTTTTGGAGATCTGTCCCAAATTCATGACTGTGAAATTAATCCGGAGTGGATTGCAAAGAAACTGAAAGAGGAAAAAGCTGAGTTTCCGAAAATGTATCTTGCCTGCGGACTGGATGATCCGCTGCTTCCTCCGAACCAAAAATTCAGGGACGCTATGAGTGAACTGGGTGTGAATGTCACTTATGAAGAAGGACCGGGAGCCCATGAATGGGATTTCTGGAATCGTTATATTAAGAAAGTCCTGGACTGGCTGCCACTGGATAAAGACAGCAAAGAAGGGATGAACAGTGGTAATGTAGGATTATAAATAATTATATTAAAAGAAGCATCTGTGTGGGAGTGTTCCATGGAGATGTTTCTTTTTTTATGAAAGAAAGTGGTTTGTAGATTTCAATTGTAAATAGCTATGTATTTTTGAGAACTATGAGTTTTGGCGCATAAAAAATTGTATGAATTAAATATACTAAATGTGAAACTAATTACAATAACATAAAAGTAAAATGAAAAAAATATCAAATATATTATATAATAAACACAAAAATACAATAAATACATTAGAAAACAAAATAAAAAACAACAATATGCACAAATAATATGAAAAAAGTTCCAATAAACACAAATGATATTGAAAAAAATATTAAAAGAGAGTATGATTTGAGCAAATGGAGGAGGTAATGATAATGAATCAAAAAATAGAAGCATTAAAAGGGGAATTAATTGTATCTTGTCAGGCTCTTTCACAGGAGCCGCTTCATTCTTCATATATTATGAGCAGAATGGCAGTAGCCGCATTGGAAGGCGGGGCTAAAGGAATAAGGGCTAATACCAGAGAAGATATTAAGGCTATTCAAGAACAAGTAGATCTTCCGATTATTGGAATAGTAAAAAGAGATTATCCTGATTGTAAGGTATATATTACCCCTACTATGAAGGAAGTAGATGAGTTGATGGAAGTTAAGCCTGAGATTATAGCTTTGGATGCTACTGGGGCACTTCGCCCAGGGGGAATAACACTGAAACAATTCATAGAACAGATTAGGAAAAAATATCCGGATCAGCTTTTGATGGCAGATTGTTCAACTGTTAAGGAAGCACAATATGCAGATCAGATAGGATTTGATTTTATAGGAACAACCATGGTAGGGTATACAGAACAAAGCGCGGGTGACAAAATTGAAAAAGATGATTTTCGTATTATCAGAGAAATTTTAAATTCAGTAAAACATCCGGTAATTGCGGAAGGAAATATTAATACACCTGAAAAAGCTAAGAGAGTTAAAGAACTGGGAGTTTTCAGTATTGTAGTTGGTTCAGTTATTACTCGCCCACAATTGATTACCAGAGCATTTGTAGATGCATTACATGAATAAATATAAAGAGCTCCAGTAAAACGAAAATTATTGCGGAAAGGAAGGATATTATTTTGAAGAGGAAGCGGGAAAACGGTGAAAATAGATTTGCCTATATTGTAAATGCACCCATGATTATTTATCTGGCCTGTTTTCTGGCATTTCCAATGATATGGGGATTGTATATGAGTTTTACAAACAAGACAATTGGAAATCCTGCATCGTTTGTTGGATTGAAAAACTATATCAGACTTTTGGGAGATCCGGAATATAGGAGATCAATTTTAAATACTGTATTTTTTACTGCTATTTCTATAGCTGTAAAAACAGTTCTTGGAATGCTCATGGCATTATCTTTGAATCAGAAATTTAAAGGCAGAAATGTAGCAAGGGCATTGCTGATGATTCCATGGACGTTGCCGAATATTGTTGTAGTTTATAACTGGCGTTGGATTTTTAATTCAACAGGTGGAATTGCCAATCATATATTAAAATCTCTGCATATTACAAATTCCGATATTATCTGGTTCGGATCAGCAGGGCTTGCAATGACTACAATCATTGTAGCTAATGTATGGAGAGGAACACCATTTTTTGGAGTTTCTATTTTGGCTAAGTTGCAGACAATTCCAAAGGATTATTATGAAGCTGCGGAAATTGATGGTGCTGGTCTTTGGAAGAAATTCAGATATATTACATTACCGGAAGTAAAAGATGTAACTATTTTATCTGCACTTATGAGTACGATTTGGACCATTAATGAATTTGAGACAGTGTGGTTATTAACCGGGGGCGGTCCAAACGGAACAACAGAAGTTATGAATGTATATAGTTATAAGACTGCTATGAGAAGTATGATGCTTGGACGAGGTATTGCAGTTGCAGTACTTGCAATGCCGATTCTTATGATTCTTATTAGTATCCTGACACGCCGTATGCTGCCGGAAAATGAATGATTGTGAGGTATTGCGTGTGCGGAAAAATGAAAGGAGAATTATATGAAAACTAAAAAGAAAACAGCATTACTTGGAAGGATATATCTGATCATATGTCTGATAGTTGCATTATTTCCAATATACTGGATGATCAATACTTCCTTTAAAAGTGATTCTGAAATTTACGCAAAAATTCCGACGTTGATTCCTCATCATCCTACTGGTGGCGCGTATGCTTACTTGATTAATAATACAAATTTTCTTGCAAGTATGAAGAACAGTTTGATTATTGCTATATCCGTTTCGGTATTTTCAATTTTAATAGCATATCCTGTTGCGTACACTTTATCAAGAGTAAAATTTAAAGGAAGACGAGTATTTTCAAAATCAGTATTATTTATGTATTTATTACCAACTACAGTTCTGTATATTCCATTATACATGTTGGTATCTAAAATGCATCTTACTAATACGATTTGGGGGCTGATTGTAATTTATCCTACATTTACATTGCCCTATGTTGCATGGATTCTTATTCCGCATATAGCAGCTGTTCCGAAGGAACTTGAGGAAGCTGCGAAGGTAGACGGATGTTCCAGGATAGGTACCATGTATAAAATTGTATTTCCACTGGCATTGCCAGGGATTATATCTACTACAATTTTTACGTTTGCAATGTGTTGGGGAGAATATATGTATGCATTGGTAAATCTGACATCAAGTCAGGTACAGACTTTCCCATTGGTTATTTCAGGATTGATCTATGGTGATATGCCACCTTGGAATCAGTTAATGGCGGGCGGTGTCCTTGCTGGTATTCCTATTATAGTGATTTATATGCTGGCTTCCAGTGGATTAGTTGGCGGAGCAACTGACGGTGGTGTAAAAGGATAATATTAAAAAGCTAATATAATAGAAAATAATAAAAATGAAAAGTTAAAAGGAGGAACTTCTATATGAGAAAAAAATTATTATCAATGGTAATGGCAGGAACATTGGCTCTTTCATTTACTGCATGCGGAGGAAGTAGTTCCACTGATACGGAAAAAAATACGGATACTGCCAGCACGACAGAAACGCAAACAGAAGATAGTAAAACAGCGTCTGATAAAAAGTCTATTACTATCTGGGTGGAAAAAATCTTCAGTGATGACGCGAATACTAAAATGGAAGAAAGGCTGAAGGAATATGAAAAAGAAAAAGATGTAACAGTAAATTGTGAAATGGTAGCTGCTACAGATTTTGTAACAAAATTAAATGCTGCAATTGAAGCTGGCCAGAGTGTTCCGGATATTATTTCTGCAGACACAACGAAGGTATTAAATTATTATCCGAATATTCCGTGTAATGATGTGACAGATCTTGTTAATAAAATAAATGAGGAACGACCATATTTGCAGGCAAGTTATGACGGAACTAAGATCGATGATAAATATTATTATGTACCGTTTTATAGTTCTTCTACGTTAATGTTTATCAGAAAAGATAAATTTGAAGAAGCTGGTATTACTAAAATGCCTGAAACTTGGGATGAAGTGTTTGAGGATGCAAAAAAGGTAAGCGACCCAGATAATGATTTTTATGGACTTGCAATGGGCTGTGGTGAAAATGATGATGATGACGAAAACACTATTAGACAATATATGTGGAATGAGGGCGGATATCTGTTTAATGAAGATGGGGAAATAGTTGCCGATGATAAAGTAACAGCTGTATTTGATAAATATGCAGAATTATATAAAGACAAAGTAATTCCGCAGGATGCAACAACCTGGGATGCAGGTGGAAATAATGGTTCTTATCTGGCAGGACGTACAGCAATTTGTTTTAATGCACCTACATTATATAATGCATTGGTATCTGATGAACAATATAAAGAACTCTTAGATAATACTGTTGTTTTGGCTCCTCCTGCAGGAAACGAAAATAGTGTATATATGAATTTTAACCGTGGATTTGCAGTTATGAATACCTGTAAAGATACTGACCTGGCTTCAGATGTAATTTCTTATCTTCTGGATAAAGATTGGTATGATTCCTATATGGAAGAAATAGCACCTGTATTTGCACCTGTATTTGAAGATGCAAAGGAAAATACAACATGGAAAGACAATGAAGTAAATGCTCAGGCGTTGAAGTATGTAGAGAATGCTTCTGGTTATTATGGATATCCTGTAAAAACAATTAAGGGACGTACAGTTGCAGCTAAACATTATTTTACATACCCATTTGTAAAAGCAGTTAACCAGGTAGCAACAGGCACTGCTGATTCATCAGAAGCTTTAAAAAGTATGACTGCTGCAATTGAAGATTTTCAGGATCAGGTAGGTGAATAAGGATGAAGACAAAAGTATGGTTAAATCTGGATCCGCAGAAAGTGGATGTAAATTATTTATACAAAAAGTTTGAAGAAATGGGATGTGATTTTGAAGCTGAAGCAATTCCAGATAATGATCCGGAATTGCTAGTGAAAAAAGCACAGAATGTTGATATTGTGGTTGCAACTATGGAACCATGGAATGAAACAACGCTTGGCGCAGTAAAGGGAAAAGTAAAATTTATTCAAAAATATGGAACAGGAGTAGACTCTGTAGATTTAAAAGCTGCAGGAAAAAATGGGATTCCTGTTGCTAATATTCCGGGAGCCAATGCACCTGCGGTTGCAGAGGTCGCCATGATGCATATATTGAATTTAGGCAGACGATTTACTCCGTGTGTAGAGGGCTGTAGAAAAGGAATCTGGCCTTCAACAGTTACAGGAAATGAATTAGATGGGAAAACAGTGGGACTTGCAGGATATGGACGTGTAGCAAAAAATCTTGCGCGGATGATATCTGGATTTTCTGTTAAGATTATTGCATATGATCCATTTGTGAAAGAAGCGGAACCGGGACAGAATGTTACTTTTGTGGATACTTTGGAAGAACTTTTTGAGCAGAGTGATATTGTGAGTCTTCATATGCCCTTTATGCCCTCAACAGCAGGAATTATTAATAAGTCGTTATTTGATCGCATGAAACCACATGCTTATTTAGTAAATACTTGCAGAGGTGGTGTAATAAATGAAGCAGATTTAATTGATGCGCTGAAATCGGGAAAATTGGCAGGGGCAGGTCTTGATGTTCTTGTAGAAGAGCCGCCAAAACCGGAGCAGCCATTGATGCATATGGATAACGTATATGTTACGTCTCACATGGGAGCTGCTTCATTGGAAAGTGAGTATCGTTCTCAGGTGATTATTGCGGATAATATAAAAGAATTTCTGGAGGGAAAACTTCCGGAAAGTGTTAGAAATAAAGAGTTTTTGGTATAATAAAAAGGAGAAATCAAAATGAATATAGAGAAATTTAAAGGAGTGTTTCCGGCTTTTTATGCATGCTATGATGAAGAAGGAGAAATTAGTGCTGAACGTACACAGGCACTGGCAGAACATTTATTGAAAAAGGGTGTGAAAGGCCTGTATGTAGGTGGATCATCAGGAGAATGTATTTATCAAAGTGTAGAAGATCGAAAGAAAACTCTGGAAAATGTAATGAAAGCGGTAAAAGGAAAACTGACAGTTATTGCTCATGTAGCATGTAACAATACAAAGGACAGTTGTGAATTGGCTGCTCATGCAGAAAGTCAGGGAGTTGATGCAATTGCAGCGATTCCGCCGATTTATTTTCATCTTCCTGAATATGCTATAGCAGAGTATTGGAATGATATTTCTGCTGCTGCACCAAATACTCCATTTATTATTTATAATATTCCACAGTTGGCAGGTACTACGCTTACCATGTCACTCTTTAAAACTATGTTGAAAAATCCAAATGTACTTGGTGTAAAAAATTCTTCTATGGCGACCCAAGATATTCAGATGTTTAAGGCTGAAGCTGGAGAAGGACATATTGTATTTAATGGTCCGGATGAGCAGTTTATTAGTGGACGTGCAATAGGAGCTGATGGAGGAATTGGTGGTACTTATGCTGTTATGCCAGAATTATTCCTGAAAATAGATGAGCTTTTTAAAGAAGGAAAAATGGAAGAGGCTCTTGCTATTCAGAATAAAGCGGATCAGATTATTTATAAAATGTGCGAAGCACATGGTAACCTTTATGCAGTAATGAAAGAAATCCTGAGAATAAATGAAAAGGTTAATATTGGAAGTGTGCGGAAACCTCTTCCTGATTTAATTCCTGAGGATATGATGATTGTTAAAGAGGCAGCCGAGATGATTCGTGATGCGATTGCAGCACTAAAATAAGCATATAGTAAGGACAAGGCGCGCATACTGTGGCAGAACATAGTGTGCGCGTTTGACGTTAATATAAAAATGAGAGTAAAGGGAGTAATTATGAAAGAGTATGTATGTATTGATATAGGTGGAACTGCTATTAAAGCTGGTGTGCTGGATGAAAATGCAAGGATAATTGAGCAACTGAACATTCCTACGGAAGCAATGCAGGGAGGCAGTTATGTGCTTGCCAGAGTAAAGAAGATTATAGAACGATACATTGTTTTAAGAAAAATCACAGGAATCTGTATTTCTACTACGGGTATGGTTGATGCTGCTCAGGGGAGTATTATATACGCAAATGAAAATATGCCGGGATATATGGGAATAAATTTAAAAAAAGAAATAGAAAGAACATTTGGAATTCTCTGTGAGGTGGAGAATGATGTAAATTGTGCAGGATTGGCAGAATATTGGAATGGAGCAGCCCAAAAAAGTCAAAGTGCATTATGTATGACCATTGGAACTGGGATTGGCGGCTGCGCGATTGTTAATGGACGATTACTCAGAGGAATATCCTATTCTGCCTGTGAAGTAGGGTATATGAATATTAATGGAAATCGATTTGAAAATCAGGCGTCAACTACTGCATTGGTAAAAAAAGTGGCAGAGAGAAAGAAGGATAAGATATCTGAATGGAATGGGAAAAGAATTCTTGAATCTGCTGAGAAAAATGATAAAATTTGTATAGAAGCAATAAATGAAATGGCAGAAATTCTTGGACTTGGTATTGCTAATATTTGTTATGTTTTAAACCCGGAAATAGTAGTTCTTGGCGGTGGAATTATGCAAAGGGAAAGTATTCTGACAGATGGTATACGTAAGTCTGTGAAAAATAATCTTTTGCCGGCAATATCATCTCATATGCGCCTGGAACTTGCACATTATCATAATGCGGCAGGGATGACAGGAGCTTGGTACTGTTTCCGAAAAGCACATGAATTTTAAAGGAGAAGTGTATGGAGTTTGATGAAAAATCTGTTGTGCCGGTATTAGAAGCTAAGTATGATAGTTTTACTCAATCAGAGAAAAATATTGCAGATTTCTTTTTGAAAAATAAAAATCAGGCAGATTACTCAATCGAGACATTATCACAAAAATTATTTGTGTCGAAAGCCTCAATATCAAGGTTTGTAAAAAAATGTGGATTTAGAGGTTATAGAGAATTCATTTATCAGTATGAAAAATCTTTAAACAGTGTGAGAAAAGATGTAGCTGACAGCACCAAAACAGTATTGGATACATATCAGGAATTGATTATAAAAACATACAGCCTCATGAATGAAGCTCAGATTACCAGAGTGATTAATTTGCTTGGAATAACTCACAGAGTTATTGTATGTGGAGCAGGAAGCTCTGGGTTGGCAGCTACTGAGATGGAAAGCCGGTTTATGAGAATTGGAATTGATATAGATTCTCTTACTGATGCAGACAGAATTCGCATGCAAGCGGTTTTTTGCAATGAAGAAAGTTTGATTATAGGAATTAGTGTAAGTGGAGAAAATGAATCAGTATTGTACCTGTTAAAGGAGGCACATCAGAGAGGAGCTAAAACAGTACTAATTACTTCAAGAGATAGTTTGTTTTTCAGAGAATTTTGTGATGAAGTAATATTGATTTCATCAAGAAAAATGCTAAACAGTGGAAATGTGATATCACCACAATTTCCTATTTTAATTATGATTGATATTATTTATAATGAATATATTTATCTCAATCGTAGAGAAAAGCTGGCAATGCATAGTGATACTTTGCGAGCATTAAAGTCGAAAGAGCATTATATGCTAAACGGAACGGGAAAAATATAATCGGAAAAATTATTTTGCTATATTGTAGCTTGTATAATTAAATATATATATTATAATGGAAATACACATATTGAAAGAGGAGGAAAATCGGTATGATTATTTACGAAGGAAAGGATTATCAGGATGTGAGCAGAAAGGCGGCAAATATTATGTCTGCTCAGATTATTATGAAACCAAATGCAGTTCTCGGACTTGCAACAGGTTCTACACCGGTTGGTATGTATAAACAGCTGATTGAATGGTACAAAAAAGGGGACTTGGATTTCTCACAGATTACTTCAGTGAATCTTGATGAGTACAAAGGACTTTCAGGGGATAATGACCAGAGCTATCGTTATTTTATGAACACTAATCTGTTTGACCATGTAAATATTGATAAGACAAGAACTTATGTACCTAACGGACTGGAAGAGGACAGTGACAAAGCATGTGCAGATTATAATGAAGTGATCCGCAGCGTGGGCGGTATTGACATGCAGCTTCTGGGAATTGGCGGAAACGGACATATTGGTTTCAATGAACCCGGAGAAGCTTTTGAGAAGGAAA
>OLNE01002604.1_pt1 | contig 11097 bp, 8 predicted proteins | sample 1672431 | NCBI WGS metagenome assembly OLNE01 (sample SAMEA3136685, study PRJEB25190) | human gut metagenome | reverse complement strand
CCACCAAAGACCCTGTCCTCGATCCATGGTGTTGCGACGTTCCCTAGAATCCGCCGAGAGCATAGAAAACAGAAAAGGAGGTGCGCAAGAAATGAAAATGAGCAATATAAACAAATTCATTTCAGGCCTGCTGGGTGTTGCGATGTGCCCCATGATGTTGCCAACCGCAGCATTCGCGGCTGATGATGGCGCAGCATCGGAGGTTTCTTCATCCCCGACCGAGTTGATTCAGTCTTCTGAGTCGGAAGGCGCTGATACGGGCGCAAGCTCAGGCGATACGCTTGCCACGCAGTCCGAATCGGCGAGTGAAGCGGCCAATGCGACGATCGGCAAAACGGCTAACGAAGCAGCGACCCTTGCAGCCGAGACTGGCGAAGAGGGCAACGAAGCAGCAGCTGCAGAAGTGAACGGCAAGACATATTCCAGCCTGCAGGACGCTATTGACGCTGCGTCAGAAAGAGCGACGGTGAAGCTGCTGGCTAACACGAAAGAGAACGTAACAATCTCCACGAAAAATGTCACGCTCGATTTGAACGGCTACACCCTTAACGGCAGCACGGGCGAGCGTAAGCCGGCGCTGACGGTTACGAGCAGGGTCTACGTCAAGGACTCCAGTAAGGCCCAGACGGGTACCATCATGCGTGAGGATACCAAAGAGAATTCCGGCGTTTCGTCCCATTACGTCATCGACGTTCAGGGTGGCAATAGCGGCTGGCTGTTCTTCCAGAGCGGCAACGTCAAGAACGACAGCGGTGCTGGTGGAACAAATGGCGCATCCCTTGTCCGCGTTGGCGATGAGAAACAGCCTGGATTGCCGCACATGACCATTACCGGCGGTACGTTCACGCAGGATAACTTTATTGTCCTAAAGTGCGATTCCGGCATTCTTTCGGTCGCAGGCGGTACCATCAATTCCAAGAATAGCTATGCGATTCAAAACTGGAAGACAACCTATATCAAGGATGGCGATAAAGGCGCAAGCAGACCAGTCATCAACGGGAACGTTTCGACATGGACCTACAACGGAAGCGGCTCTAGTCTCGAGATCAGCGGCGGTACCGTTGCCGGCAATGTTGAGTCGGTGACATACGACGGCGCTGCGGGCAAACCAGCAAAGGTTGCCATCACCGGCGGCACCGTCAATGGCACGCTGAACACGGTTGACTACAGCACGGGTACCACTTCCAACGACCCCACAAAGGCAACGATCGAGGTCACAGGCGGTACGTTTAGCACCAATCCGTCCCGCTATGTGGTTGAAAACCTCGCAGCAACTAAGAATGCCGACGGCACCTTCGGCGTGGCAAAGGCTTACCTTGCTCAGGTTGGCGAAACCAGCTATTACACCATGGACGAGGCGTTCGATGCTCAAACCAAAACTGGCGAAGCCATCACCTTGCTGCGCGACTACACCACGGGTAGCGCGTTCAAGTCTGGAAACGACGCTCGCGTGGTTGACCTGAACGGCCACACCTGGACGTGCACCGGAACCGATGCAAACTCCGCGGCGTTCGAAATCAACTACCCCGATGCATCGCTTACGGTGAAAAACGGCAAGGTTGTGAGCTCACAGCTCATCGGTCTGATTCCGTCTGCGTCTGCTATGGGCGGCACCATCACGTACGATAACTCCAACCTAACGTTCGAGGGCGTTGAGGCAACTACCACCGCCACGAGCGGCATTGAGACGAACGGCAACAACACGAACGACACCGTTGTCCTGAAGAACAGCACGCTCAACGTTCCCAACGGCTTCGGCATTTACTTCCCCAGCAGCGGAACGCTGACCATCGATAACTCCACGATAAACGCGAAGACGATGGGCGCGCAGGTGTGCTCGGGCAATCTGAACGTTACTGCTGGTAGCGCGATTACGGTGTCGGGCGACCCGGTCGAGAAGGCCGAGAACGACGGCGCTATCCAGGACGGCGCGGCAATTTCTATTGTCAACCGCGCTGGCTACAAGGGTCTTGGCAAGATTGCCATTACCGGCGGTACCTTCACGGCGAAGCCTGGCAATGCGGCTCTTAAGGCCTACACCTGGGATTCTTCGACGAAGCAGGAGTCGGCTTTCGACAACTCCGCTAAGACGGTCGCTGTTTCCGGCGGCACGTTCTCGTCTGCCGTCTCCACCGACCTGTGTGCGGAAGGCTGTACTCCCATCGCAAATACCGACGGTACGCATAGCGTCGCCTCTGGCGTAGCATATGTTGCAGGGAAGGGGTTTGACACCCTGCAGGCCGCCATCGACGCAGCCCAGGACGGCGAGACCGTCACGCTGCTGACGGATGCGACCGAAGATGCAACCATTGCTGCTGGCAAGAACATCACACTTGACCTTGGCGGCAAGACGTTGACGAACACGAACGCCGGCAAGGCAACGCTGACCATCGCGAAGGGCGCTACGGCTACCGTGAAGAACGGCAGCATTGTTGGTGGCACGGGCTACTACACCATCGATAGCTACGGCACAGCCACGCTCGAAGATGTCACGGCTACGGCGGGCAACACGGATTCCTCTATGATTAGAAACGATGGCACTCTGACCATCGAGAGCGGTTCGTATTCGGGCGGTCTGAACGTTGTGAAGAGCGAGGAAGACTCGACGCTTATCATTAACGGCGGCAAGTACGAGCTGAGTCATGCGGTGAAATATAGCTACACCGCTGTCATCTTGGTCTACGGCAACACGACGATTACCGACGGCGAATTTGTTTGCAGCGCCACCACTCCAAATTGGGCTAATCCAAAGGTGGTTATGACTGGTGAAGTGGCTGGTCATCCGTCTTTCACGAAGATTACGGGCGGCTCTTTTGTCAATAAGTACTCGGGCGGAGGTATATTCCACGGCTACACTCCTGCTACCAGCGACAACTTCGAGGTCTCCGGCGGTACGTTTAATAAGAGCATTTCCGAAGGCTACTGCGCCGATGGCTTCATTCCCACCAAGAACGCGGATGGCACCTACGGCGTCAAGGAAGGCCACTATGTTGCTCAAATCGGCAGCAAGAAGTATGAGACGCTGGCCGACGCAATTCGTCTGGCTGCAAAGGGTAAAACCATTACCCTACTGACGGATGTTGAGCAGAACACCCAGCTGACCATCAACAAGAACATCACGCTGGATTTGAACGGCAAGACCATCAAAAACACGCAAGACATCTGGGGCGATAAAGCAAACGCCATCCTGTCCATCACGAATGGCGCCAAGGTGACCATCACTGGCGACGGCACCATAGATGCCAAGGAGAACGACTGCTACACCATCAACGTGGTGAAGGGCGACCTGACCATCGAAAACGGCACCTTCTACGGTAATGTCAGCGTGGTTCAGGTGGAGGAGGGCACCTTGTCCGTCAAGGGCGGCACCTTCGACCTGCACCAGAAGTGGGAAGGCAGCAGCAAGTATCTGTTCAACTGCATCGATGATGCGTATGCGAACGGCAGTGCGAATGTCGCTATCAGCGGCGGTACGTTCGTCGGCTTCGACCCCAGCGCCTCCCCTGAGGGCGAAGGCACCAGCTACCTGGCTCCCGGTTACGCTCCTACCGACAACGGCGGCGGCACGTACGGCGTCAAGCTTGCCGAGGGCGCGTATCTGCTGCAGGATTACCGCAGCGGCGACCAGGCTTCCTGGACGTATCCGACCCAGGAGGGCATGGCGTTTGCCGGCTGGTACAAGGACGCTTCGTTCACGACCCCTTGCGCTGCAAGCGATGTCGAGGGCGCTGCCTATGCCAAGTTTGTTCCCATCACCGATTTGTTGCAATTCAAGGGCGGTTCGCTGAGGATGGACGTTACTGATCCGAGCACGCCGACTTATCTGCGTTTTGGCTACACTATGGCTATTCCCGAAAAATCCGCGTTCATTGAGAACGGCTGGTACTACAAGAAGGTTACCGTTAGCTCTCCCGACGACGTCCGCTTTGTGGCGTATAACAACGCCATGAATAACGACGGCACTGTTACGGCAAACTTGGTGTTCAACAACGTGAAGACAAACCTCTACAAAGCAAACTTCACTGAAAAAGCGTTTGTTAAGTACGTGACCGCTGATGGAACCACCGTCGAGGCAGTCGAGAGTGATTACCAAACGCGATCGGTGGGTGAAGTTGCAGATGCCATTCTTAAACATCCTATGGCGAGCAACTCCGAAAAGGAATATGCTCTGAAAATCAAGTCCGCAATTCAGTAGAAAGTTGAATGATATGAAGAGCAGCTACGAAACCCCCGAGGTGGACATTATCGAACTAGAAGACCGCGACGTTATTGTTGCTTCTGGGGGTTTTATTGATGGCCCTGGTGACAGTGGCACGGGCGATTACTAATAGTCGTTCAGCTTCGCAAGGCCCTGCTCGGCTTGCCAGGCGGGGCCTTGCGATGATTCACAGTTTGATGAATCTAGCGAGGGCGGGCGGTTTGCGTCCGCCCTTCGTTTGTTTGCGAATTTCCACTGATTGAACGAAGGGCTACCAAATCTATGGATACGCGAAAACGTAATGTACTTATCGGCGTGGGCGCGGCGATTTTGGTTGTCGTTGTGATTCTCGTCGTTTTGATGGTGTCGGGCGGCTCGAGCCAAGATGAGGCGGCGTCGAAAACGGACAGCGCTGTTGCAATTGCCTCCGACGCATCTTCTAAGGACGTAGGCGCAATGCATGCGTCGGGCGACGGCACGGCCGACAACGAGGTTGATGCGTCCGAGGTGTATGGGGATTCCCCTGATGCCGCGACGGGCGAGTCCTCCGCTGGAGCGTCGACTTCTGGCGGCGACGCTCCGAGCGTGAGTGGCTCTGGCTCCACTTCGGACAACCAGCCGGGCGGCTCGAACGCAGGCAATGATAATTCCTCTGAGAAAGGTCCGGGCAATTCTGCCGGCAGCGACCCGACTGGTGGCGCCGATCCCGGCGTCAAAACTGAGCCCGATGGCTCAAAGTGGACGGGTTACTACTAAGCCACCTATCCTTCTCGCGCCTACTGCTCGGCAGCGGAACAACCGAAGCGGGTTCCAGGACGATTCCCGGAACCCGCTTTTTTAGCATCCTTCATTTTTGGCGGCTGCAATTTTCCCGGTTCTCGTTTTGGACGGCAGTCATTTTAGGGTCATCGTTTCGGGTTGCCGTTCGTTTCCCAGCAATCAATTTCGCAGACGCTTTCCCAACCTTCGTCAAAAGCGGCGGTCGCTTTCTTGGGCCTTCGCCCTTCTACATCCTGGTAGCCTCAAGGCGTTTGAGCAGGTCGATGTCTTCTTGCGCGCTACGTGCGTCAGCGACGAGCTCGCTCATGCTCGCGTTGCGCGAGAGCCCCTTGCGGATAACGTGCCCCACTTGATAGAGGCACGCTGCTGGAGCAAGACACGCGTGCTTGCGCGCTGGCGCCCAATGAGCGCGCCCGCCCTCGTAAAGATAGCGAACCAAGGCCGCGGGGCTGCGGAAGTTGTGCAGCACCGTGCGGGTTGCCCGCGCGCCGCGCTCCATCTTGCGCCCCATGTTCCCCCGCTGCATGATGTAGAGCAGAAGGTCGCTCGCAAGCTGCGCGTCGGCTTCGCCAAACCACGTTGCCGATGTCTGAAGCCCCAGGTAGGTACGGCAAAGCCACGTTGTGGTAACCGCCAGCTTCTCCATGCCGATCTGCTGCGCCGCATGTTGAAAGCCGCGCTCCCAAAGCTCGTCGGTCAAGTGCGCGTCAACGAACATCTGCCAATCCAGAATCTGGCGAAGCCCCAGACCCGAACCTAGATGCTGGTTGACATGCGCGAGCAACACCAGGCCGTTCTCGAGCGGCGGCAACACGGGCACGCTAAAGCCTGCGACATCGGTCCATTCGGCGCGCGGGATGGCGTCGTAAATGGCCTGGTCAAGGAAATGTGCCTGCTGCTTGTTGGTGCATGTGCTGAAATACCGATGCAGCTCGATTTCGGGACAGCCCGCCTTCTTGAAGCCCGCGTGGCGCGGATTGATTTCAAGCTCAATATCGTTTTCCCATCCCAAGCGCTCCATGAGCGAAAATGCTTGCTCGAAATGGTCGGGCGGCACGATGAGGTCGATGTCGCCCATACTGCGACTGTTTGGCTGCGGGTAATTTGCCGCAGCGGCCGCACCCTTCAGCACAGCAACGGGGATGCCTGCCTGGCGAAACTCGGCGAGCACGCTGTCTTGCGCCATCATGAGGCGATACCAGCCCGACAGGTTTTTCCCGGCGCGCGCAAGGTATTCCGCCTGGTCGGCAGGGGAGAGCCCAAGGGATTCGACGGCGTTTGCCGGATAGCCGATGGCGGATTGCGCTTCCAGCTCGGACCGCACGGCAGCCCACAGACCGTCAGGGATGGGTGGAACGGGGAGCGGGATCGGGGCTGGGTGATTTGTCTCAGGTGTGGCGGTTCTGCCTGCAACGGGGGCTGGGCTGCCCGCCTTGCCATCTGGCGTGCTTGCAGGCGAGCTGGAAAGCCTGGCCGTGGGAGCTTCGTCGCGCGCAGCGTATTGAAGGGCGCTTTCGGCGGCGATGATTCTGATCGCGTATTCTTCGGCGGCGGAAAGCTCCACGGACTTATCCTCTCGTTGCTTCGTTGCGGCATGCGCGCACGTGGAAATTGCTTGCGAACCTGGCAATCGGTCGCGCGCTCTTCCTGTGCGCCTATAATATAGCAGCGTTAATTATGAATCGAGAAATGCCTACACACCGTGCAATTCGGGGGTAGTTGCGGTTGCTGTCGCCGCCTGTGAGCAGCCACTAGCTGCCTGCAATCCCCTTGTGCCAGCTGCAACCCGCTCGTGTCGTCGTCGCCTTCCCAAGGAGCGAAGTTTATGTTCTGCGTCCAAATAGCCGAGGTTCTTGTCGCCATCGAGAACCGCTATGCGTTCACCGAGTGGCTTTGCGCGGACTACATTGTCGATGTTTTACCTGATGAATGCACGTTTTCGGTATCGGCGACGCCAGAGGAGATTGCGGCGGAAAACAGTGATGAGGGCACGTTCTCGCCCGCGTATTGCGAGTCGCTTGTGCTCTACCGCAAGATTTGCACGCGCATGCTGGACTACGACGCGTTCCTGTTCCATGCGGCAATCGTCTCGTATGCGGGCCGCGGCTTCGCGTTCGCGGCGAAAAGCGGCACGGGCAAGAGCACGCACGTCGCGCAGTGGATGCGCGCGCTGGGCGGCGACGTGACGGTGGTGAACGGCGACAAGCCCATTCTGCGCTGGCGAACCAGGGAAGTTGCCGAGCCTCCAGATGGGACGCCCAGCGGGGAAGGCGCATGTGCTTGTACCTCTTCCGCTGTGCCCCTTAGTGAGGAAGGAGTCGAAACCACCTGCAACCAGTCGGTGGGTGAGTTCGTCGCGTACGGCACTCCATACTGCGGCAAGGAAAACTGGGGACAAAACACGAGCGTTCCCCTTCGCGCCGTTTGCTTTATCGAGCGCTGCGAGCCGGGCGAGCCGGACCGCCTGTCCCGTTTGGAAGATGACAGGGAAGTTGTCGCGCGCATCATGAATCAGATTCTGATGCCGCATGATCCCGCTTTGGTTGTTCGGCAGCTTGATTTGCTTGATAGGTTGGTGAACAGCGCGCCGTTTTACGTGCTGCGTTGCACGCCGACTCCTGCCGCCTTTGACGCGGCGTTCCAGATGACGCTGTGCGATAATAGGCGCGAACGAATGCATCGATGCGAAGGATCTGGGCATGAAGATTAAAGACGGTTTCATCGTAAACAAAGTGGGTAGTCAGCACGTGGTCGTGCCGGTGGGCGAGGCCAGCATGGAGCGCCACTGCATGATTCGTCTGAACGATACGGGCGCTTTCCTGTGGGAGCAGCTTGGTGCAAATACCACGGAAGATGTGCTGGTCCGGGCTCTGCTGGCGGAATACGCGGTCGACGAAGACACGGCGCGTGCCGATGTTGCGGTGTTTTTGGGCAAGCTTCGCGATGCCGACTTGCTTGAGGAGTAGAAGCCTAACCGTTAGGTTCCAGTCGGCAAGCGATTCATGACGTGCAAAAAAGACATACCATCGGCGGCGCCTGATGCAGGTGGGTCTTCCTCCCCTGATGAGCCGCGTAAAATCGAGGACGTGCTCGCATTCGAGGGCTTTTACATGGGGCCGCCCGTGGGCGTTTCCATGTGGCCGATGCTGCGCAACCGCCACGACGTGATAATGGTAGTGCCAGCCGAGGGCGAGCTGCGTCGCTACGATGTGGCGCTGTACTGCCGCGGTGAGAAGTACGTGCTGCATCGCGTGGTGGGGCATTACGGGAACGGCTCTGAAAAAGGCTACGTGATCTGCGGAGATAACTGCGTCATGCTGGAATACATCCCGCGCGAGGACGTGCTCGGCATACTGCGAGGTTTCTATCGCGACGGCCGCCACATCGATTGCGAGACCTCCCGCGGATACCATGCGTACTCGAAGCTGTGGGTGGCGCTCTTTCCCGTACGCAAGATGTGCAAGGGCGCAAACGCTGCGGTAAGGCGCGTGGGCAAGCGCGTTCTTGTGGCATGCGGCCTGCGCAAACGCGATGCCGCGAGCGAAGCGGGGCGAAAATGATGCGCAGGGCTGAGGCGCGTGAGCAAGACAAGGTCACCTACGCGTGGCTGTTCGCGCAGTCGAGGGCTCAGCATGGCCGCATTGTGGCGCTGTCGGCGCTGTGCACGGTACAAGCGGCGGTGCTCGTGAGCTTCGCTCTGGCATGCCGCGCCGTCATCGACCAGGCGGTCGCGGGAAACATCGACGGCTTGCTGGCAAGCGCGGCGGTACTTGCAGGCGTTATCATCGCACAGTTGGCGCTTCGCCTGGCTATCAACAGCACCCAGGAGCTCATTCGGGCCCGTTTCGCCCTTGAACTGCGGAAATCGATGCTCGATAGCATCTTCGCCGCGCGCTTTGGCAGTGTTTTGCGCTTCCATTCCGGCGAGCTTTCCAACCGCATGTTCTCCGACGTGCAGGTTGTGTCGAACGGCGTGGCGACGATCATCCCGAGCTTTGTGTCCATGCTCATGCAGCTTGTGTTCGCCATTGCGGTGCTCGCGCTGATCAGCCCGCCCATGGTGGCCCTGTTCGCTGCCGCCGCGCTGCTTTCGTTCGTGCTGGCGCGCACGCTGCGCGGACGGTTGAAGATGCTGCACAAGATCGTGCAGGAAAAGGAAGGCGCTGTGCGCGTGTTTCTGCAAGAGGCGCTCGAGCATCAGCTGGTCATCCGCTCGTTCGGGGCTCAGCCTGCCACGAGCGCACGAGCCGACACGCTGCAGGAGGATCATTTCACCGCGCAGATGCGTCGACGCGGGTACTCCATCGCCGCCAACGCGAGTTTCTCGTTCTTCTTCAACGCGCTGTACGCCGTGGCACTCACGTGGTGTGCGTTCGAGCTTCTGCATGGCACCATGAGCTACGGTACGCTTATGGCGGTGCTGCAGCTGGTGGCGCGCATTCAGGCGCCGGTTTCAAGCTTGTCGGGCATGCTGCCGCAGCTGTATCAGACGCTGGCATCGGCGGAGCGCCTGATGGAGGTGGCGGAATTGCCGCACTCGGAGGGCTTCTTGCCTGTGGCCGCCGAGGAATTCTATCAGCGGCTCTCAGGCGTGCGGATGCGCGATCTGGCGTTTTCCTACGACGATGAGGAAGCGGAAGGTGTCGCCGCTTGCGCCGAGGGGGAGAAAGCAAAAGGCGCTTCCATGCACATTGGGGGAGCGAGGGAGGAAGATGGCGCTGCGTCCCTGGATGGGCCCGATACCGTTGAAAGCGCCCCGAATCGCTGCGTAGAAGTTATCGATTCCCCCTACGGTGCGGGCGAGACAGAAGGCGGCGTTGCGTCTGCAGGGGGGATGGAGGCTCCTTCTGGGGAAGAGCCCATGAGCTTGACCTGCGCTAACGTATTCGTTCCTAAGGGTTCCTTCGTGGTGGTGGAAGGTCCATCCGGCTCCGGGAAATCCACGCTGTTCAAGCTGCTATTAGGTGCCTACGATGCGGACGGCTTCGTGTACGAGCTCTCCGTAGGTGCCGCGACGTCCGCAGCTGCTGTGCCCGATGCCCCCGCAAGCTCGGTCGCTACGGGCGCGCCTCTTACCGATGCCCCTGCGAGTGCGTTCGCCGTTCCCGCCTGCTCTGCATCTCAGGTGCCGCCTGGCGTGTTTGCCTATGTGCCGCAAGACAACTTCCTATTCGCAGGCTCAATTCGCGAAAACGTGGCGTTCGCCGCCCCTGATGTGACCGATGACCAGGTAAAACGTGCATGTGAAGTGGCGTGTGCGTGGGATTTTGTGGAAGAGCTTCCGTTGGGACTCGACACGATGATCGGCGAGCACGGGCAGGGCCTTTCCCAGGGACAGCTGCAACGTCTGGCTATCGCGCGCGCAGTGTGCTCGGGTGCGCCCATCATGGTTCTCGATGAGGTCACGAGCGCGCTCGATGACGAGACCGAAGCGGCCGTTCTTGCCAATATAGCTTCACTACCTGGTAAAACGGTTTTCGTCGCCGCCCATCGCGCAAAGGCGCGCGAGTTTGCCACCATGCGCCTTCACGTGGAATACGGCGTGCTGGCCGAAGCGCGTTAGGATACTTTCCTGACGCAGAGCTTTCTCTTTTGCGAAAGTGGGGACGTGCTCGCAAGCAGCCGCTATGGTTCCAGAAGCCCCGCCATAAAAATTGGCAGGTAAAGCACGTTGCCATCGCGAAAAAGGTTGGTCTCCGCAAAAACGAGAGCCCGGTCTACTCCATAGCCTCTTGTTGCAAGCGCATTGTCAAGTGCTGCATGCGTTTTATAGTACCTTCCCGACTTGACTTCGATGGCCAGCACGTCTCCAGCTAGCGTCTCCTCCACAAAGTCGAGTTCCCCTACCTTTTTCGATGTGAAGTAACGCAGCTTGAAACCCTTGGCTTTCAACTCTTGAGCGACAAAACCCTCGAATGCTGCGCCCATATTCATACCGAATGAGCCCTCCGCACCTCCGTCAAATACACCCTGGGCAACTTTTTTCGAATATGACGACATGAGCATTCCGGTGTCAAGATAAAACATCTTAAACAGATTTCGTTGTTCGCCGACCAAGAGAGGAGCCACCGGTGCACTTACGTTATACACGGGAAGAGCGACGCCCGCCTCGGAAAGCC
>OLNE01002596.1_pt1 | contig 11129 bp, 10 predicted proteins | sample 1672431 | NCBI WGS metagenome assembly OLNE01 (sample SAMEA3136685, study PRJEB25190) | human gut metagenome | reverse complement strand
CGCTGTACGCCAACTGGATCAAGACCTTCGGTGACGAGGAGGCCCAGCAGAAGCGCCTGTCCCTCATCACTGACCGCATCCCGCTGGAGCATCGCATGACCTCCACCGAGGAGATTGCCGACACCACCTGCTTCCTGCTTTCCGATCGTTCCAGCCACACCACCGGCCAGTGGTGCAACGTCGACGGCGGTTACGTCAACCTCGACCGCGCTCTGGACTAACTACGTATAGTAGCCACTAAAGAAGAAGGCTGGTTTATGACTGCTTCTAGCAAAAAGGGTTCGTCGAAGGGCTCGGCGGCCACGGTTGCCATCGTCCTTGTGACCTCACTTTTCTTTGTATGGGGCCTGACCATGAACTTGGTCAACGCCCTCAACAGCCCGATGGCCAACTACCTCGAGCTTTCTGGTACCGAGGCGAGCCTGCTGCAGGTCGCCTACTATGGTGCCTATTTCGTGATGGCAATTCCCGCCTCGATCGTGGCAAAGAAGTTTGGCTACAAGGGCGGCGTCGTCATGGGCCTCGCGCTTTTCGTGCTGGGTTCGCTCATCACGGTGCCCGCCACCAATGCCGCATCCTACGGCATCTTTCTTCTTGCCATGTTCGTGATTGCAGCTGGCGCCTCTACCCTGGAGACCAACTGCAACCCCTACATCACCAAGCTGGGTGACGAGAAGCACGAGTCCATGCGTCTGAACCTGGCCCAGTCCTTTAACGGCGTGGGCAATATCGTGGGTCCCCTTATTCTCTCGCAATTCCTGGGCTCCACCGTCGCTGCTGGCGACCCGGGTTTTGCCGCTGCCAAGCTGGCGTTTCTTTCTAGCATGCGCGGCATGTACATCGTTATCGCCGTCGTGCTTGCCGTTGTTCTTGCCGTGTTTGTTTTCGTCAAGCTCCCAACGCCTCCGGGCGATGAGGAGGAGGCGAGCGGCAATGCCGAGAAGGTCTCGATCGGCTCTATGCTCAAGCGTCCCTACTTTGCCTTGGGCGTCTTGGCCGAGTTCATCTTCATCGGCCTGCAGGTTGCCGGCATGTCGCTGTTCTCTGGCTTTGCCATGCAGCAGTGGCCGGGCATGACGGCTGGCACCGCCGCAGCATACCTCTCGATCTTGTCGCTGCTCTTTACCGTGGGACGCTTCGTGTCCACCCCGATCATGGCAAAGGTCGAGCCCGGTAAGCTTCTGGGTATCTACATGACCGCCTCCGCCATCCTGTTCTTCGTGGCGTTTTTGGGACTGGGCCCGGTGTCCGTTGTCGCGATGATCGTCTCGTACCTGTTTGTCTCCATTGGCTATCCCATGGTCTTTTCGCTCACGCTGACTGGCTTTAAGGGTTCCGCCGTCAAGACCGGTTCTTCTGCGCTCGTCATGTCCATTGTGGGCGCAGCCTTGATCCCGCTGCTCATGAGCGCTATCGCCGATGCCGCCGGCATCAACGTTGCTCTGCTTGTGGCGGTTCCGGGATTCCTGTACGTTGCATGGTACGGTCTTTTTGGCTGCAAGATCGGTTTGGAAAGGAAGTAGCCGCTATGGCTCTTAAAGTAATCGATTCGCACTTTCACGTGTGGAACCTGGATACCCAAGACCTCCCCTGGCTTGAGGGTACCGACGGCACCATCACGCATACCTATACCCTCAAGGACCTTGAAGCAGAGTATGCGCGCCAGGCAGGCGTCGAGTTTGTGGGCGGCGTGTACGTCGAGGTCGATTGCGCCGACCATGAGGCCGAGGACAAGATCGCGTATGACATCAAGTCTGCCGATCCCAAGATGCTAGCTTGCATGCTTCGCAGCGATGTTTCGCCCTGGATGCGTGTCCCGGCCTTTGCCGCGGGCATTCGCGAGCCGCTTCATATCGACTCGGAGCCTAAGGGTCGCTGCCTCGAGCCCAGCTTTATCGATGGTTTGCATGCAATGGCTGCCAAGGGTTTGCCCTTCGAGTCCTGCAACCGCGTTAATGAGCTCGAAGACGCCTATGAGGCTTTTGCCCAGGCTCCCGAGGAGACCGTCATCCTCAACCACCTTGGCAATGTGGAGGAACTCTCCGATGAGTACAAGGCCGTTATGAAGAAGATGGCGAGCCTACCCAATCTCTACCTTAAGGTTTCGGGCTTCCCGACGGCAGATAAGAAGTTCGTCTCCGACCTTCTTAAGTTCACGCGTGAGACCTTTGATTCTGATAAGCTGCTTTATGCGTCTAACTGGCCGGTTGTGAAGCTTTACTCGACGTTTGACGAGCACTTCAGCGTTTTGCGCGATGAGTTTGGCGATGACGAGGACTTCTTCATGAACAACGCCGTGCGCGCCTACGGCCTCAAGCTCTAACTGTTTTTCCTGCGCGTTGCGCAAGGCAGCGCGCAGGTTCCTTTGGATATCGAGAAAAGGGAAACGAGCATGCTCAAAGGTATCTCGCCAATTCTTCCTCCCGAGCTCCTTTCCATCATGTGCGAGATGGGGCATGGAGACACGCTCGTAATCGCCGATGGCAATTTTCCTGCGGCATCGATTGCCCAGGGGAGTCGTCTTGTGCGTTGCGACGGACATGGGGTGCCCGAGATTCTCGAGGCTATTTTGAAGCTCTATCCGCTCGATCAGTATGTCGAGAAACCTGTCACGTTGATGGATGTTGTGCCGGGCGATGACTGCGCGACTCCAATTTGGGATACGTATGCCGAGTTTATCTCGAAGGTCGACGAGCGTGGCCGCGACGCTATCGGCACCATTGATCGCTTCCCGTTTTACGACGAGGCCAAGAAGGCCTATGCCGTGATCGCGACGAGCGAGAGAGCTCAGTACGCAAACATCATCCTGCAAAAGGGCGTGGTGTTTGAAAACGAGCAGATCGATTAGAGACCAATCGAATAACCCATATATATGACGAAACCCGCGAGCCGCTTTCCCGCGAAGGCGGGTTTCGTGTTTACCCGTTAGATTACGTTAGGATTTGTGCGATAGCGCCTGTCCGGGAAAGTGAGATGCAAACATGTTTGAAGGCGTTTTTTGCCCGACGATCACTATTACGGATGATGAGGGAAAAATCGATTTCGACCTGTGGGGCAAGCATCTTGACCATCTTGCCGATGCGGGCATGAATGGCGTGCTGCTGTTTGGAAGCATCGGCGAGTTTTACAGCGTGAGCCTCGACCAGAAGAAGGAGGCTCTGAAGTTCGCTGTGGACCGTGTTGCCGGCCGCATGAAGGTCTTTGCCGGAGTGGGCGATACGACGTATTCCAACGTCCTCGATTTCACGCGCTATGCTGAGGAAGTGGGCGCCGACGCCGTGCTCGCGGTCTCCCCGTATTATTTTGGCCCGACCGACCTTACGGCGGAGGTTTACTTTGGCGGTATCGCCAAGGTGACGAAGCTGCCCGTGATTCTCTACAATTTCCCGGCGCGTACGGGTACCGATCTTAGCCCCGAGCTGGTGGCGCGTCTGGCGTCGCAGTACCCCAACATCTGCGGCATCAAGGACACCGTGGATACCATCAGCCATACGCGCAAGGTTATTCGTGCCGCTCGTGCTGTGAATCCCGAGTTCACCGTATTCTCCGGTTTTGACGAGTACTACCTGGTCAATCGCGTGTCGGGTGGCAATGGCGTCCTTAGCGGTCTTACCAATGTCGAGCCCGAGACGTTCGTGCGCATGCATCGTGCTTACCAGGAGGGCGACTATGCTACGGCCGTGGAGGCTGCCAAGCGCATTTCGCATCTCATGGCTGTCTATGACGTGTGCGATCTGTTTATCTCTTCGATTAAGGTTGCCGTTATGGTCAAGGGCCTGCCCGTATCGACCAAGGTGTTCGAGCCTGCCGTGCAGGCAACGCCGGAGCAGGTGGAGCGCATTCGCGAGCTGCTGGCTTAAGGCGCCAATCGGGTACGGGTGCAGACCGGTATTGCGTTGAGCCTGATACGGGACTTGGACGAGCGCCAAAGTGTATTCGATATCCTCTTTCTGGGGGCGCGCATCGGCAAGATGCGTGCCCTTTTTTATGCTTGTACGTGCGTAACCTGTGGAGACGCGAGTTTGCCCGTGGGTTTTGGCATCAACATGCGTAAACTTGCACAGGCTGCCGGGAACGGCAAAGGCAGCGTGGCAAAAACGGGTCGGAAGGCCGCCACGCCGCAGGTAAGCGACCAGATATGGTCGCATGATTGAAAAGCGCATCTAGAGCGCGGGAGGAGACACATGTCCGAGAACGAGAACATGGAACTGGACGAGACGATGGATATGGTCGAGCAGGCTGAGGTTGAGGCCGAGGTTACTACGACTGAGGATGCAGATGTTGAGGCCGCCCCGGCCGACGCTGAGGTTGCCGAGGACGCTGAGGTCGACGAGGTCGTCGAGGCTGCTGAGGGCCAGACTGCTCCCGAGGATCTGGATGACAAGCTGTTTGATAAGGTGAACCGTGCTGCTCGCCTGCTGCGTAACCGTCGCGGTGCTCTTGCTCAGGAGGCCGAGGCCGAGGCCGATCGCCGTCGCGATCTGCAGCGTGCCCTTAAGCTCCTGGAGCTCAAGCCCAAGATGGAGCAGAAGGAGATGGCTGAGCTCATGGGCATGGGCCTTCGCGACCTCAACGCCATTCTTGCCGAGGCTGAGAAGCTCGACATCGTTGCTCGTATCGAGCCCGAAGAGCCCGATATGCGCAAGGTCGTTGTTATGGCGAGCGAGGATGCCGAGGAGCTGATCGCTGCTCAGGCCAAGAAGCGCAAGAAGCTCGTTCCGCAGATTTCTGCCGATAGCGTCGAGCAGCTGCTTGCTCTGCTTGATCAGGTTATCGATCCGCTGGTCGAGATGGGCCTGGACGACGACCGTGGTCCGCGTGGCGGCCGCGATGATCGTCGTGGTGGCGACCGCAGCCACGGCAGCCACGGTGCTCCCCGCATGGGCTTCAGCGGTGGCCGTGGTGGCGATCGCGGTGGCCGTGGCGGCTTTGGCGGCGACCGCGATGGCCGTGGCGGCTTTGGCGACCGTGACCGCGGCGGCGACCGTGGTGGCCGCGGCGGCTTTGGTGGCCGTGACGATCGTCGTGGTGGCGATCGCGGTGGCCGTGGCGGCTTCGGTGGCGATCGTGGTGGCCGCGGTGGCTTCGGCGGCGGCCGTGACGACCGTCGTGGCGGTAACGGCGGCGGCTTCCGCGGCAACCGTGGCGGTCGTTTCGATCGTTAATTCGCCTCGCGACATAAGCGCTCGAGCGTAAACGCATGGCGCCCTCGGTACGTAACAACCGAGGGCGCCATTTTTAGTATCTGTGCAGCGTGGCTCACGTCGCGGGTTTTACATCTGCAGGAAAAGCTGATGCATGCGCAGGTCATCGTCGAGCTCGGGGTGGAAGGAGACGGCGAGCTGTGAGCCCTCGCGTGCGGCGACAATGCGTCCATCCACACGAGCAAGGACTTCAACGCTGGGCTCCACCTTGGCGATATAGGGGGCGCGAATAAATGTCATGGGAACGTCTGGCATGCCTGCGCATTCGGCCTGGGCATGGAAGCTTCCTAGCTGGCGGCCATAGGCGTTGCGCTCGGCCGTGATGTTCATCGTGCCCAGGCGTGGCGTGCCTCGATCGTCGTGAGCGGCAAGGTTGCGCGCAAGTAAGATGAGTCCAGCGCAGGTGGCGAGCGTGGGCATACCGTCTTCTATGCGGGCACGCAGACCCTCGAGCATGCCGAGCTCCTCCAGAAGCTTGCCCTGCACGGTGGATTCGCCCCCGGGTAGCACCAGGCGGTCGAAGGGACGGGCAAGGTCTGCTGCCTGGCGCAGCTCGATGCAGTCTTCTCCCAGCTCGTGCAGACGTTGCTCGTGCTCGATAAAGGCGCCTTGAACGGCAAGTACGGCACATGCCATGGCTTACTTGCCCCTCTCTTCCATGATGAGTTCGATTTCGTCGGCATTGATACCTACCATGGCTTCGCCCAGATTCTCGGAAAGCTTGGCGATCATCGTTGCGTCCGTGAAGTTTGCCACAGCTTTGACAATCGCGGCAGCGCGCTTGGCGGGGTCGCCGCTCTTAAAGATGCCCGACCCCACAAAGACGCCCTCGGCACCTAGCTGCATCATGAGCGCGGCATCCGCCGGGGTGGCCACGCCGCCTGCAGCAAAGTTCACGACAGGGAGCTTGCCTGTAGCATGGACCTCGCGCAGCAGCTCAACGGGAACGGCAAGCTGCTTGGCGGCCTCGAACAGCTCGTCCTCGCGCAGGGCCACAACGTCGCGAATCTGCTTTTGAATCTTGCGCATATGCCGCACGGCCTGCACAACGTCGCCGGTGCCCGGCTCGCCCTTGGTGCGGATCATCGTGGCGCCCTCTGCCACGCGGCGCAGCGCTTCGCCCAGGTCGCGGGCGCCGCACACAAAGGGCACGTCGAACTGGGTTTTATCGATGTGGTACACGTCGTCGGCGGGGGAGAGGACCTCGGACTCGTCGATGTAATCGATGTCGATGGCCTGCAGTACCTGGGCCTCCACAATGTGGCCGATACGGCACTTTGCCATCACGGGAATGGACACGGCCTCTTGGATGCCGCGGATCATGGCGGGGTCGCTCATGCGACTCACGCCGCCGGCGGCGCGGATGTCGGCCGGGATGCGCTCGAGCGCCATGACGGCGCAGGCGCCGGCCTCCTCGGCAATGCGCGCCTGCTCAGGCGTGGTGACGTCCATGATGACGCCGCCCTTGAGCATCTGGGCGAGCTGGCGGTTGAGGGCTACGCGGTCTTGGGTCTCGTTCTCCATGCTGGTCTCCTTCGTTGTTTGCTTCGGGTTGCGGTGGCTCGCGCGCGGGCGGGTGGCGCGCATGGATGGCGCGACTTGGTCGCGCCGGTTGCGCCCGGTTGGAGCCGGTTTACCTCCGGTTTGGGCCGGTTGCGCCCGGTTGGAGTCGGCTTGCAGCGCTAAGCTCGTGTTCGCAACCACCGATGACTTTCGTGGACATAGGCTACGCTGGAACTGGCCTTGGCAAAATATCCAAACTGAGAGAAACTTAGAAGGTCAGAATAAGGCCAGATGCAGGGGAGCGATAAGGCCAGATGCTTGACTACGATTTGGGCCAGCGTGGTGACGAGAGCCTCTATGACTATCTCTACCAGCGGATTCGCGACGACATCTCTTCCGGTGAGCTGCGCGAGGGCGCACGGCTACCGTCGAAGCGCGCACTGGCGGAGCATCTTGGCGTGAGTGTCGTGACCGTTGAAGGCGCGTATCGCCAGCTGGTTGTTGAGGGATACGTGGAGTCGCGCCCTCGTAGCGGCTACTTCGTGTGCGACCTGCGAGGATCTGTGGCGCCGGTGCTCGGCGTGCGTGCGGGAGCGGCAGCGACAGGCGACTTACCACGGATGCTGGGGCGCGATGAGGAGTCGCGCTCGGTTGACTTCGCGCTTGGGGCGCGCGGCGCGGAGCAGGACGCGGCGAGCCTCTGGACCCGAGCGCTTCGCCAGGCGCTCGTCTCCGAGTCTGAGGCCGAGCTCTTCGCCCCGGCTCCCGCGAAGGGGACGCCCCGCCTGCGGGAGGCGATCGCGTCCCACCTGCGCCAGACGAGGGGGATGGTCGTCGACCCGGAGAACGTCGTGGTTGGAGCGGGCGCGCAGATTCTCGACTCGTGCATCGTGCAGCTTCTTGGCCGCGAGCGCGTCTATGGTGTCGAGGACCCCGGTTATCCTCGTCTGATGCGGCTTTATGCGGCGAATGGCGTCGAGGTGAGGCATGTCCCCATTGACGAAGCGGGCGTTCGCGTGGACGCGCTGGCGGCGAGCGACGTAGATGTCATGCACGTCATGCCGTCGCACCAGTTCCCGACGGGGTGCGTGACGAGCATCGGCAGGCGCTATGAGCTGCTGGGATGGGCTGCGGATTCGTCGGCGGGCGAGCGCTGGCTCATCGAGGACGACTATGACTGCGAGTTCAGGCTCGCGGGGCGGCCCGTTCCCGCGCTCGCGAGCGTCGACGCCATGGGGCGCGTAATCTACACGAACACGTTCTCGAAGAGCCTTGGCTCGGCGCTGCGTCTCGCTTATATGGTACTTCCCGATAGCCTGATGGAACGCTATAACTCTGAGCTGGGGTTTTACTCGTCGACGGTGAGTACGGTCGACCAGGTGACGCTGGCGCGAATCCTGGAGGACGGCAGCTACGAGCGACATGTCGCCCGCGTGCGCAAGCGCGCCCGCGACGAGCGCGATCGTCTCCGCGAGCTGGTTGCCGCGGGCGCCTTTGGCCCTGGCGTTCGCCTCGAGCACGCGGACGCCGGCTTGCATTGCGTCCTCGCTGTCCCCGTCGCCTCGCAGCCAGCTGCCCCGTCCGACGCCGCCCCGCGCCCAGCAACTCCGCTCGATGCCGCCTCGTACCCAACATGTCCGGAATACGTGCTCGCCGCCCTTCGCGAGCAAGGCTTTTCCGCCCAACCCATCGCGGACTTCACCTTTCTGTCCCAGGAGGGCCCACGCGACATTGATCGCCTGCTCGTCAACTACTGTTAGCCGCCGGGCACTAGGGAGCCGTCTTATCGAGCGCTTCCGAAGCGTTCGTTTTGCCGTACGAACGCTACCTCGACGCTCGCTGGGAATGCGTCGCGAAAAATGGACGTTAAGTAGGGCTCTCTCGGTGCTCGCGGGGAGTGCGCTGCGAAAAATAGACCTTAAGTAGGGGGCTATTTGTCAACCTGCCGAGTAGACCCGCTTTTCGGCTCACGGCGACCTGGGGTTTTGCGGCGCTACATCTGGGTCTACTCGGGCAATCCCGGATTAGCCCCCTACTTAGCGACTTTTTCTATTTCGTGCCCGGTTTTGCGGCCTCGATGGCATGGTTTGTCCTCGATTCTTCTTCCGGCTTCACGCACACATCGGTTCCGGCCATTTTGGTAAACGCGAGATATTATTTGTCAGATTCTTGTTAGATATTGTCTGACCTGCGGTTATATCGCATTATTGCCAACGTTTACCGATTCGGTCCGCCTAAAATGTCCGCTCGCCGAAGAGTCACCAGAATGGCGTGTGTCCCCTCCTCGGCACGGCTACCTTCTCTGAAACCACGTATCGGGGAGGGTGCATGTCCGAGGTCTTCTGCGGTCCCACCGCGTACAAGCTCCATAGAATCCCGCCGCAGGTAATCGGCCTGTGTCCGCCATTGCCTCAGCCACGAGGCGACAAGAATCGAACGGAGCTGCGCTCCCACCCCGTCGTGAGGGAGATCTTGAGCACGCCGCTTCACAGGTTGGTGTTCTCTCGTAACGAGCTGTCGAACGGAAAACTGTTCCGAGACCACTTCTGGTCTGGCGAGTGCCCCTTCGGCTCAATCTGGGAGCACGAGCTCGGGGTCAGCGTCACCTCCCCGGCGATGACCCTGCTCGGCCTCGCCTCCACCATCCCATTTCCGCAGCTCCTCATGGCTGTCTACGAAATGTGCGGCGGTTTTGCGGTCTTTCGGCCAAGCGAAGCGATCGAGGAGGCGATGCGCAAATACTGGCACGGCGGCAGCGAAAGGCTCGGGTTTTGGAAAAGGGTCATGTCCACGAAGGGAGCCACTACGAGCCTCTGGATGCGCCCGCCGCTTCTCGACCTCGACGAGCTCAAACGCTTTGCATCCGAGGTTGCCGGCCACAGGGGAGCGCGCTCGCTCACAGAGGCCGCCGAGCTCATGACGGGCCCATGTGAGTCGCCGTTCGAGGTACAAACGAGCCTGCTGCTCGGCCTTCCTAGGCGCCTGGGCGGGATGGGCTTCACGGACATCGAGAACAACAAAGTGATTCATCTATCAAGCGACGCTCGGGCGCTGTGCGGCAAGAGCACGTGTCGCGCGGATATCTATCTCGAGGCGCGGGGCGCGGACCGGCCGGTCGACATCGAGTGTCAGGGTGCGGTGGCGCACGACTCGAACGAGTCGGCGCTCTCGGATTCCCGGAGGATCGCGGCTCTGCAGAGCATGGGCATCGAGGTGGTTCCGGTCACGTTCGATCAGATCAGCGACGCGCGCAGCTTGAACGTGGTGGTATCGCTGGTGGCAAAGCGCTCTGGTCGCAAGGTCGCGCCAAAGAGCGAGGGCCTTCTGCGACGCGAGCTTGACCTGCGGAGAAACGTGCTCATCGACTGGAATGCGCTCGTGGATTAGCTGGCGGAGAATGGCGAGCAAGGTCGGACGAAGGCGGATGGGCCCGCGGAATCAAAAGCGAGCGATGCGGGTCGTCCTCGCATCGCGCGCTTCGTTTGACTAAGTCACGCGGACGGAGGCCCCTCGCCGCCCGTCCGCAGCCACCCGGCGGCGCGTGACGCTCCCAGGCGCTAGCCCTCGGTGGCGCGGCGGCGCACGATATCGACCAGCTGCTCGGTCAGGAGCTGGTAGGCCTGGCGGTCGCGTCCTTCGAGGCAGGCGAGGTGGGCGTCGACCGTGGCGTGGTCGCCGCGAACGGCGGGGCCGGTGAGAGAGGCCTCGATGCCGTCTTTCGCGATGTGCTCGGCGTTGCCGAGGAACAGGGGTGCCAGCGCGGCCTCCGCCTCGGCGCGGTCAAACCCGCAGCGCACAAGCTCGCCGGCGGCCATGTCGAAGAGTCCCACCACGAGGTTCGACGCCATGACGGCGGCGGCGTGGTAGCGGGTCTTCGCACCCGCGGCGACGCGCGTCACCTGGTTGCCCCGTGCGCGGAGGAGGCCGGCCATGAGATCAACGGCCCAGTCATCTCCCTCGAGCGTGAAACTCGCGCGGCCAAGCTCGCGCCAGCAGTCGAACCTGCTGCTCATGGCATAGAGCGGATGCACCGAGCATGCGTGGGCGCCAAGCTTGCGCGCTCCCGCGAAGATGCCGGAGGCGAGCGCGCCCGAGCAGTGCACGACTAGCTTGTCGCGCAGGCTGAGCTCGCCGGCGCGGGCGGCCCGCGCGAGCTCAGCCCACACGTCTGCGATCGAGGTGTCCGGCGTGGTCACGAGCAATAGGTTCGCGGCGCGGGCGGCCTCGATGGGGGAGGCGAACACGGCGCCCCCGGCAAACTCGACGGCCTCGCGCGCGTGCGCCTCGTCACGCGAGCAGAACCCAACCACGTCGACTGCGGCGCTCTCGCCGAGGTAACGCGCGAGCGAGCATCCCACCTTGCCGGCGCCCACGACGGCCATGCGCAGGCGTCCCGGCCCGGCGCACACGCGCGGCGGCACC
>OLNE01002595.1_pt1 | contig 11130 bp, 7 predicted proteins | sample 1672431 | NCBI WGS metagenome assembly OLNE01 (sample SAMEA3136685, study PRJEB25190) | human gut metagenome | reverse complement strand
CCCGGACGAAAGCAGAGTAAAAGACCCGTTTCAGTTCAAAACGCTGATAGAGCGACTCCGCCACAGAGACGATCTCATAATCGCTCTCTCCCGACGCCCCTATAATCATCTGGGTGCTCTGTCCCGCCGGCACGAACTGGGGAGCACTCCTGTACAGGGTCAGTTCCTCCTGATTGTGATTTCTCCTGGTCTGGATCTGCCTCATCGGCGTCAAAATGGTCCGGCGGCTCTTATGAGGAGCCAGCCGTTTCAACGCATCCGCCGTGGGCAGCTCCAGATTGATGCTCATGCGGTCTGCCAGAAAGCCCGTCTTCTCAATGAGTTCCTCCGGTGCCCCCGGAATTGCCTTCACATGGATGTAACCCTGAAAATGATAGACCTTTCTGAGCCGATAGAGTGTCTGGTAGAGAAGCTCCATCGTAAAGGCTGGGTTCTGAAAAACGCCGGAACTTAAAAACAGGCCTTCGATATAATTCCTGCGGTAAAACTCCATGGTCAGCTGACAGACCTCGTCCGGAGTGAAGGCAGCCCTCGGCACATCATTGGAACAGCGGTTAACGCAGTAATGACAGTCAAAAACGCACTCGTTGGTAAGCAGAATTTTCAGAAGGGAAATACACCTTCCATCCGCTGAAAAACTGTGGCAGATCCCGGCCTCCACACAGTTTCCCATGCCTTTCCCGTCCCCCCGGCGTCCATTGCCGCTGGAGGTACAGGCCACATCGTATTTTGCCGCATCCGTCAGGATATGTAGTTTTTCTCCTATCGTCATCTGTTCCGTAATCTTCATAGAAACTCCGTTCTGCCGTCTCCCCGGCACGATCTTACTCTTGTTGCATCATTGTTCGAACGTTTGTTCCTAGTATAGCACAGATATTTTTTGAAATCAAGACTATTTTTCGAATATTTGTTCTGGTATAATCTGGGTATCCTTCCAAAGGCAGCTGCTAACAGCCCAACAGCAAAACAGGCTGCACAATTCTATAAAAAAGAAGACCGCCATGGATTTTCTCCATAACAGTCTTCCTGTATTTTCCTTACTTATTCTGTTTTTCTTATTTTCCCAGTCCTTCCAGTTCCGCAAGCCAGATCGCCGCGCTGGCATCGCTGGGCATCCGAAGATCTCCTCTCGGGGAAACGGCTACTGTTCCCACCTTCGGGCCGTCCGGCAGACAGGAACGCTTGAACTGCTGAGCGAAAAATCTCCGGTAAAAGGTCTTCAGCCATTTCAGGATCACTTCTTTATCATAAGTTCCCTCAAAGGCCAGAAGCGCCAGCCGATAGATTTTCGCCGGTCGGAAGCCGAAACGCAGGATATAGTATAAGAAGAAATCGTGAAGCTCGTAGGGTCCCACCAGATCCTCTGTCTTCTGAGCAATCTTTCCATCTTTGGGAGGAAGAAGCTCCGGACTCACCGGCGTATCCAGAATATCCAGCAGCACGGCACTCAGTCTCTCATCCTCGCAAGTATCCGCATAATAGCGCACCAGATGGCGCACCAATGTCTTCGGTACGGAGGCGTTGACGCCGTACATGGACATGTGATCTCCGTTATAGGTGGCCCAGCCCAGAGCCAGCTCGGACATATCGCCGGTTCCGATCACCATGCCGCCGGACTGGTTGGCGATATCCATCAATACCTGGGTCCTCTCCCTGGCCTGGCAGTTTTCGTAGGTCACATCATGATCTTCCTCGCTGTGACCGATATCTGAAAAATGCTGGCGCACCGCTTTCTTGATATCCACCTCTTTTAAGGAAGCTCCCAGGCGTCTCGTGAGCTCACAGGCGTTCTTATAGGTCCGATCTGTCGTTCCAAAGCAGGGCATGGTCACAGCCGTGATGGAGCTTCTGTCAATACCGAGAAGATCAAAGGCCCGGGCCGTTACAAGGAGGGCAAGCGTGGAATCCAGCCCCCCGGAAATTCCCACGGTAACATTTTTGCAGCCCGTATGTTTCAGCCGTTTTTTCAGCCCCATGGCCTGAATGCTGAAGATCTCCTCACAGCGCTGCGCTTTCCGCCGCTCGTCCGAGGGAACAAAAGGAGCCAGATCAATAAAACGGGTCAGCTTCGTCTCTCTCTCTTCCAGATGGAAGAGAACCTCCTCGTAGCCTTCCCTTCCTCTGACAGAAAAAGTGGTCTGTTTTCTCCGGTCCGCCCGGAGTCTCTGAATATCCAGTTCCGTCACGATTCTGCTGTTTTTAAACAGCGGAGATTCCGCCAGTATCACTCCGTTCTCCGCAATGACGTTATGGCCGCCAAAGACCAGATCCGTACTGGACTCGCCTTCTCCCGCACTGGCGTAGACATAACCGCAGAGCAGGCGGGCAGACTGGTTTTCCACCAGTGCCCGGCGGTACTCGGCCTTGCCGACCGTCTCATCGCTGGCCGAAAGGTTCGCAATGACGGTGGCACCGGCCAGCGTGTGGAAGGTGGAGGGGGGCAGAGCGCTCCACAGGTCTTCGCAGATCTCCACGCCCAGAACGAAGCTGGGCATCTGGCGGCAGCGGAAGAGCAGGGACGTACCGAAAGGCACCTCCTGCCCGCAGACTGTTACCGTCTCTACCTCAGTGCTGCCCGGGGTGAACTGGCGCTTTTCGTAGAACTCACCGTAGTTGGGCAGGTAGGTCTTGGGGACAAGGCCCAGCAGACGCCCGCCGCAGAGGACGGCGGCGCAGTTGTACAGCTTGCCCCGCACCAGCAGCGGCAGGCCCACGAGGACCACGACATCCAGCTCCCGGCTGGCGTCCAGCACGGTCTGCAGGGCGTCCAGCGCGCCCTGCTGCAACGTGCGCTGCAAGAACAGATCGCCGCAGGTGTAGCCGGTGAGGCAGAACTCGGGGAACACCGCCAGCCTGACGCCGCGGGCGGCAGCGTCCTGTAACTGAGATACGATTTGGGAAGCGTTATAGTTGCAGTCGGCCACCCGCAGTGAGGGCGAGAGGGCAGCTGCTTTCAAAAAACCATCTTTCATCGGAGGATTTCACATCCTGTCTTTCTTAGTTGACTGCAATTTCCTGCAGTGCACATAGTATACCACAAACAGACCCAAACGGGAAGTAAAAGAACAATGACAAAAACAAAACAGCCGCGCTCTCTCCATCTCGCACTGCCCGACGGAGAAAGCGGGCAAGACAAAAAATAAAAAATCCCACACAAAAATGTGCGGGAATCAAAGACTGAAAAATGGAAAACGAGATAGACCGTAAGCCGGGTTCTGTATTAAACGACGATCTGTCTAGACCTGCCATTGCTGACAGGTTCGTGCCGCCTTCGGGACACGCGAGCAGCGCTGTACGTCCCATATAGGCGTTGCTTCCGGTAGGGTTTACAAAGCCGCATGGTCACCCATGCGCTGGTGAGCTCTTACCTCGCCGTTTCATCCTTACCGCATTGCTGCGGCGGTTTGTTTTCTGTTGCACTTTCCCTAAGGTCACCCTCGGCTGCCGTTAGCAGTTACCGTGCTCTGTGAGGCCCGGACTTTCCTCAGAGCGGTCAAAGCCGCCCCGCCGCCGTATGTTCCACTCGTTTTCCGCTCCTCATGATACCATAAAAAAACAAGATTTGCAAGAGAAAGAGAATTTTGCTATACTTATCTTATATGTTGCCCGCGCTGGAGGTGGGAAGATGAAGCTTTATTTCAAAGTCCCGCCCGAGGCGGATGGGATGCTGCTGCGTGGTTTTCTGCGCAAGTGCAGTGTCTCCACCGACCTGTCCCGGGCCGTGAAATTCCGGGGCAGCGGCTTTTTTGCCGACGGTGCCCCCATCCTGGCCAACCGCCGGGTGGAGGCCGGGCAGGTCATCTCCTTTGAACTGCCGCCGGAGGGGGAGAGCGTTGTGCCGCAGAACGACATCCCGGTGGATGTGGTCTACGAGGACGCTTTTGCCCTCGTGGTGGAAAAGCCGCCCCATCTCGCAGTGCATCCAACCCTGAATTACCCGCTGGATACGCTGGCGAACGGCTATGCCGCCTGGGCGCTGCGTCAGGGTAGAAGCCCCGTCTTCCGCCCGGTGAACCGCATCGACAAGGACACCAGCGGCCTCGTGCTGGCGGCCCAGAATGGCTACGCCGCCCCGCTGCTGGCTCAGCGGGTGGAAAAGCTCTACTACGCCGTTGCAGAAGGAGAACTTCCCCTCGGGCCGGGCGTCATCGACGCCCCCATCGGGCGGCAGGGGGAGAGTATCATCGGGCGGTGCGTCACCCCCGATGGCAAACCCAGCCGGACGGAATATACCATATTGAAAGCCCAAAACGGCCTGAGCCTCGCGGCCTGCGTCCCGGTGACGGGCCGGACCCACCAGATACGGGTACATTTTGCATCCATCGGCCACCCGCTGGCCGGAGATGACCTCTACGGCGGGAGCCGGGCGCGCATCGGGCGGCAGGCGCTCCACTGCGCAAAACAGACGTTCTGGGTGCCGCGCTGCGAGCGGATGCCGGACGGCATCGGCATCGAAGTGCCGGTGGACGAGACGACCCTGAGGCCGGTGACGGTGGAAAGCCCGCTGCCGGAGGATATGACAAAGCTTTTTGTCTAAATTTGTGTATTTCGTGAAAAGTAAGTGAAAGCTAAGCCCAAATTTTGTGTCAATGCTTGTTTCGGCGCTGGCAGGGTGTATAATAAATAGAGTTATTCTTGTCAAAAAAGCTGTCCTGATGCGGCAGCGTGTCGATAACAGAGAAAAGAGACAAATCAGAATCTCCTGAAGATACAGGAAGGAGCATCCTTTTTGCTGGAAGATAAAACAACTGAAACGCGGCAGGACGAGCCAGCCGCTGCGCCGCGGCACACCGGCTTCCGCGCAAAGCTGCGCTCGCTTTGGGCGCAGCTCCAGTGCGTCCATCTGCTGCGCCGCCACCGGCGGTATCGCCGCCGCAGACACCGGCTGGACAATGCCTCCCGGAAGCTGCGCTCGTCGAAGCTGGTATTGCGCATTGGCGCAGCGCTCTACGCGCTGGGCTTTGGCGCGGAGTATGCTGCCGTGCGGGTGGGGCGTGCCGTCAAGTACGCCGCTCTCTGGGTTGCTGGAGGCATCCGCCGCTTTGCAAAGGCTCTGGCGGAGACGGCGTTCCCCGGCGCAGCACAGGTGGCCAAAGACCTGTTTGGCCCCATCGTGCTGTTTGCAAAGGGCATCGTGTCCCTTCTCATCCATGCCCACCGTATCCGCAGGGAGCAGGGCTTCGGTGCAGCATTTGAGGCCAGCGTCCACTACTTCAAAAACGGCGTCCGCCGCAACCTCAGTCTGCTGCCCCGCATGGCGATGTATGCCCTGCCCATCTGCGCACTGGCGCTGGGCGCAGCAGTGTTCCAATATGTCATCCACCAGCCTTATGCACTGGCCGTCCGGGTCAACGGCGAAACCGTGGGCTATGTGGCGAATGAGGACGTCTTCAACACGGCCCGCGAGGACGTGATGGAGCGTATCAGCTACGCCGGCACCGACAAGACCGAGTGGACCATCGAGCCGAGCTACACCCTCGCCATCGCCCACCACATGATGGACGAAAACGAGATGGCAAACGCCATCATCCAGAGCGCCGGCGACCAGATCAGCGAAGGCACGGCTCTTTATCTGGACGGCGAGTTGACGGCGGTGTGCAGCGACGGCAATGCGCTGCGGGATTACCTCGCCGCCATGCTCGACCCCTACGAGGAAGAAGAGGACGACCCCAATGTGAGCGTGGGCTTCAACAAGCAGGTCACGCTGGAAGACGGCCTCTACTTCAAGGAAGGCTTGCAGGATTTTGAGACCGTCCGGCAGGAGCTGGTGGGCGTGAAGCAGGCTCAGAAGGTCTACACCGTCAAGGCGGGCGACACCCTCTGGTCCATCGCACATAACAATGACCTGACCTTCCGTGAGCTGTGCGCCCTCAACCCGGCGTTCAAGGGTGAGCCGCTGAGCGAGACGTCCAGCATCCTTGAGGGCGACCACCTCGTCATCACCAAAGAAGAGGCTGGCCTTGAGGTGCGCATCACCCGCATCGAGACCCGTGAGGAAGAAATCGCATTCTCCACGGAGACGACAAAATCCAACGAATATACGAAGGGAACCACCAAGGTGCTCCAGGAGGGCGAGAACGGTCTGCGCCGTGTGACCCTCCAGAACGTCTACGACACCAAGAATATCCTTGTGGACCAGAGCGTGCTTTCCACCGAGGTCATCAAGGAGCCGGTGAACAAGAAGGTGGTCGAAGGCACCAAGAAGGTGACTTCCAGTACCAAGTACATCACCGGCAGCGGCCAGTTCATCTGGCCTGTGCCGAACTACCGCTACTGCTCGCGCTGGTACGGCGGACGCCACAAGGGCGTGGACATCTGCGCCCCGGCCGGTACGCCCATCTACGCCTCCGCAGGCGGCACCGTCACCAAGGCGGGTTACAACAAGGCCGGTGCAGGTACGGGCTATGGCTACTCGGTCATCATCAACCACGGCGGCGGATACAGCTCTGTGTATGCACACTGCCTGTCCCTGACTGTCACTGCGGGCCAGACCGTCCGTCAGGGCCAGCTCATCGGCTATCTGGGCAGCACGGGCCGTTCCACCGGCAACCACTGCCACTTCGAGATACGTCTCAATGGTTCGTACATTCCCCCGCAGAACGTATTCCCGGGGAAGAAATAAACCTCTCCGTCACGCCTGCGGCGCGCCACCTCCCCTAAAAAGGGGAGGCTTTGGCATGTCGGCTGACATTCAGCGGAATGAAAAAAGCTTTTGGGTAACGCAAGGCGGCGGGCTCCGCTGCCTAGATAAAATTCATAAAAAGGAGATAATTATTATGGCTACTCCTCACATCAGCGCCGAAAAGGGCGATTTCGCAAAGACTGTCCTGATGCCGGGCGACCCCCTGCGCGCAAAGTTCATTGCTGACACCTTCCTGAAGGATGTCCGTCAGGTGACGGATGTCCGCGGGATGCTGGGCTTTACCGGCACCTATGAGGGCCGTCCCATCAGCGTGATGGGCAGCGGCATGGGTATGCCCTCCATCGGCATCTATTCCTACGAGCTGTTCAAGTTCTACGATGTGGACAACATCATCCGCATCGGCTCCGCTGGCAGCTACACTGCCGACGCCAAGCTGTTCGACACCGTTCTGGCTACCGGTGCGGTCAGTGAGTCCAACTATGCCCGCGTCCAGAGCGGCAACGACCACGACATCACCTTCCCCAGCGAGGAGCTGAATGACAAGCTGCGCGCCTCCGCCAAGAAGCAGGGCATCAAGCTCATCGAGGGCAACATCCACTCCTCCGACGTTTTCTACCGTCAGCCTTCCGACGCAAAGCCCACCTACTGGGAGCTGCTGCGCGACGAGCGCGGCTGCCTCTGCGTGGAGATGGAGAGCTTTGCTCTGTTCGCCAACGCCGAGGTGCTGGGCAAGAACGCTGCCTGCCTGCTGACCATCTCCGACAGCTTTGTCTCCCCGGAGATCACCACCGCAGAGCAGCGCCAGAAGAGCTTCACCGATATGATGAAGGTCGCACTGGGCGCGGAGTATTGATTTAACCATAATACAAAAAGACTGCTGTCGGCCGACAGCAGTCTTTTGGCTTCTCAGGTATCCGTGTAATGACCGTAACAGGACGCAATGATGATGTTTCCATCCTGCTCCCGGTAGACGATGCGGTGGGTGTCGTCGATACGCCGACTCCACCATCCGCTCAAATCTCCCTTCAAAGGCTCGGGCTTGCCGATGCCCTCATAGGTGTTCCGCTGAATGTCTTTTATGAGGGAGTTGATTCGCTTCAGCAGCTTTTTGTCCCGCGTCTGCCAAAGACAATAATCTTCCCACGCTTCCTCTTCCCACAGCAGCCTCATCAGTCCACCTCGATCAGTTCATGTTCGGTGAGCTTGGCTTTGCCGGTGTCAATATCATGGACGATTTGACGGAGATGGTTGATGTTGCTTTCAGAATAGAAGGGGTCAGCGGAGACTTCAAAGGGGATCCGATGCTCGCGCGACACTTTCTTTGCAAAAATCGTGAAGGCTGTCGTCATCGAAAGCCCCATCTCGGCACAGACCTCCTCCATGCTCCGCTTGAGGTCGGGGTCCATCCGAAAATTCACATTGACTGCGTTTGCCATTCTGATGCGCCTCCTTTATAATTCTATTATATTCATTTGTAATGACAAATGCAAGAGCTGTCATTGCATAATGCTGCGTAATTATCGCCGCTTGCACTTCTTAAAAGAATGATTTATACTTAAATACACGACACAGAAGAATGTACGACACAGAAGGGAATGAGGCCGATGAACAGAGAAACGGTGAACATGGTGCGCAGTTCGATTTCTGTGGAGGGGAACATCCGGCTTGTTCCGTATTATCCGGCCTACGATACAGCACTTGCGTGGTATCAGGATGCACAGCTCTGCAAACAGGTAGATAACAGGGACTTCGTTTATGATTTGCCACTGCTGAAGCGGATGTATCATTATCTGGACACACACGGGGAACTGTTTTATATCGAGTATCGGGGTGTGCTTTGTGGTGACGTCAGACTGCGGACGACCGGCGAGCTGGCCGTCGTCATCTGCAAGGAGTACCAGAATAAACACATCGGGCGGAAGGTCATCGAAAAAATGCTGGAGCTGGCTCGGGAAAGGGGTTTGGCGGAGTGCTTCGCGCACATCTATTCCTTCAATACCCAGTCGCAGAAAATGTTTGAATCCATTGGCTTCGTCCCACAGGACGAGGAACACTATATCTACAAATTGCAAAAAGGAGAACCGACCATGACAAAACTGACTCTGGAAGAAAAGCAGGAGCTCATCCGGATGGCCCTTGCGGCCAGGGAGAGGGCTTACGCGCCTTACAGCGACTTTATGGTGGGCGCTGCCCTGCGCGCCGAGGATGGCCGCATCTTCACCGGCTGCAATGTGGAGAACGCCGCCTTTACCCCCACCAGCTGCGCCGAGCGGACGGCCCTGTTCAAGGCTGTGGCCGAGGGCGTGACCAGGTTCACCGACATCGCCGTGGTGGGTGCGCGCCGGGGCGAAGTCAACAAGCAGATCACCTCGCCCTGCGGCGTCTGCCGTCAGGCGCTGTTCGAATTCGGTGGCCCGGAGCTGAATGTCATCATGGCAAAAAGCCCGGACGATTTCATCGAGCGCAGCATGGACGAGCTGCTGCCCTTCGGCTTCGGTCCCTCCAACGTGGCGGGCAACAAGGCCGTGGAAGATTGAACACAGCCGCGCGAAAAATGCCGGGTGGAGCGGATTTTCCGGGATAAGTATGGTTTTTATACAATTTTGATAAAATAATTGTAAATGTTTTGTAATCGGAAAAGGCTTGCATCTGTCACTTCTTCCCGCTATACTTGAGCCAGTAAATGTGCAAGTGCGCACATTTCGTCAACAAAACGCGATTATATTAAAATAAAAGGAGAGTTTTCATTATGATGATTTCTCGTCGTAACTTCCTGGCAGTGGCTGGCGCCGCTGCTGCTGCCGCTGCTCTGACTGCCTGCGGCGGTTCTTCCTCTTCCACTGCTTCCTCTGCAGCTGCCTCCACCAGCGCAGCCGCTTCCACCTCTGAGGGCGGCGAGAAGATCGTGAAGGTCGCTCTGACCTGCGACACCGGCACCATCGACGATGAGAGCTTCAACCAGGCCTGCTGGACCGCTGTTTCCGGCTACATGGGCGATGACTGCCAGTACTACATCCCCGAGGCTGACGCTTCCGATGAGGACCGTGAGACCATGATCCGTCAGGCTGTCAACGATGGCGCTGAGGTCATTGTCTGCGTTGGCTACCTGTATGGTGCTTCTCTGGCATGGGCTGCTGAGCAGTACCCCGATGTCAAGTTTGTCGCTATTGATGTCACCCAGGGCGATATCGGCACCGATGAGATCCCCTCCAACTGCTACTGCATCACCTTCAAGGAGGAGCAGGCAGGCTATCTGGCAGGTTACGCCGTTGTTAAGGACGGCTACACCAAGCTGGGCTTCCTGGGCGGCATGGCTGTGCCCGCCGTTATCCGTTACGGCTACGGCTACGTGCAGGGCGCTGACGCTGCTGCAAAGGAGCTGGGCACCAACATTGACATCAACTACTTCTACGGCGGCCAGTTCTACGGCGATGCCAACATCACCTCCCGTATGGAGGGCTGGTACTCCAACGGCACTCAGGTCGTCTTTGCCTGCGGCGGCGGCATCTACACCTCCGCTGTTGAGGCTGCTCTGAAGAACAACGGCTACGTCATCGGCGTTGACGTTGACCAGAACTACATCGGTGTCAACGGCGTGGCAGACGGCTCCTTCGCTTACAACCCCTTCATCACCTCTGCAATGAAGGGCCTGACCGAGGCTGTCAACACCGCTCTGTCCGACATCGATGCAGGCGAGTGGGGCGACATCGCTGCTTCCAACGGCAACTTCGGTCTGGAGGACGGCGACTACGTCGGTCTGCCCACCGATGCTGACAGCTGGAACTTCGAGACCTTCACCACCGACGAGTACGAGGCTCTGAAGGAGAAGATCAAGAGCGGCGAGATCACTGTGGACAACAGCTCTGACGACAGCACCAAGCCCACCGTCAGCGAGTTCACCACCGTCAACTACATCCAGTAATCAGAAACTTCCCGGGCGGGACGCTTTGCAAAGGGCGTCCCGCCTTTTTTGTATGCTTTTTCAAGACGAGGAAGGAATGTTCGTCGAAATGCACAAAAGTGATACTTATGATACAGCAAAACACTAAATTTTCAAAAAGAAGTGTGCAAAACAGCAAAAATACGGTATAATGGTCATTACAATAGTATAAGTGTCGTTTGGACACGAAAGGAGAGTGAGCAGATTGGCAGAGGATTTTGTGATCGAGATGCTCCACATCACCAAGGAATTCCCTGGGATCAAGGCAAACGACGATATCACCCTGCAGCTGCGCAAAGGCGAGGTACACGCCCTGCTGGGCGAAAATGGCGCCGGCAAAAGTACGCTGATGAGCGTGCTGTTCGGCCTGTACCAGCCGGAGGCTGGTCAGATCCGCAAGAACGGCAAGGAGGTCGCCATCCGCAACCCCAACGATGCAAATGCACTGGGCATCGGTATGGTCCACCAGCACTTCAAGCTGGTGGAGTGCTTCAGTGTGCTGGACAACATCATTCTGGGCGTGGAGCCCAACAAGATGGGCTTTTTG
>OLNE01002594.1_pt1 | contig 11131 bp, 9 predicted proteins | sample 1672431 | NCBI WGS metagenome assembly OLNE01 (sample SAMEA3136685, study PRJEB25190) | human gut metagenome | reverse complement strand
TATCCGACAGCAATTAACTATATGGCGGGCGGAACAAGTAACCCTGATTATGGTTCATGGCAGAACTGGGTGGTTGCTTTTCTGACTCTTGCCGTTGTTACTGCACTGAATCATTTTGGAAAGGGAATCCTGAAGCTTGCTTCGATACTGATCGGTATTCTCGTAGGATATGTGGTGTCGATTCCTTTTGGAATGGTAAATCTTTCAAGTGTCGGAGAAGCAAAAGTATTTCAGCTTCCACAGTTTATGCATTTTGGAATCCATTTTGAGATTTCTGCATGCGTTGCGATCGGGCTTCTGTTTGCCATTAATTCTGTACAGGCCATCGGAGATTACTCTGCGACAACGATTGGAGCAATGGACAGAGTTCCGGAGGACAGAGAACTGCAGAACGGCATCATGGCGTATGGCGTGACAAATATTCTGGGAGCATTGCTCGGAGGACTTCCGACAGCGACTTACAGTCAGAATGTTGGTATCGTAACAACGACTAAAGTTATCAATCGATGGGTACTTGGACTGGCTGCAGCAATTCTTGGAGTTGCCGGAATCGTACCGAAATTTTCGGCACTTCTTACCACTATTCCGCAATGTGTACTCGGAGGAGCAACTGTTTCTGTGTTTGCTTCGATAGCTATGACAGGAATGAAGCTGGTTGCATCAGCAGAAATGGATTACAGAAATTCTTCCATTGTCGGACTTGCCGCTGCAATTGGAGTTGGTGTCTCTCAGGCATCTACTGCACTTGCCAGTTTCCCGGACTGGGTAACTACTATTTTTGGAAAATCACCGGTGGTGCTTGCAACGCTGATCGCTGTTGTTCTGAATATTATTCTTCCGAAGAGCCGCGATGAAAAAAAACACGAAAAAGAATTAAAGAAAGAAGTAAAAGAAAAGATCCAGCAGGATCATGAAGAATTTGAACAGGAATAATAAAATCTCCACTCTCTGTCAATCGGGAGTGGAGATTTTTGACTTTATAAGAAATTACTTTGTAATATTCCAATAAAGCCCCAAACGCTCCGAGAGGATGCATTTTATTTTCGGTATACGAATTTTGGCAGTCCGTCCTCGCCGAGAGAAACCTCTATATTTCCCTGAATGAGCGGACGGGCGTAACGGATGAAATCTTCTGTGACATCATGTCCGTCAGAAGTGATCCATGTAAGTGGAACTGTTTTTTCTTCATTGCAGATTGCGTTGACATCTTCAAGTCCGCATACCATCTGATAATTACCTTCAGAGTCTGTCTGGCGGATAAAAGATACCATTTTGCCTGTTTCACCGTTAAGAGCAGCCTGAACACCAAACTTTCCTGCAGTTATGGCTTCCTTCTGGTCTGTGGCAGAAATCAGAGATGCAGAGCAGCGCTGACTGACATTCAGTTCAACGGAACGGGCTTTGACACCGAGACGGCTGCGTACCAGATTTTCGAGATATTTGCCGCAGCCTGCAAGCATTTTGTGACCGAAAGTATCGGTTCCTACGGAACTGTCATATTCACAGATAAAAGTACCATCTGCGTCATGGATTCCCTCGGATACACATACGATCAGATTACAGTTCTTTTCGAATGATTTCTCCAGATCCTTAAGGAAGACATCCTGATCAAAAGCAACTTCCGGAAGATAGATAAACAGCGGATTGTCTCCATCGTATTTGCGGGCCAGTGCACTGGCGGCAGTCAGCCATCCGGCATGCCGTCCCATGATCTCGATGATCGTTACAGATTTCTTTTCATATACATTGGCATCGGTTGTGATCTCGCGGACAGTGGAAGCGACATATTTCGCGGCACTTCCGAAGCCGGGAGTATGATCGGTGTGTACAAGATCATTGTCGATGGTTTTGGGCTCTCCAATTACGCGGATAGAACTTCCGATGTGTTCGGCATAGCGTGAAAGTTTGCTGACGGTATCCATGGAATCATTGCCGCCAATATAGAAGAACCAGCCGATATTTAATTCTTCAAATTTTTTAAAAAGAGCCGGGTAGACCGGATCCTCCAGAGATTCCGGAAGCTTGTAACGACAGGAACCAAGATAGGCGCCCGGAGTTGATTTGAGTCCGTTCAGATCTTCGCCCGGAAGAGCTTCTTCGAAATCAAGAATACAGTCATTTAAAAAGCCTTCGATACCATTTACCATACCATATACATGTTCGATCGTGTCAGGATGGGAGAGACCTTCAGAAACGACACCGTAGAGACTGCTATTGATGACGGCAGTCGGTCCACCGGACTGTCCGACGATAAGATTTTTTTTTGCCATTGATTATATACCTCCGATTGGACTGATAATAGGTTACTGTGTACAGTAACGACAATGAGTTCATTTTATCATATCTGTTGAAAATCTCATAGCCATTTTTTCGCAAAAGTGATAAGATGATAAAAAAATAAAAGAAATGATTTGATTACGTACAGTGCAGAAGAATATGGTATAATATAAAACATGCAGGTACATACTGGAGGGGATGTGTTTCCAGCATAAGAATAAGCCATTTTACGAGGAGTATGATTATGGAAGAAAACAAGAACGGTACACAGGAACAGCCTGAACAGAAGAAAAAAAAGAAAAGTGATGTGATTCTTACGATAGCACTGGTTGTGGCGATCGCAGTGTTCTGTTATGCAGCCTACAATCTGTATCATATCTATACAGAATACAGAAAAGGAACGAATGAGTATAATTCAATTGAAGAAATGGCGGTTACAGAACGTGATCCGGACAGTACGGAAGTAGCAGGACCGGACGCACAGCCGAAACCGCCAATAGATGTTGATTTTGAAAAACTGAAGAGTATAAATGATGATGTGATTGGCTGGATCTACGTAGATGCACTGCCGGATATCAGTTATCCGATCGTGCAGGGAAAGGACAATCAGACATATCTTCATCAGACCTATGAGAAGAATTATAATTTTGCAGGAACGATCTTTGTGGATTACGAAAATGGCAGAGATTTCAATGACTGTAATACACTGGTCTACGGACATAACATGAAAAATGGATCAATGTTCGGACATCTGAAGAAATTTACGGAAGATGAAAAGCTGTATAACAATGACAGATACTTCTGGATTCTGACTCCGGATAAGAATTATCGGTATGAGATCATATCCGCATATACGACTGGAGTGAACAGTGACACATATACATTGTTCAAAGGCCCTGGAGAGGAATTTGAAGAATATCTGAAAAAGATCAAGAGCTATTCGGATATTAAAACAGAAGATACTGAACTGACGATCAAAGATAAGATTGTAACACTGTCTACCTGTACAGGAAATGAATCTACACGATTTGTTGTACAGGGAAAAAGAGTCAATGCCGAGGATGACGGAAGTGGTGAGAATGCGGGAAGTGCTAACAGTGATGCTGCATCGGTAGACAGTGTGACTGTACAGGAGGGATGATCATGGATGAAAAAATCGTGAAACTGCAGGAACTGATCGATCAGCATGACAACATTGTGTTTTTTGGAGGAGCAGGTGTATCGACGGAGAGTGGGATCCCGGATTTCCGTTCCCAGGACGGACTGTATCATCAGAAATATGATTTTCCACCGGAGACGATCCTGAGTCATACATTCTTTCTGAATCATCCGGAGGAATTTTACAAATTTTACAGGGATAAAATGCTCTGTGATACTGCGAAGCCGAATGCGGCTCATCTGAAACTGGCAGAGCTGGAAGAGGCTGGCAAACTAAAAGCGGTCATCACACAGAATATTGATAATCTTCACCAGATGGCAGGAAGTAAGAAAGTTCTGGAACTTCATGGAAGTGTTTACCGCAATCATTGCATGCGCTGTGGAAAATCTTTCGATTTTGCATATATGAAACACAGTACAGGAGTACCACGTTGCGAGTGTGGCGGAATGATCAAACCAGATGTGGTACTTTATGAGGAAGGACTGGATAACGATACGATCGAAGAATCTGTGAGAGCTATTTCGCAGGCACAGGTACTTATCATCGGTGGAACTTCTCTGGCAGTCTATCCGGCGGCCGGACTAATCGATTACTTCCGTGGTGAGGCACTTGTTGTGATCAACAAATCTTCCACGCCGAGAGACCGTAATGCGGATCTTCTTATCAAAGAGCCGATCGGACAGGTTTTCTCACAGATAAAAGTGAACAAATAATATTACGAGGAGAAAAGAAAGACATGGGACTTATCTACGACGTAGGAGATATTGTTACCCTGAAGAAAGGACATCCATGTGGAAGCAAGGAATGGGAAATCCTGCGAGTGGGTGTAGATTTTCGTCTGAAATGCATGGGGTGTGGACATATGATCATGGTTCCACGTAAGATGGTAGAAAAGAATACGAAGAATCTGAAAAAAAAGGAAAACTAAAAAAGTTTTTTACAGAAAAGAATAAAGAAGTTATAATCCAAGTTCGTTATATTTAATATAGAAGAGATGAATTTTACATTTGACGGCAATATCTCCAGAGAAGTTCTGGAAAATTACCTGTCCCGGAGCGTGACGGCAGCAGGTTTATATGAGAGTAAAACACTGGAAGATGATCTGCGGGCAATCCGGGAGATGGGCGTAAAATTTCTTGGAAGAGCATCGGGCATCTGGTACATGACGATGGATGACGAGGAGCATTTTCGCCTGTCGAAGGAACTGGCAGACAAGGTACACGCCCAGGACCCGGAAGTGATCCTGCAGTCCTGCGTCTTCGAGTGGATCACACGGCGGATGGAGACAGTGGAGATTCCGGCTTATGTATTTGAAGCCTTTGGCCTGAAGCCGGAACAGAGGTGTTTCCGTCTGGAAGATGCTCTGTTTACGGATGAATCCAGCGGCTTTACCAGCAGAAGAGACGATCCGGCAAAGGACGGCGGCATTCCGGATCTCTCCCGCCAGGAGGCAAGACTGTGGTTTTATTACCGTGCCACCCGGTATATTGACTGCGGATATGAGGCCCTGCATATGGGACAGGTGCATCTCTATACCGCAAACGACAGGGGAATGGCAAAGACCGCAGAGCTGTTCGGTATGATCCGCGAGTACGCAAGGCTTCATGGAAGACGCCATAAAATCCTTCTGGATGCCCACACCCATGGGGTAAATATCCGTGGAAAACTGCTGTTTGACTATCATGCGATGCCCTTTACCCGGATGCCGCTTCTGGAAGTGCCGGGAGAAGAACTCGTACTGGTTCGCGAGGGTTACAGCGAGGGCGGAGAAAATCCAAACGGCTGGTCTGCGAAAGCCATGCCCTATCTCATGGAATACGACAACTGGGGCGGGCTGGTCGTTGACGACCGGAAAAAGATTCCGAGAGAGGAACTGGCCTGGAGAGACTGGTGGGGGTATGATCAGATCGCCTGGTTTGCCAACCAGCCGGAAGAGAGCCGGAACCATTTCCTGGAGTACACCTACAAATGGACAGATATCAACAATCCAAATGCCTACTTTGAACTGCCTTTCCGCCGGATGATCCATAATGCGGAAGTTCCCATGAAACGCGGAGACAACGGAGAGACGGATGCACAGGATTTTTACCAGATCAACACAAAAAGCCCAGCCTGCCCGATGGGCTTTGACCAGGAGGAGACCGCGAAACGCCTCTGGGCGACAGGTCACACTCTGCGGGAGCAGGCGGCAAATCCGGAGATGCTGATCCGCTATGGTGCAGAAAACGTTTACGACGAAGAAACCGGCATGAAGCTCCCGGAAAAGATCGTGGTCTATGGAAGCTTCCAGTCTCACGTCGGAGCCGTAAAAAATGATTCCAACAGCGAACTGACCAGAATGTACTACATCGGTGACAACACCTATACCCTTTCTGTGGTCATTCCCTTTGCGGGAACCTACGATTATTCCATATCAACCTATGGAACCTTATCCGCGACCTACCAGGCCGACGGATACCCGAGAAGCGGTTCCTCAAATAAGGCGCATTTTACCACCTGGAAGGATAATACGGTAGTCCGGTTCCGGTATCAGTTTATTACGAATAAAGTCACAGTGGAGATGTTTGAATAAAGAAAATGACGGACAAAATCCCTTATATTTCGTCATTTTATATACAACCTGACAATAAAATAACGAAAAAACTTCTTGAAAATAATCAATATCTCCAAAGAAAAGAAGGATATTCCAGAAAAACAGAAGGATTTTGTATGGTTTTTCCAGGGATGGAACTGCTATAATAACCCCAGAAACGAAAACCAAAACAAAAAACAGGAGGGTTTATAAGATGAAAAGAAAATTAATCAGTGCACTGCTTGCAACAGCAATGGTAGCATCCATGGTTGTAGTACCGGTAATGGCAGATGAGGAAACCGAGGCAGCTACCGAGGCAACTACCGAGGCAACTACCGAGGCAACTACCGAGGCAGCTACCGAGGTTACCACAGAGGCTGCAGCAGCTGAAGAAGAGACCGAGCCGGTGGCAAATCCGGATCTGGCTGACAAAAAAGTTGGTGTTTGCATTTATCAGTTCTCCGATAACTTCATGACCCTGTTCCGTACAGAGCTTGAGGATTACCTGGTAAAACTTGGATTCAGCAAAGAGAATATCACCATTCAGGATGGCCAGAATGACCAGGCTACCCAGTCCAACCAGATCGATGCTTTCATCGCTGATGGCGTAGATGTTCTGATCATCAACCCGGTAAACACCTCTTCCGCAGAGACCATTACCGATAAAGTTGTAGATGCTGGAATCCCGCTGGTATACATCAACCGTGAGCCGGGCGAAGACGAGGAAGCAAGATGGGACGAGAACGGCTGGGACGTTACCTATGTAGGCTGTGACGCTAGACAGTCCGGTACCTTCCAGGGTGAGATCATCTCTGATCTGGGTCTGGACGCTATCGACAAAAACGGCAACGGCAAGATCGACTACGTTATGATCGAGGGTGACCCGGAGAACGTAGATGCTAAATATCGTACCGAGTTCTCCATCAAAGCACTTGAGGATGCTGGTCTTGAAGTTGAGTGCCTGGATGATCAGGTAGGTAACTGGGATCAGGCTACCGCTCAGCAGCTGGTTGCTAACTCCTTAAGCCAGTATGGTGATGATGTAGAAGTTGTATTCTGCAACAACGACGCAATGGCACTTGGCGCTCTGCAGTCCATCGAGGCAGCTGGCCGTACCGTTGGCGAGGATATCTACCTGGTAGGCGTTGACGCTCTGACCGAGGCTCTGGACAATGTAGCATCCGGAAAAATGACCGGTACCGTATTCAACGATCATTTCTCTCAGTCTCATGCAGCAGCTATCGCAGCAGCTAACTATCTGACCGGAACCGAGAATGAGCACTACATCGGCTGTGACTATGTAAAAGTTACCGCTGACAACGTAGCTGACATTCAGGAAAAACTGAAATAATCAGAAAACAGCATAAAAGCCGAAGAGGTGCGGGTGATGGAAAAAGCACCCACACCTCTTTCTATGAAAAAGATGCGTGCAGGGAACGCTGCAAAATACAATAAGCGAAGGCTTTGTATTTTGCAGTGCTCCCTGTTAAAAAAAGAAGGAGGGAGAATATGGCAGAATTTAAGCTGGAGATGAAGGGAATCTGTAAATCCTTCCCAGGCGTAAAGGCGTTGGATAACGTACAGTTGTCGCTCCGCCCGGGAACCGTGCATGCACTGATGGGCGAGAACGGCGCAGGAAAATCCACTTTGATGAAATGCCTCTTCGGTATCTACAAGATGGATGCCGGTGAAATTTATCTCGATGGACAGAAGGTTTCCATCAATAACCCGGACGAGGCCATGAAATATGGTATCGCGATGGTACATCAGGAGCTTCAGCCGATTCCGGCAAGAAGCGTGGCTGAGAACCTTTATGAAGGCCGTTTCCCGTTGAAAAACTTCGGTCCGATTAAAGTGGTAGACCATAAAAAAATGTATGAGGACACCGCTTACTGGCTGAAAGAAGTAAAAATGGACTTTGATCCCAAGGCAATGCTGGGAGATCTTTCCATTGGTCAGATGCAGTCTGTAGAAATTGCAAAGGCAGTTTCCCATCAGGCAAAAGTCGTGATTTTCGATGAGCCGACCTCATCTCTTTCCGATAATGAGGTAGAAGCTCTTTTCCGTATCATGAACGACCTTCGTGACAAGGGCGTTGCCATGGTATACATATCCCACAAGATGGACGAGATCAAACGAATCGCAGATGACATTACGATCATGCGTGACGGTACTTATGTAGGTACCTGGTCTGCGGACGAGCTTTCCACTGACGATATCATCGCCAAGATGGTAGGCCGTACCCTGACAAACGTTTACCCCGAGAGAAAGAATACACCGGGAGAAGTCATCATGGAAGTCAAACATATGACCTCCATTTCCGACAAATCCTTCCAGGATGTTTCCTTTAACCTGAGAAAAGGTGAGATCCTTGGTTTCGGCGGTCTGGTCGGCGCCCAGAGAACAGAGGTACTGGAAGGTGTCTTCGGTATCCGTGCTTTAAAGAGCGGTGAAGTTTACGTCAAAGGAAAGAAAGTAACGATCAAACACCCGGCAGATGCCATGAAAGCCGGTATCGGCCTGATCACAGAGGACCGTCGTGGAAATGGTATCTTCGGCTGTCTTTCCATCAAAGACAACGTAGGTGTTTCTACCTATAATAAATATTTGAAAGCAGGCATTGTTCTGGATCACAAGAAGATCGGCGAGATCGTGGACAGCAGTATCAAGAAGCTTCGGATCAAGACTCCGAACATGAAGGAGCACATCGCCAACCTGTCAGGAGGAAACCAGCAGAAGGTTATCATCGCCAGATGGCTGGCGAACGATCCGGATATTCTGATCATGGATGAGCCGACTCGTGGTATCGACGTAGGAGCCAAGCATGAGATCTACGAGATCATGAACGATCTGGCTGCTCAGGGAAAATCCATTATCATGGTTTCCTCTGAGATGGCTGAGCTTTTAGGAATGTCCGACCGTGTCTATGTTATGTGCGACGGCAAGATGCGGGGAGAGATCAAAGACAAGAAGGACATGACGCAGGCCAAGGTAATGAGCTATGCGACACAGTTCTGATGATGGGAGGAGCCAATAATGGATAAGAAAAAACTGAGTTTTAAAGACATTATGATCAACTACGGTGTAATCATCATCGTAGTGCTGCTGGTAATCTATACCGGTATTACTTCAAAGAATTTCCTGAGTGTCAACAACCTGACAAACATCCTCATGAATATGAGTTCCCGTCTGGTCATTGCCCTTGGTATTGCGGGCTGTATCATCACCGCAGGCTGTGACCTGTCAGCCGGACGTATGATCGGTCTTGGCGGCTGTATCGCAGGTACCCTGCTTCAGAAGATGGATTACTCCCAGAAATTCTTCCCGGACATGAAGCCCATGAATATTTTCCTGGCTCTTCTGATCGTCATGCTGATCTGTGCAGTTTTCGGCGCTGTTACCGGATTTTTCATCGCTTATCTGAACGTACCGCCCTTCATTTCCACCATGGCAATGATGGAGATCGTTTACGGTATCAACATGATCTACACCAACGCAACTCCGCTGGGTGGTTATGTATCCAGCTACACCGGCATCGCTTCCGGTAAATTCCTTGGCATCAGCTATCTGATCTGGATTGCGGTGATCGTGGCGATTGTCACCTGGTTTATCTTCAACATGACACGGCATGGCAAATACATGTATGCCATCGGCGGAAACCCGCAGGCAGCAGAGGTTGCCGGTGTACCGGTAAAGAAAACTCTGATCATCATCTACGCAAAAGCAGCTGCTATGTATGGTCTGGCAGGTTTCATGCTGGGCGCAAAAGCAGGCGGTGCTTCCGTACAGCTTGGTTATGGTTATGAGATGGAGGCCATCGCGGCTTGTACCATCGGCGGTGTATCCGTTTCCGGAGGCCGTGGTAAAGTTTCTTCTGCTATCATCGGTGTAGCGGTATTCGAGATCCTGAAAGCGGCTCTGCAGTTCCTGGGAGTAAACTCCAATGCACAGTGGATCGCTCTTGGTATCATTATCTTCGTTGCAATTTCTCTGGATATCAGAAAATATGTAGCAAGAAAATAAAACTTATACTATAATGAAAAGGCCGTCGCAAGACCTGAAGCGGCGGCCTTTTTTATAAGAAAACATTTGGGAGGAAATGAATTTATGACAGGTGAAAGCTATTTATCAACAGCCCTGATCCCGCTTCTGATGACGGTGGTGCTGGCTTACTACAGCTTCCGTCTCCTGGTTCTGCAGGATGTGGATTCCATCTATGGAAAAAATAAAAAGAAACCGAAGGACAAAGAAGGCTTTGCGAAGGCAGCCGGAAAGCTTATGGTCTTTCTGACGATCGCGTCCCTTGGCATGGCTGTGATCATGTACTGGAGCGTGGATTTTGCCCTCATCGAGATAGGCGTGTGTTTTGTGATCTTCGGGGTCCTCTGGAAAAAAATGAACGAAAAATACGGTGAATAAAGGGGAGATTGCAGTATGAGTCTCTATTCAGTGATGCTGGTGGATGACGAGGAGGAAGTCATCCAGATCATTATAAAAAAACTGGACTGGGCAAGTATGGGCTTCCAGATCGTGGGTTATGCCCACAACGGGGCCGAGGCCCTGGAGCTGGCGGAGGAGTGCCAGCCCGACGTGGTGATGACTGATATCAAAATGCCCTATATGGACGGACTGGAGCTGAGCCGGAGGCTGAAGGAGCGCTATCCTTCGATCCGGATCATCATCTTTTCCGGATTTGACGAATTTGAATATGCAAAAGAGGCAATTCGCATTGAGGTGGAGGAGTACATCTTAAAACCCATTGACGCCGGAGAGCTTCAGGAGCTTTTTGGCAGGATCAAAAAATCCCTTGATAAAGAAATCGACGAGAAGCGGAACATTGACAAGCTTCAGGAATACTATATGGAAAGCCTGCCACTTCTCCAGGAGAACTTTTTTACCTCGCTTTTTGAGGGCCGGGTGCCTGCAGAGGAGATCGACAAATATCTGGTGAACTATCAGATCCATCTTTGTGGACCCCTCTATCTGGTGACGATTCTCCACTTAAGTTCCTCGGATGTGAAGGCCTACAGCAATCCGTTTCTGATGACGGTCTCGGTGAAAAAGCTGGCGGAAGAGCAGCTGGTGCCGAAATACGGTTCCAGGACGTTGATTTATCTCGGGGA
>OLNE01002592.1_pt1 | contig 11140 bp, 6 predicted proteins | sample 1672431 | NCBI WGS metagenome assembly OLNE01 (sample SAMEA3136685, study PRJEB25190) | human gut metagenome | reverse complement strand
CGATGCGCTTGCCCTTGAGCTCGCGGCCCACAAAGGCCTTCTTGGCCTTCTCGGCATCGACCTGGATCTCGGGGTCGTCGGCGTTGTCGCGCACCCAGTTCATCGACTGCACTACGCCGCGGCTCGAAAGCACCAGCATGCCCAGGACGAGCTCCTTGACGGCGTTGCTGTTGGCGCCGGGGGAGTTAAAGACGACGACGCCTTTCTTGGCGTACTCCTCGATGGGGATGTTGTTGACGCCGGCGCCGCAGCGGGCGATGGCGCGGATGCCCTCGGGCAGCTCGTAGCCGTGCAGGTCGGTCGAGCGCATCAGGATGGCGTCGGCCTCCTCGGCGGTGCCCACAAACTCATAGCCCTCGCCAAACTCGACTTTGCCGTCTTTAGTGATGTCGTCGATGGTCTTAATCTTACGCATGGAAAAACTCCTTAGCAGGTTTTGATCTAAGCAGGGTGGTCTGAGGTGGCTGGTCGGCCCGCGTGTTGCGGGCTAGTTAGATCGCGGACTCAAACTATGCTGCGCTTCGAAGTCCTTCATGTACGTGGCCAGCGCCTGCACGTCCTCCATGGTGACGGCGTTGTACACGCTGGCGCGCATGCCGCCCACCAGGCGATGGCCCTTGACGTTTTGGATCTGGTGCTCTGCCGCGCCCGCAACAAAAGCGGCGTCGAGGTCGGTATCGCCGGTGCGGAACGTGACGTTGGCGATGGAGCGACTGTCGGTCTGCGTGGTGCCATGAAACAGCTCGTTGTTCTCGAGCAGGCCGTAGAGCAGGTTGGCCTTGGCCCAGTTGCGCTCGGCCATGGCGGCAAGTCCGCCGGTCTGCTCAACCCAACGAAACACCTTGCCGCACACGTAGATACCAAAGGTGTTGGGCGTGTTGAGCATGGAGCCCTTGGCGGCCTGGGTTTTAAGGTCCATGTACTGCGGCGTCTGCGCAAAGGCGGGGCCGTCAGTGATCAGGTCGTCGCGCACGATAACCACGGTGACGCCCGCGGCGCCGGCGTTTTTCTGAGCGCCGGCGTAGACGAGTCCGTAGCGCTCAACGTCGAGCGGCTGCGACAGAAAGCAGCTCGAGACATCGGCGACCAGCGGCACGTCGCCGCAATCGGGCAGCTCGTGGAACATGGTGCCAAAGATGGTGTTGTTCTGGCAGATGTAGACGTAGTCGAGCCCGTCACCTGCGGCCTCGGCGGCAATGCGCGCGTTGATGTCGGCCATGTCGGGGATGCGGTCGAAGCTGGTGTCCTCGGAGCTCGCGAGCAGCACGGCCTCGCCGTACTTGGCGGCCTCCTTGTACGCCTTGTTGGCAAAGTTGCCGGTCACGACGTAGCCGGCGCGGCCGCGGCGCATGAGGTTCATGGGGATGCCCGCAAACTGCAGCGTGGCGCCGCCCTGCAAAAACAGGACACGGTAGTTGTCGGGGATGCTCAGCAGGCGGCGTAGGGTTGCCTCGGCATCGTCGATGATTTGCTGGTACATGCTAGATCGATGGCTCATCTCGAGCACGGACATGCCGCAACCGCGGTAGTCCATCATCTCGTCGGCGATCTCGGCGAGCACGCTTGCGGGCAGCGCGGCCGGGCCAGCTGAGAAGTTGTGCACACGTGCCATCTTCTAGTTCCCCCTCGTAGTCGTTTGAACGTTCGGGATACTTTAGCACAGTGGAGCGCCAGGCGCGACCGCATCACGGTAAAACTCGAGTGCGCCGCTATGATTTACAGGATGGTTACATGGGGAGAGGTGACCTTACCTGATGGCTCGCATCCGATCTGCCTCTGCCTTTGCTTGTTTCCAGGGTCGAACGCGGCCGTTCACCAGGTCATCGTAGCCGCGGGCGATGGTACGTTGAATGTGATCTTCGCGTTCCTGAATGGTAGTTAGCGCACGCGTCTGATCAGAAATAGGCTTTACGACAGGCATATGAAACTCCTTGCATAGAATCATATGTATAACTCTATGTTGAGTGTAGCGGAGGGTGGCGTTGGGCGTATGCGTGTCTGCATTCGTAAGCGCGGTTGTCTGGCAAGTGTGATTTGGGGCGACCTCGTCAAAGCTTCTGAGCTGCGAAAATGACCGTTAACCGGATTTAATTTTGTTGCTCAACATTTGACACTCTGGGCGTGGTAACTTTTTTACCAACAGGTATGATTATTGTCATGTGCGCCGCGCCTGCCTGCCGGGTTGCGGCGCACTTGTGACAGCCTTTGACACCCTTGGAGCGTGCACTGTGGATGTAACCACAAAAAGCGTTCGGGGGGGGGGTGCTCACCCGCGAGCAATTCCTCCCGCATGAGATGCGCATCGTCGCTGCCCTGCGTATGCAGGGCGCAAGCGACGAGCAGGTCATTGTACGCGTAAAGAGCGAGAACCTCTTTCAATATCCCACGGAGCGCATGGTCGCCAACCGCGCAACCGTGTGCCTTCGCCGCCTTGACGCCATGGTGCCCGCGGACGCCGTATGCGCTGCGCGCGGCATCGACCCCAAAACTGCAGTCGAGGCTGCGTCATCCCTTACCGGGCTCATGGCATCCGGCACTCCCACGCAGGCGGACCAGGCCATCTTCTACAGCATGATCTGCCGCTACGATATCGTGCGCGAGCTCGTGCTCGTCGAGGTAGGGGAGCACCTACAAAACTTCGATTATGCCTTTACGGCGGTTGACCTCAACGCCTTTATGACACGCTTTACCACGGAGTATCCGGACGCGGCCCGCTGGACTGAGGCTACGGTCAAGCGCATTAAGGGCTCGCTCCGCCAGACGCTCCGCCATGCCGCCCTTATCGGCGAGGGTCAGGGGCCGGAGTCCGAGCGCCTGTCACCACTCTTCCTCGATTCCGATGTCGAGCGAGCCTTGGTCCAGCTGGGCGAGCAGTCGCTTATCGCGGCCCTTACCGGCAGGTCGGTGATGTAGCGTGGCTCCCGTCAGCAGCGCCGTCGACCCTGCTATTACCCCGGCGACCGATCTCACCACCAATATCGGCATCTATTCCCGTAAAGCGTCGTGGCGGCGCATGTCCGCTCCGAGCACGCCCCTTCAGGAATTTGAGCGCCGCGCGCAGCTTCTGCGCGAATGCCTGTGCAGCGAGGACTTTTTGGCTAACAAGGGCATAGGCAATGAGATCGGCTTCCACACCTTTTGCTATGACCCCGCGCTGGAGTTTGAGGCGCGTGCATTATTTGACACCCTTTTACGCGATGCCGAGGCCGACAAGCTTCCGTGCACGCTCAAGGTCGTGAACCTTTACGACGCCGTGCTGGCAATTCTCGAAAAGCGCCGTGTCCTCAAGGCTATCCCGCAACAAGAGGAGCGCCGCGGTACCCAGCGCGTGCTCGAGGACGTGGCCAAGTTCGCCTCGCCCGAGAAAGTCGCCGCGTACATCCTTGAGCAGACCGAGCCGCACGCGCCTGGAGACGTCGTTCTCCTCACCGGCGCGGGCGAGGTTTTCCCGTTCTTTCGCATACACACGCTTCTCCACTGCATGCTTGCGGATTTTGATGAGGTGCCTGTGGTCGCCGCCTATCCGGGCAGTTTCAACGGCTCTTCTTTCCAGCTCTTTAACCGTCTGCCGGCCGACAACTACTACCGCGCCATCGATATCTCGTAAGCACGGCTCCCCGCAGGCAAGTCCCTGCCGCCGGTAACAACCCTTTGCCATAACGTTCCCAAACCCAAAGGAGCACCCATGGACAACACGATCATTCGCGACCTCTTTGCAAAAGACATCAACCGCTCCATCAACGGCGTGGTCAAGGTCCAGGATTCAAAAGATGGGTCCATCCGCCAGGAGCTTGACGAGTACGTGGTGACGCGCGAGTTGCAGAGGCATTTTGCCACGTTCTTCAAGGCCTACGGCGATGCCATCGATGTACGCACCGACAAGATCGGCGTGTGGATCAGTGGTTTCTTCGGTTCCGGTAAATCGCACTTCCTCAAGATGCTGAGCTACCTGCTCGAGAATCGCCAGATCGGCGGCAAGAGCGCCATCCGCTACTTTGACGGCAAGATCGTTGACCCCATGGTCGAGGCTGCCATGGAGCGCGCCTGCTCGGTGTCCACGCAGGCCATCCTCTTTAACATCGATAGCAAGGCGGGCCAGTGGAAGCAGGGCGATACGGCTCCCACGGCGCTGCTTCGCGGCTTTGAGCGCATGTTCTACGAGGCGCGCGGCTTCTACGGCGAGGACCTAAAGCTTGCAAAGCTCGAGGACCACATCGATTCCCTGGGCAAGACCCAGGAGTTCCGCGAGGCATTTGAGCGCGTCAACGGCGAGTCCTGGCTCCAGACCCGCGACACCTACAGCTACTTTGAGGACGACGTCGTCGAGGTGCTGCAGAGCGTGCTCGGCATGAGCGAAAAGGCCGCATGGAACTGGCTTGAGGGTTCTGAGGACGAGGTTTTGGCCCCCGATGTCTTTGCCAAAAAGGTCAAGGACTACGTAGACGCTCAGGCAGCGGCCCACGGCGGCAACTACCGTTTGCTCTTTATGGTCGACGAGGTGGGTCAGTTTATTACAAACGACCGGGATCCAAGCCTTATGTTGAGTCTTCAGACCATCGTCGAGGAGCTGGGTGCCGCCTGCGGTGGCCGCGTGTGGGTGATGGTCACGAGCCAGGAGGCCATCGACAACCTGAGCCTGCCCGTGGGCAACGACTTTTCAAAGATTCAAGGCCGCTTCAATACCCGCCTTTCGCTCTCCAGCTCCAGCGTGGACGAGGTCATCCAGCGCCGTGTGCTCGAGAAGACCGCGCCGGCGGCCGATATGCTTGCGCAGGTCTACGAGCAAGACGCCGCCGTCCTCAAAAATAACTTTACCTTTGAGGGTGGCTCGCGCTCCGACCTTGCCGGCTTCGCCAACTCCAAGGACTTTGTGGCCAGCTACCCGTTTGTGGGCTACCAGTTTAAGCTTCTGCCCGACGTGATGACCGAGGTGCGCAAGCACGGTGTTAAGGCCAAGCACATGTCCACGGGCGAGCGCTCCATGCTGAGCGCGTTTCAGGAGAGTGCTCAGGCTATCCAGCATGAGCAGACCGGCGCTCTCGTGCCGTTCTGGCGCTTCTTCGACACAATCTCTAAAGACCTGGAGCATGGCGTCAATCAGGTCGTCGACCGCGCGGAGCGCGCAGCTGAAAACGCAGAAGGTCTTGAGAGCTACGATGTTCGGGTGCTTAAGCTCCTGTACTTGATCCGCTACATCGGCTACGTTAAGGCCTCGGTCGAGAACATCTCCATCCTTATGATCGATAGCCTGGACGTGGACAAGCGCGCCCTTAAGGACCGCGTCAAGGAATCTCTCGCCCGCTTGGAGCGCGAGAGCTACGTGGCACGCCAGGGCGATACCTATAGCTTCCTCACCGACGAGGAGCAGGAGATAGCACAGGAGATCGCACGCACTCCGATCGACAACGCGAAGGTGATTGAGTACATCAAGAAGCGCCTGTTCGAAAGCATCTACACTGCGCGCAAACTCAACCGCGGGGCCAACGACTTTCCGTTTGACCGCTATGTGGACGGCTCAATCCACGGTACCAGCATGGGCGGCATGGAACTTTCCGTGGTGACCATGGCCAGCGAGCTGGGCCGTTCGGACGATGCCGAGCTGGCATTGAAATCCGTGGATAAGGCCATCGTGGCCTTGAGCGACGAGGTGGATTATTGGGCCCCACTCGTCAACGCCGCTAAGATTCGCATGTACGCCCAGACGCGCAATCTGCAGGAGCTACCGCCGAGTACCCGCCAGATTGTCGAGGCCAAAATGCGCGAGAAGGACTTTAACGAGAAAGAGGCTGACGCCCTTTTGGCTGAGGCGGTGCTCCATGCACGATGCGCCGTCAACGGGCGCATGATTGAGATCCGTGCTGCCAAACCCGCTCAGGTCTTTGAGCAGGTGCTGGCGCAGCTGTGCGATGTGGTCTTTGAAAAGGCCGACTATATCGGCGCGCCGGTCACGAGCGATTCCGATATTCGCTCTACTCTGGTGGGCAACGTTCAAGTGGGGCTCGCTGGCATGGATGCAGGTAACGCGCGTGCGCTCAAAGAGGTCGAGGACTACCTCAAAGTGCAGCACCAGCGCCACCTGGATACCGCTATGGGCGATATCCAGCGCCAGTACCAGCAAAGGCCCTTTGGCTGGCGCGAGGTCGACATCGCAAATGTGGTGGCGCAGCTTGTGGTGGAGCAGCGCGCGCAGGTGCTGTTTGGCGGTCAGACGGTTCAAGCTAACGACAGCCGCATGGTGGCGCTCCTGCGCAAGGATGCCGATAAGGCTCAGGTGCGCTTGCGCATGCGCATGAGCGACCGGTTGCTGCGCGCCACGGGCGAACTCATGTGTGACCTGTTTGATCTCAAGACCGTGCCCTCCAACGAGGATAGGCTCGTGGTCGAGCTCAAGGAGCGCCTTGAGGACTTGAGCGGGTCGTGCCTCGCCATAGCACGCGACTACTATACGGGCATCAAACCGCTCTATCCGTATCCTGGCGAGAGCGAGTGCGAGAAGATGCGCTCGGAGGTGGCCGACGTCCTTAAGGACCAGAACGAGTCCGAGGCGTTCTTGACCACGTTCACCAAGCATGAGGAGCGCTTGCTCGATGCCAAGGAAGACTTTGACAAGGTGGTTGAGTTCTTCGAGTCCAACCAACGAACAGCGTTTGACCGCGCCAAGGATTTCTTGAGCCGCACCGAGGGTATCGAGTATGCCTCCGATGACATTCCCAACGCGGTTGAGAATGTGGCAAAGGTGCGTGAGGTTCTCAAAGATCCCAAGCCCTATGGCCGCATTAAAGACCTGCAGCCGCTTATGGATCCCGTCGAGGACGACATGAAAAAGCTGCTGGGCATCCGCCGCAATGAGTTTTTGTGCCGAATCGAGAGCGATCTGCAAGACCTGCAGGCACAGGCTGAGAGTCAAAAGGGCTTTGTCAATCAAGCCAAGGATGCCATAGCAGACGCCGGCGCCAAATACGAGTCGTTCAAAAACCGTGCCCACAGTGCTCAAAGTCTCAACGAGCTGAGTGTTGCCGCGACTAACTGGGCCAACTGGCTCAGCGCAGCAACCAACGGGATGTACGACGCTGTGGATGCGGCCCGCATGCGTATGGACAACGAGCGCCGCACCACCGAGGTCATGAGTACGGGCGAGGTGGTCAAGAAGGTCTCCAACAAGGGCGCCGCATCGTCTGCTCCCGTGCCCGCGCCCAAGCCCCAGCGCAAGATCAAGACTGTGCGCCGCGCCGATCTGGCCAAGCCGAGTCGTCTCTTGTCCGCAGAGGACGTGGAGCGCTACGTGGACGACCTGCGCTCCCGCCTTATGCAGGCGCTCGCTGCAAACGACGAGATCCGTATCAACTAACCCGCGGAGCCACCGGTGCCAAAGCGCGCACCGGTGGCTTATGGCGTTTAGAAAGGCTCATCAACCATGAACGATTCTGCTCTTAAGAGCTTCTGCACCTGGGCCCGTACGGAGCTCATCAAAGGCGTGGAGGCGCAGATGGTGCGCTACGGTATCACCGAACCTGCACCCGCGCCCGTTGGGTCCGAGACCGTCAACGGCCTGCCCCTAAGTCCGGCTGAGATTGAGCAACGCGACGAACTGCTGCGCATGCAGGCAGAGGTGGGTCACGAGGCGCTGCGCGACCGTGCGGCCTACACCTGGTTCAACCGCATCGTGGCCATTCGCTTCATGGATGCATGTGGTTGGCTTCCCAGCCGTATGCGCATGCTAAGTCGTGCGGACGGCAGCCATGGCAGCGAGGCCGTGGAGAACGCACTGGACGTGGAAATAACGACGGCCGATACCGATCGCATAGCCGAGCTCAAGATGGCGGGCTTGGATGAACCGTTGTGGCGCTACCTGTTTGTTGCTCAGTGCGAGGAGCTTGCCGATTGCCTGCCGGGCGTCTTTGAACGCGTGGGCGGAGCCATGGAGCTGCTGTTGCCCCAGGGCCTCATGAAGGCTGACAGTGTGGTGGGCAAACTCAATGCCGTCCTCACTGACGAGGACTGGCGCGAGGGCGTGACCGTTCTGGGCTGGATGTATCAGTACTACAATGCCGACGTTAAAGACGAGTTCTTCAAGTCCAAGCGCAAGGCAGCGGCGGCGGACATCGCGCCCGCCACGCAGCTCTTCACCCCCGAGTGGATCGTGCGCTATATGGTCCAGAACTCGCTCGGCCGTCTGTGGATGCTCAACAATCCGGGGAGTTCGCTACGCGAGCGAATGGAGTATTACATCGAGCCCGATGCTGAGCACGAGGACTTCATTCGCATTTCGAGTCCCGAGGAGATAACCCTCTGCGACCCCGCATGCGGCTCGGGCCATATCTTGGTCTATGCGTTTGAGCTGCTCTTCCATATGTACGAGGAGCGTGGCTATCGTGAGCGCGAGATTCCCGAGCTCATTCTTACTAAAAACCTTGCAGGTATGGAAATCGATTCCCGCGCGGCACAGATCGCGGAGCTGGCGCTTGCCATGTGCGCCCGCGAGCACGATCGTCGCTTCTTTAGGCGTGGCGTTCGCGCCGACGTTACCGTGCTCTCGAGCATCCCGCTAGGGGAGGATGAGCTCCCGGGCAACAAGAAGCTCGCCGAGGAGCTGAGTCATTTGGGCGAGATCGGTTCGCTGCTCAATCCCTCAGAGGACGAGATCGACGAGCTCAAGGCTGCCGCCGCGAGTTGTTCCGATGACCTTTTTGCCGCTACGGCCAAAACTAAGCTCGAAAGCGCTGCCGCCATCTGCGAGAAGCTGTCCCGTCGTTTCACCTGCACCGTTGCGAATCCTCCGTATATGGGCAGCAGCAGCTTTAACCCCTTCATGAGCAAGTGGGTCAAGAAGAACTACCCCGACGTGAAGAGTGACCTCTTCTCCAGCTTTGTCGTTCGCATGTTCAGTCTCGCCAAGGACCACGGCGAGTGCGGAGTCATGTCGCCTTTCGTCTGGATGTTCATCGGAAGCTATGAGAAGCTCCGCAACGAGATTATCGACAACAGAACGCTGACCTCTCTCATCCAGCTTGAGTACTCGGGCTTCGCTGGCGCGACCGTGCCCATCTGTACCTATACGTTCCACAATTCGTTCGTCAAGGGCTACAAGGGCGGCTATGTGCGCCTTTCGGACTTCGTTGGTGCTGCTGTCCAGGCCCCCAAGGCCCTCGAGGCAATCCAAAACCCCGACTGCGGCTGGTTCTACCGCCGCGATGCCGAGGCCTTCAAGCAGATCCCCGGCACCCCCATAGCCTACTGGCTTGGGAAAGGGGCAAACGGCTCCTTCGAGGTTGGGCGGCCTTTGGCAAAAATTGCGAAAACACGTAAAGGGATGTTTACGGGAAATAACGACTTGTTTCTTCGACAGTGGTACGAAGTCTCTGCTTCACTGATTGACATTGATTATAAGTTCTACTCCAAAGGCGGTCCCTATCGTCGTTGGTATGGTAATCGCGATTATGTCGTGCGTTGGAAGGACGATGGCAAGGAGATCAAAGCGTTTCCAGGTTCAGGTAATATTAACGAGTCTGATTACTTCAGATCATGTCTGTGCTGGTCGCTAATTACCTCGGGTGACATTAGTTTCAGGGCTTTAAATACAGATGAGTATGTCATGGGCGATGCCGGCCCAGCTTGTTATCCCAATCCAGAGATGTATTGGTATCTCCTCGGCCTGTTAAATTCGTCTGCAATTCAGCTACTTTCTAAAGCGATAAATCCGACATTGAACTGGAGCGCTGGAGTCGTTGGCTCTTTTCCAGTTGTATCATCGCGGGAATCGTCTGATGGCGTTAAATCCCTTGTTGTCAAGCAAGTCGTTGAATCTGAAGCGGATTGGGATTCGTTTGAAACCTCTTGGGATTTTAAGCGTCATCCGCTGTTGTAGGTGAGCATTGTGGCTAAATCCTACAAACTTGTCGAAGAGACGAAACGAACTACAGCGGAGTGTGCTGAAAAGTGGAACGCCGATAAACGAGATGTTTCCGCCTGGTGTAGAGCTGATTTGATTTCTGGTGCGGTAAAAGAAACCTCCTTCCCGTTCAGGTGGATCATCCCCTGTGATGCGAAGCGTCCCATAGATGCATGCATCATAAGGGAGCTGCTGTGGCAGATAATCGAGCTTGAAAACGAGCGTATTTCCGAAATCGACGTTTCTGCTTGGGGTATTCCGGCAGTCGATATCGCTGGGTGCATTCAATCGTTGAAAGACGCCGATTATTTGGCGTTTTCACAAGAAGGTGTTGGCTTACAAATAACGAAAAAGGGCCTTGCTTTGATTGGCCGCGGTCAGAATGACAAGGCTATAAATGAGACGCCTACGGCACTGAAGTGGACTGCCGACGCCGTGGGTATTATTGCCGGAAGTGCAATAAATCAAATTATCCAAAGATAAGCTGCTTCCGCAAGGACGCTGTAGTTTCGAAAGGTAATAACCATGTCTGATTGTTGTATTTATGAACCTCAAAATTACGACCTACAGGCGGTCGATCGTTTTCTCCGTGGTGAGACCAGAGAAATATGCATTGAGCTGAAGTGCGTTGAGCAGGAAAAGTCAGAGGACTTTGCGATAACGGATGCGGTTTTGCAGCTCGATTTAATAATGTGTGGGGAGCCGCACATGTGCAACGTTTCCGCTCATGGTACCCCTTATTTTGATCCGTCTGGTTTAGCAACGCTTTCATTTTTGATTACCGAGAAGACAGTCGGTTCGCAAGATTGCCATGCGATTTGTCGCTGTGGGAACGCTCGCGATCTATTGGGGGGATCTCGATTGCTCCTTGTAATTTCGGAAAGGAGCGAATCTCGAGAATGCGCATTTGAGTTTAGTCCAGCATTGGGAGTGTTTGGCAGATACGTGTGGCATGAAGTCGATTTGAAAGCTTCCATTGGATAGGAGAGCGATTTCATATCGCGCAATTAAGACGAATCAGCTGCTTTCGAGCAAGAGATACGCGGGTGTCGCGCAGCGCATAGGGCTGAGCTCCGAGCCTGATTCCTTTACGGTGACCGATTAATTGCAAGACCATGGAAACGGAAGGCAGCACAATGGCAACGCTTTTGGCCGATAAATACGAGGCTCGCAAGGCCGAGGTCAATGCTCGCTTTGAGCAGCTTCGCGCTAACGAGGAGGAGCTCAACCGAATCTTTGCCAAGATCTACA
>OLNE01002587.1_pt1 | contig 11153 bp, 12 predicted proteins | sample 1672431 | NCBI WGS metagenome assembly OLNE01 (sample SAMEA3136685, study PRJEB25190) | human gut metagenome | reverse complement strand
GGATTTGCGGTTTCCTATCCCCGGACAGCAGGGACACGGAGGCCGGATTATTCACCAGCATCGTGGCATAAGGTGTTTCCTGCCCTTCTGCATCTACAAAAACGATTCCTTCAATCAATCCCATTCGGTGCATATTGTATATGATATATGCCCAGTAGGATTTATTAATACGCAATAGCTCGCTTCCATAATTCAGCTTGTTTCCATCTACAGGTTCACCTTTCTTCAAGCACTGATACAGATACGATAGAATCTGATACACAATTACGTGATAATCATCTTTTGTCATGCATCTTCTCTCTTTCTTCCAGCATCTTCACCACATCTCTGTGAAGCAGTTTTTTGTTCATCCATAGGTCATCTACTGTTACACTCACATAATCATCCAAATCCGGCGGCTCAACCCATTCATATTCATCCGGTGTTCCTGAACCGTTCTGAAAATTGTAATAGATCGGCTGTCCGAAAATGAAATTGATAGAATCATGCGTATCCGTTCCAACCTGATGAATATCACCTGTATGCTTATCTTTCACCCATAGATTAATCAACATTTCTATATCTCCCATGCCTTATTTACTCCACGAAAAAAAGCACCCTTGCAGGGTGCCTACTGAAAACTTTTTATAATTGTTTGTACAGTTCTCTTTCAACAAGTGTCTCTACTTCCGTTTTTCGACTTGCAGGAAGCGCTTTTAATAGCTCTTGATATTTCGATACTGTTTCCTCTTTGTTTATCCATTTAAGTGTAGCTATGGCATAATCTGACACGGAATAACCAAAAACACGACCTACTACAAGGCCATCCGCTCCATCACTGGAATATGAGATAATTCTTTGATATTCTTCTTCCGTACAATTCTGTTCCTCTGCCTTATTAAGTAGAAACAAAACCTTGTCAAGAATCGATTCCATATATTTCTTTCCTTCTCTTTTCGATTTCGTTAACAATCTTCTTTTCAATCTCAATATAACCGCTTTTTCTTGCAATTGCAAGCTCTTCTTCATATCCATGTAATTCATATTCAAAGAATGCATCTTTGTCTTTTAAATAATATGCAAGTCCAGGGCATCCATTTTCAACATCATCTAAAAAGTGTCTATATTCGTGCCTTAGTCCGCCAATTGATATATTTTCATCAACCTCAATCACACCAGGTTCATCTTTTCTAATATTGCATACCATTTTAGTGTTGTTTTCTAAAAATACAATTGAACCGCCTAGACGCTTTATATCACTTACAATTGTTTTAACTTCCTCTTGGTTATTTTTAAGCGCTGCTCCAAGCATTTCTCTTAAATGATCACCGTAGCAATGAAGGATTTCGATATTATTCAAGTTGACTAAATAGGCAGTTCTAAACGCTTCAAAGTCTTTCGCCTTATCCAGTCCGAAATATTCTGCCCGTGCTTTCAGTCGTTCCAGTTCGTCATCATCCAGCGCCCACCGTGCCCGCTGCAGCAATGCACATCTGCAGTTAATATCCTGCGATGCTCGACCAAAAGCAGATGGGTACATAACTTCAAGACCCCATGCTTCAAATGGCTCGTCAAGTTCTCTGATTTGGCCATCTAGTTCACGATGGAGTGGTCTAGTCCTTCCGTCCAATGTGGCATCCCATTGTTTCATGATATCTGCCCCGGCAGCCATTGCTTTGTGCTGTGCATCGAATGCAGCCGTACACTGAACACGATGCCCTTCTGTCCTAGCAATTCGCATGGACTTATTGAGTCCGATTTTTGAAGCGTTGCTAATGTTTCGTGCAATGTTTGCATAACTGTCTGCTGTGGCAATCCCGCGGCTCACTTCGTTCCGGATGTGCTTGCTCAATTGATGCACATATTCGCCATACAACCGTTTTGACACCTTCGGGCTAAGCTGCACTGCTTTTACCATAGCGAGTTGATTTATTGGCATAACAAGCGGAATTCCTTGCCCTGCTAGGTCATACATCGTACCGGTATAGCCTAGATTGTAACTGCTTTTTAGATAGCTATTTATGCTCTCATAATTCTTATTGTTCAGCTCCGCTATGATGTTATCAATCTGCCGTTTCAAAGATTCCTGAAAGTGTTTCTGATAGATTTTCGATTGCAAGATAGACAGCTGCAGCTTCGTCTGGGTCAAGCAGTTTGCCCTTTATGTCCTCATAATCCAAATCAAGGACTTTACAAATCTGCTGAAAAATTAAATCATTGCCCATATACGCTGCAAGCGCCGGCGGGTCGGGAAAATCCTGAGTATGTTGGCGTGTCCCGACGGAGGAAAAGAAGGATTCTATTTCCATTGTCCTTATTGCGCGTGCGAAATCTTATATGTCTGGAATTTCGAGATGAATTCACGCTTTTTGTCCGAAAAACGAAATTTAGCGTGAACGTTTTTTGCAAAATTTTCAGGATTCTAATTTTTATTCACGCTAAAAGGCCAATTTGTCTTCAAAAAGCGTGAACCATCCTCAAGGCTTACGTCTCTATACAGAACAACCTCCGAGTAAGACGAGAAAAATCAGAAAATCGTTCACGCTGATTTACCAAATTTAAAAGATTAGCGTGAACTCACTCCACAATTCTAGGCATATTGAATTTCATTTTTAATATCATCTCTAATTCCTGAATGCATGACGTACCGGTTGGAAAGAACCAAAAAACAACAGAAAGGCGAGTCCTGCGACTCGCCTTTCTGTTGTTTAGAGGTAATCGGATTCATCTGGAGACTGCATCCCCATTCTTATTCCGCTCTTTCCCTATTACTTAAAATCGTATCCGGCCTGGAAAGCCTTCTTGTTCAGTTCAACGAACTTCGGCTTCACATTCTTCTCAATGTGCTTCATCCAGTCTACATCGTCCAGTGTACCGATGGCCTTAACCAGTGCACCCAGCAGAACGACGTTCATTGCCTTCGGGTTGCCCAGCTCAGTAGCCATATCTCCGGCTTTCAGGGATACAACCTTAACCTTTGCTGCCAGGTCTTCGATAATTCCTTCCGGATACTCTGCCTGACCCTGGTTAACCGGTGCCGGGTTAATTACGAAATCGTTTACTACGATGGATCCGCCCTTCTTCAGGTATGGCAGCCATCTCAGAGCTTCCATGGTTTCGAATGCAACGATAACGTCTGCAGAACCCTTTCCAACGATTGGAGAAAGAACCTTATCTCCATAACGTACCTGAGTACTTACACTTCCGCCACGCTGAGACATTCCGTGAATCTCACTCATCTTAACGTCATAACCAGCTTCCATAAGGCCGCTCGTGAGGATCTTGCTGGCGAGGATGGTTCCCTGTCCGCCGACACCTACGAGGAGTATATTCTTTACTTCGCTCATTATCTTGTCACCTCCGAAATTGCATTGAATGGGCATACCTGCTTGCAGATTGTGCAGCCGTTGCAGCTGGTCTTATCGATTTCTACCTTATCCTTGGTAGACATCAGAGCCGGGCATCCGGTCTTTACGCACATCTTGCAGTTCTTGCACTTATCCTGATCGATTTCACACTGATGTTTGTTCATGGTTGGGAATTCATCCAGATCCTGCTGGCTGAACTTCTTCAGAACGCACGGCCATCTTGTGATGATTACGCTTGGTTCATCGGTAGCGATGCAAGCATCCAATGCCTTATCAACCTCTTCCAGGATGTTCGGGTTAACAGTGTGGATATTCTCTTCCTTCATGCCGATAGCCTTCAGCAGAGCCGGAATATCTACTTCCGGTGCTTCCTTGCCCATCAGAGTGAATCCGGAACCCGGGTTCTGCTGATGTCCGGTCATACCGGTGATTCTATTGTCCAGAATTACGCTGATGCTGTGACCCTGGTTGTAGATGGAATCCATGATACTGGTGATACCACTGTGGAAGAATGTGGAGTCACCCAGTACACCAACTGCCTTTGTCTCTGCACCAACCATCTTATATGCCTGGGATGCACCGTGAGCCATAGACAGGCTGGCACCCATGCAGATTGCGGTATCCAGTGCGTTCAGAGGAGCGTTGGCACCCAGTGTGTAGCATCCGATATCTCCGTTAATCATGAGGTTCTTCTTCTTCTTGATTGCCTGGAAGAATCCTCTGTGCGGACATCCTGCACACAGTGATGGAGGTCTTACTACAGACTTCAGTTCGGATTCATAGGATTCCGGAACTTCACCGGTCAGTGCTTCTCTTACGATATCTGTGTTGAGTTCGTCGAAGGTCGGAATAACCGGCTTTCCAACGCACTCAATTCCGTGAATCTGGAGGAATTCCTGCAGATACGGATCCATTTCTTCAATAACATATACCTTCTCAACCTGTGCGCAGAAGTCTTCAATCAGCTTAGTTGGCAGCGGGAAGGTCATACCCAGCTTCAGGTAAGATGCGTTCTCACCGAAGGTTTCCTTTGCATACTGATAGGAAATTCCGGATGTTACCACACCAATCTTCTTGTCATGCCATTCCGGCTGGTTGATTTCGCAAGTATTTGCATACTCTTCCATCATCTGCAGCTTTGTTTCCAGATTGACTCTCATCTTCTTTGCGTTTGCCGGTGCAGATACATACTTTGTAATCTTCTTCTCATAAGGGATGTAGTCTGCCTCAACACGCTCACCCAGTTCAACGATTCCCTTGGAGTGACATACACGAGTTGTCACGTGGAACAGAACCGGTGCATCGAACTTCTCGGACAGTGCGAACGCCATCTTCATGTAGTCCTTACATTCCTGGCTGGAAGACGGTTCCAGCATCAGCAGTCTTGCTGCCTTTGCATAGTTTCTGTTATCCTGCTCGTTCTGGGAACTGTGCTGTCCCGGATCGTCTGCAGAAATGATTACCAGACCACCGGTAACACCTGTGTATGCTACGGTGAATACTGGGTCAGCTGCTACGTTCAGACCAACGTGCTTCATTGCACAGAAGGAACGAACACCGGCGATGGAAGCACCAATTGCTGCTTCTGCCGCAACCTTCTCGTTCGGAGCCCATTCCGAGTACACGTTTTCCTTGTACTGCGGCATGTTCTCGAGAATCTCTGTACTTGGAGTTCCTGGATAAGCAGATGCGAATACGCAGCCACCTTCATAAGCTCCGCGGGCAATTGCCTCGTTACCCGACATAATTACTTTCTCGGCCATCTAATTACCTCCTAAATCAATTCAAATAAATTTCAAATTGAAATTTCTTTACAACTCGATAATATCACCGCACTTGGCCGGGGTCAACTTTTTTTTGCGAATTTTTTACACATTTTAATTTTTTTACATATCAACAAATTATCGTGAAAATCTTGTATAAAAATTCAAACAAAACACCCTCCTCCCCATACGTCTCGTGGCAAAGAGGGTGTCTATTGATTTTTTTCAATAAAACGATATTCGGTTATTTCAGCCTTAACGGTGTGCTGTCATCTTCCCCTTCATTTTTAATCTCCCGAAGGTAGTTGTACAGCGTGGTCTGAGAGATGGAAAGCGCCTTGCAAATGTACGGCGTCGTTGCTCGAACATCAAAGATTCCCTGACGCTTCAGTTCCTTGAGCAAGGTAATCTTTCCTTCCTTCGTATCCAGATCTCCGGTCGTCATCTTCCAAATGGAATTCATAATCGCGTTCTGCGCCACGTTCTGAATAATATTTCCGCCGCTGTCCCCCGGAGAACATTCTTCATCCGTATTCACGTGAATCTTGTAGTTGATGTAATCCCGAAGCTCTTCCAGCTTGGAATCATCCTGGTTGATGCAGATCAGCACCGCCGGCTCCCCTTTTTCATCCCGGATGATGAAATGGGAGGACCGAAGGCGCTTTCCCTTCTCGGACATCGTACGATATGCAATCATATGTCCGTCATCGTCGGACTGACGCAAAATCATTTTATAGATGGACTTATCCATGCGAGTCCCCACTTCCCGCCCGGTAATATTGCCATTGGCGATGAACACCATTTGCATCTCGTGAAGGTCATGTACCGCTACTTCCGTGTCCCGGCCTTCCACCTTTGCGATGCCCTTTGCCACGCCAATCATAATTTTTATCAGCTCTTCCTGTTTCATATCCTTCCTCTTTTCGTCTCTCTATCTGCCTTACGGTACAAGAAGCTCTTTCATCATTTGTAAGATATACTATCACACCGTGGCAAGGAGTTTCAATATGGGTTGTAATTTTTTTACAAAAAAAAGTGCAGTTGCACCTGCACTTTCGACTTCAATTCAGTTTCCGGAACTAGTCCTCTTTCACCTTGTCCCACATGGTGGACATTCTCTGAATCTGCTTTTCGTCTGTTCCGTTTCGACGGAGCTGCTTCAAATACATTTCCTTCGGAACACCCATCTTCTTGTACGCACCCAGGTATTTCTTCATGTAATTGTTCATATACAGCATAAAGCCGCCCAGATACACGAATCCCAGAACTGCAACAATCAGGGAAGCCTTCCAGCCTACCAGGAATGCCAGAAGAATCACGGCAACAACCCAGACAATGCCGGCTACACGGTTGAATTTGGACCATTTCTCCATATCCAACTGCTTTGGCATCTCTACGCCCTTTTCCTTCATCTGATTCTTATACATATTCTGCTGATAACCTTTTGACTGACGGTTAAACTGTGGTGGACGCTGTTTTCCTTTTCCCATTCTTTCACTCCTTTAAATTAGTCACACTACATTATACAGGGAAATGAGCCATTTTCCAATGGTTTTTTGGCTTTTCTTTATTATTTTTTTCCCTCATCTTCGATCACCTTGATACCTTCGCGGCGCTGCGATACGATTGGCACGTACTCTTCGTCGCCGAACATGGTGGTAAAACCGTTTCCGTTAATTTCACTGACATTGGAAATGGTAATAAACGCCGTCGGATCGATGTTCAGAACCGCTCTCTTCACGCGGTTCAGGTTGCGGCTGCTGATGACGCTGGAAATCACTTCGAAATCTTCCTGAATGTATCCGCCCTTTGCCGGGAAAATAGTAGTGCCGTATCCCAGTTCCAGCAGTTTCTCGTTGATGGATCGGCTCTTTTCCTTACTGAAGATCATGGTCTGTACGCCACCCTGGTTCATTACCAGAATGTAGTTCAAAACCACACTGTAAATCAGCGTATAGAAGATTCCCAGAATAATTCCGTTGGTGTTGGTCATCGGAATCTGGATGATAAAAATACATACGTCCAGTGCAGACATGACCGGCGCTACCTTCCAGCCGAATTTTCGGTTTAAAATAATCGGCGGTACGTCCACACCACCGGTGGAACCACCCATACGAATTACCATACCAATTCCCACACCATCCATGATGCCGGCACAGATTGCCGCCATCAGCGGATCGTCTACCAGATGCTGCAGCGCATCGATGTTCTGAAACAATCCGAGGAAGAACGGAAACAGGAATGTTCCGGCCACAATTGTAGCGGCAAATTTTTTTCCCAGAAGAATCCATCCGATTACGAATAACCCAATATTAATTGCATATACGGTAGGGGTCACACCGAATCCAAAGAAGTGGTTCGCACTTCTTCCAACACCGGTCACCCCTGCAACTACCATGTCATAAGGAAGCGCAAAGCATGCCATAGCACAAGCGCTCATCGCATTTCCAAGAACGAGTTGCACCAGATCTGTTACAGTTTTCATTGTTTTACTCATCGCATTTCCTCCTTCCAATAAAAAACACCCGACATGTCGTCCGGTGTAGAAAAAACAATCTTGCCCGACGAGTATAACTTAAAAAGCCGTGTAAGTCAAGCATATTCCACTTTTTTTGCACTCTTGAAAATACACTGCACGGGAAATATAATAAGAGATAATTGTTTATGTTCATTAAGGAGGAACTATAGAAATGAAAGCTTACGAAAGATTTCTTAAGTACGTTACCGTGCGCACACCGAGTGACGAAAACAGCAGCACCATCCCATCCTCTTCTTGCCAGTTCAACCTGGCCCACGTTCTGGTGGACGAGATGAAAGCCATCGGCATTGAGGATGCTGAGGTTGACGATCAGTGCTATGTATACGGTCACATTCCGGCAACTCCGGGATATGAGAACTGCACCGCCATTGGTTTTATCGCTCACATGGATACGGTTGCGGACTTCTGCGATCACGATATCGTACCGGTAGTGCATGAAAACTACGACGGAGAGGCATTGGCACTGGGCGACAGCGGTCTGACCCTTTCCCCGGAAATGTTCCCGCACCTTCGGACACTGAAGGGCCGCACCCTCATCACCTCGGATGGAACCACCATCCTGGGCGCCGATGACAAAGCGGGAATCGCCGAAATTCTCACCGCAGTGGAAGATCTTTCGGACATCCCTCACGGACCGATCAGTGTTGCTTTTACCCCGGACGAAGAGATCGGCACCGGCGCATCTCACTTCGATGTAAAGAGATTTGGTGCGACCTACGCGTACACCTTGGACGGTGATACGGAAGGCGAAATTCAGTTTGAGACATTCAACGCCGCTCAGGCAAAATTAACATTCCACGGCACCAACGTGCACCCGGGTTCCGCAAAGAACATCATGGTAAATGCGGCACTGGTAGCGATGGAATACGATTCTCTGCTTCCGGCTGCAGAACGTCCGGAAAGAACCGAGGATTATGAAGGCTTCTATCACCTGACCCACATGGAAGGCAGCGTTTCCGATGCCTCCCTCACCTACATTCTCCGGGATCACGATGCCCATGTTTTCGACAACCGCCAGAAGACCATGCGTCAGGCAGCGAAGTTCATCAATGAACGGTATGGTGCCGGAACTGTGGAACTGGACATTCGGGTTCAGTATCGGAACATGGCAGAAGTTATCGAGAAGTGCCCAATCATCGTAGAAAATGCGAAGAAGGCGTGCAAAGCAGCCGGTGTAGAAGAGCTGATTCTTCCGGTCCGCGGCGGCACTGACGGAAGCACCTTGAGCTTCATGGGTCTGCCTTGCCCGAACCTGGGAACCGGCGGACACGCATACCACGGTCCTTACGAGCACATCACTTTGGAAGGAATGGATCAGTCCATTCAGGTCATCCGGGAATTGATTCGCATCTTCGGAGAACAGGAATAATCCGATGACCGCACTTCATATCTTTGATTGTGACGGTACGCTGCTGGATTCCATGCGAATGTGGGACAACATCAGCAGCGATTATCTCCGAAGTCTGGGCATTCAGCCGCCGGCGGATCTGGCGGAAATTCTGGATCCCCTCACCTTCCCGGAGAGCGTCCGGTACTTGGTAAATCACTTTGACCTGGATGACTACGAAAACACCTCCCGGGGACTGATGGACCGGGTACTGTGGCACTACGAGAACGACCTGGAGCTGTTTCCGGGAATTCAGGAGGAGTTGGAAACGGTGTCCCGAACGGGAGAGCCGATGATTATCCTTACCAATTCCCCTCGGGAGTTCGTGGAAGCCGGACTTCGGCGAACCGGAATCCGGCACTATTTCAGTCGGCTCTTTGTATCTCAGGAACTGGGCATCTCCAAGGACGATCCGGAAATTTTTCGGGTGGTATGCCGGGAAATGAGCGTTCCTCCGGAAGACGCGCTGGTCTATGAGGATTCCGCCTTTGCCATTCAGGCAGCGCGGGAAGCCGGGTGCCGCGTGAAGGAATACGATCGGTATCGTTAACCTTGCTTTTTAGCTTCCGGAGAGTATAATGAGAGAGGAATAACCGAATATCGAACGACGGGGAGCCCAATCCGGGCTGAGAGTAAGGAACGACTTAGACCCTTGACCTGATTTGGGTAATGCCAACGGAGGGAAATGGATTTGGAAGGCTGCGTCAAATTATGGCGCAGCCTTTTGTGTTTTATTCGGTCGTTCATCATGAAAGGAGAAATAAAATGTTCGAGAATTGTTTTGATCGGCTCCGCCAGCGGAGTGCTCTGGTACACAATATCACCAACTACGTGACCGTCAACGATGTGGCCAACATCATTCTCGCCTGCGGTGCCAGCCCAATTATGGCGGATGAACCGGAAGAAGCGGAAATCACCGCCATCTGCACGGGATTGAACATCAACATCGGCACGCTGAATCAGCGAACTATCTCGTCTATGTTTGCCGCCGGCAAACAGGCCAAAGCACTGAATCACCCGGTTCTTCTGGACCCGGTAGGTGCCGGCGCCAGCACGCTTCGCACGGATACTGCACGCAGAATTGTGGATGAAATCCATCCGGATGTGATTCGCGGAAATATTTCGGAAATTAAGACCCTGGCACAGGGAAGCGGTACCACCCAGGGCGTGGATGCGGACGTAGCGGATGCTGTGACGGAAGAGAACCTGGATGACAGCATCGCCTTTGTAAAATCCTTCGCCTCTTCCTGCGGCTGCATCGTCGCGATTACCGGTGCCATTGACCTTGTCAGCGACGGCGACCGTTGCTACGTGATTCGAAACGGCCGGCCGGAAATGGGCCGGATTACGGGAACCGGCTGTCAATTATCCGGAATGATGACCGCATTTATTGCCGCAAATCCGGACAACATGCTGGATGCCGCCGCAGCGGCGGTTTCGGCAATGGGGCTGGCAGGCGAAATCGGCTGGAGCCACATGCAGGCATCCGACGGAAATTCCACCTACCGCAACCGAATCATCGATGCCATCTGCAACATGACCGGAACAGAACTGAAGAAAGGAGCACGTTATGAACTTCGATAATCTTACATCCCCTCGCAAGAGCATCCACCGGGATAACCTTCGCCGGGAGGATTTTCTCGTATACGGTGTCACCGACCGCCACTGGCTTCAGGAGGGCGAACGGCTTTCGGATGTGGTTCGTAAAGCCCTGGATGGCGGCGCAACATTCATTCAGCTCCGGGAAAAGCAGCTGGACGAAGCTGATTTTATGGCCGAAGCATTGGAAATTCAGAAGCTCTGCCGGGAATACGATGTCCCGTTTGTCATCAACGACAACGTGAAAATCGCGGCGGAAATCGGCGCGGACGGTGTACACGTGGGGCAGTCGGATATGGAGGCCGGCAACGTCCGGGAAATTCTGGGCGATAAGCGGATTATCGGCGTTTCCGCCGGAACCGTGGAAGAGGCCAAACAGGCCGAAGCGCGAGGGGCGGACTATCTGGGCGTAGGAGCGATTTTTCCGACAGACTCGAAGGACGACGCCCGTGCCCTGACCATGGATACCCTAAAAGCAATTACCGCTGCAGTGAACATTCCGGTGGTTGCCATCGGCG
>OLNE01002585.1_pt1 | contig 11155 bp, 13 predicted proteins | sample 1672431 | NCBI WGS metagenome assembly OLNE01 (sample SAMEA3136685, study PRJEB25190) | human gut metagenome | reverse complement strand
TGCCACACCGATGCACGAAATAAAATGTTTCACGTGGAACACATTGTTAAACAAAGTTAAAAGAATAATTTAACACAAAATAACACGCCAACCGCTTGCAGGTGAAATAAATTGTTTAACTTTGCAGCGTGTTAAACAATTAAATACTTATAAAATGAAAACAACAGATTTAATTTTTGAAAATCAGAAAGTGTTAAACGAAATGCAAAATTTGGTATTGCAAAGTAAGAAAAACATTGAGTTTTTGGCGGTAAATGCGCCCGAAATTCGCACAAACCTTGAAAGCGTTGCCGAAAGTATGCAAACGCTTGCCGATATGCTGGAAAATCAAATCGTGTTTAACCGTGATACACGCAACAAGTTCGCAAAAGAAGTTGCCTGCAAAAATCAAGCATACGACTTTATAGCGGCTGAAAAGTTGGTCGGGCGGTTCAAAACCTTTTGCGAATGTCACCCGACAAACTTGTACATCGGTTTAACGGGTGCTGAAATAATGAAAGACAAATAACAATCAGCAAGCGAAAAGAAAAGGCGGTAACAATCAAGTTGCCGCCTTTCTTTTTATCCTGCCTTGCAGTTACTCAATATAAACGCCGTCAGACAAAGCCGCATATATCATTTCTTGTTCCTCTGTCAGCATTTCGGCGGTGTGTATGGGTGTAACATCATCGAACACATTAAACCCTCTGAAATCGCCTAAAATGCCCGTTTGTCTGTCATTGTTTCGCCCGTTGCTTGCGCTCTCGTACCACTTGCAATAAATGTAAGGTTCTAAGCCGTAATATAACATTTCGTTCCAATCATCGCCGCCCACGGTTTTAACTTGGGTACTTGGTGAAAGGTATATTATTTCGCTGCTTGGCTCTGTTTCCTCAACTTGAAATACAACGCCATTGCAGGACAAAAGCGCAACCCCGTTGCCCGTTACCACGTTTATAACGTACTGCAAACCTATCGTTTTACCTGCATAAGCGTTGTTAAGGTTTACAAAGCCTGCAAACGGCAAAAAGATTTGTATTTCGCTTTCGTAGTCGGTGTTGTCCTCATTGTGCGCTGGTACTACCGCCGTGCCGAAATCAAGTGTTATTTTGTCTTGCGCTGGCTGGTGGCAAGATACGCCCGTATTGTAGTTGCCGCATCGTATTACATCGGTGCTGCTTGCGCCTATGTTGGTGTAAATACGCCGTATCTTGTTCACGTATGCGCCCAAATCTATGTTTTTGTAAATCGGCATACCCGTTTCGGGGTCTGTTGCCGTTTCCTTGAAAAACCGTTTACCGCTAAACTCTGCCAACTCGTCAAGCGTTACCAAATACACGTTTATTGCGCCGTACTGCTCGCCGACTACCGCCACGGGGAACGCATCGGCATTTACGGCAAAGTTGCTTAAATCAGCGTCCAAAACCTTTGTACCCGTTGCCGTCCGTTTATCCTCTGAAACGGTCAAATCCATATATTGATAGTACCCGTTTTCATCCTGCCACGTTAATGTAGGTTTTTCCGTTTCCTCATCGGGGTGAAATTCGGTGTTCGGGTTCGCTTTGATATTTATGTTAAGCGTTTCACCAAATTGCAGCCAATCGGGTAACGGTGGGTTGGCATAACAATTTGTAAGGTTTGCCGTAATGTGCGCAACATCTACAAACTTGCCCGTAAGCGTTACGGGTTCGGTCGGGTCTAAATCGGTTATTGTCACTTTTGCAATGCTGTAATAACTCAAAACCTCGACTTCCATATCAACGGTTTTTTGTTCCCCGTCCGTGCTGCTTTTGTAGGTCGCTTTCGGGTCTATAAAACGGTATCTTGGCGAATGATTGCTTTCAACGGTTATCGCGGCTACATCACCGTCATACGTATGTTCTTCTTTCAGTGTTCCCGTCATATTGTTTATAACGGTCATTTCGGGCGTTCCCTCGCTGGCTGTTTCGCCCGTAAGCGTTACGCCGTCATCGACTTCGATTGCATCGCTTTCCCACGTTGCAGTTTTTCCGTCCTCTGTTATCGTCATATCGGCGGTTTCGGGGTAGCCGTAATCGCCCGTATAACCGACTTTTGCGCTGGTTATCGTAAAGCCCTCATTTGCGTTTACCGTTACTCTCGCTTGCCACGTTCCCAACTTTTCGCCCGTTGCGGTTGTGTTGGGTATCTCGTTTGTAACATCTAACTCGTTATCCAAACGGGTGTTGCCCGTAATCTCAAAAGCCGTGTTTGCGTCCGTGTCATACACATACGCCCACACTTCCAAATTATAAGCGTTTCGGGGTGTCAAAACAAGCGTTTTCGGTGTTCCGCTGGTGTCCGTGTATGCGGCTGTAATATCGCCGTCAAACTTGTAGCCCTTTTCGGCGTTTAGCTTCAAATACCAATAATCGCCGAAACCGCTATCACCCTGCCACTTGCTGTTATCCGTGCTATGTGGTACTTTGTTTGTTACTGCCATATCCTTTTAATTTTCAGTTCCTTTTAATGTTACCATAATAATGCCGCCCGTTTCATTGAGTAAGCCCGTATTTGCAAACGGCACTTTCTCGAAATTCGGGGTGCGCTTGTAAACCGTATCACGGTTTGAAATATACGGGTCGGGGTTGTCGCTTTCAGATACACGCCCCGTTGCCGACAAAATTTCGGTTTCGTAGGTTTTGAGTACATCTACACGCAATGCAAGTTCGTAGGCGTTGTTTCCCTCAAAACTTACCCTTTCCACGAAATAATACCGCCCCAAATCGGGAATATAACAATAATTGAAAGTCGGGCGTGGCTGCTTTCGTAGTGTTACGGTCGGGCGCAACACATCGAAAGTTTGCCGCAAATCGCCCTCAATCGCCGTAAAGTCGCCCAACTGCTTGTTTACCGTGTTCGGGTGTCCGTTGTATGAATAAAAGTTTATCGTTGTCATATCTGCAAAGAAAAAAGGCGGTGCGGTGCGTTTTCACATGCACCCACACCGCCCAAAGTTAAACAATCTAATACCTATTGAGTTACTCAATAAAGAATACTACAAAGTTTTCGTTTGTGTCGTTGAAATACCCTGCATCAAACTTGTAATAGTTGTTGAAAAACTCGGCTTTCGCATTGTAGTTGGTTGTTACCCGTCTGTCAAGATTGCAAACGCCCAACGCATCACGGTCGAACATTACACCCAACACGCCCGAAATTTCAACGGCTTTGCCGCCGCTTTCCTTAACATTAATGTTGCCCGTGCTGGCAAACTCGTAGTTCTGTCCGCTGCCCTGCCAAAAAGGTACGGTTTCGGCTTGCGGCAAAAGTACATCACCACGGTTAAACGTGTCGGAATAAAGATAGGTTTGCGCTGCCTTTGCAAAGTCGGACAAAAGTACAACGTGTAACATATCTTTCGGCGTAAATCTTTCCTTGCCGCCAACATTGAACACGGTCGAAATGCTTTGCAGGCGGTCGGCATACGTACCCATAACGTAAGACGCAAAGCGTATGAAGTCGGGGTCGGTTATCGCCTTTGCAGCGGTTAATTTTGTGGTTGCGCCCGTCTTATCGTTGTACAACTTCAAAAGGTTTACACAACGTGCCGTGCTTGCGCTGGAAAGGTCTGCCCCTGCCATATCACCTGCCGCCGTTGCTCCAAACGCTTGTGCATCAGCCAAAACCGTTTCCGCAATCATATTGTTAATTGTGCGCATTATCAAAGCGTCTGCCTTGATAGTCATTGACTTTTCAACGGCTGCATAAATCATCGAAATAAAGCCGTTAAGTTGTGCGGCGTTGCTGAAACTTTCCTTAACCTGCCTTTCCGTGATTGATACGGGCACTTCAAACGTAACCTTTGAGTTGAAAAACTTTGCGGTAACGGTCGGTTTGTGGAATACGTCTTGGTCATAGCTTGTTCCGTCTGTCAAGTTCCAGCTATCGTTTTCCTCGGCTTCGGGAACATCGGCACTTATTTTTTCCAACACGCTGCCAAACTCCCACGCATCCATTAAAACGCTCGGCACTTTGCCCGCATAAGGTCGGTTTACGAAAATCACCTTGCCGATATGATTTACAAGTGATTTTACGTAATTATCCACGGCATTTTGATTGAACACTTCTTTGCCCAAATCCACAATGCCCGTCAAATCCTCGGTTACAATGTCAGTCTTGCCCAACACTTCACCCGATACGCTGTTAATAAGCGTGTAAATCTGTTTTACTTCCATATTGCTAAAAATTAAATTAGTTATTCGTAAATACTCGTTGTTAATTCTCTTACAAGTGCAAAGATAATGTTTTTTCTCCAATTATCACGCCGCAACTGCAATTCTTTTGCAATTTCACTTGAAATTGATTTGCTTGCGCCCGTTCCTTTGCTGGTTTCGGTTGTTTGGCGTTCCTCTGTGCGGTTTCTCTCATCGTTTGCGGTCTTTCGGTCGCTGTCTGAAAAATCGGTGTCATTAAACGCCTTGTTTGCGCCCGTTTCGGTGTTGTCGGTGCTTTCCTGCAAAGTTACGGTTTCCGTCCGTTCAACTTGCCCCGTTACGGGTGTCAGTACATCGTAATCGGCTAACATCGCCGCCGCTTCACGTTCCCAGCCTTGCACGTTTACCGCAATAACCGCCGAAACAACATCGCTTGCGTTGTCGCTGGTTATGCTGCTTACAACGGTCTTGCCGCCGTACATCAGTAAGGCGTAAGCGTCTAACTTGGTCGGGTCGGTATCGCCGAAAATTGCGGCGTACTCTGTCGGATATTCAGTCTTGAAAACCGTTGCGAATATCCCGTTACCCTTTGTAAATAGTTCGCTGTATTTCATTGCTTATCGTCTTTTGTTTCTGTTTCCTCTGTTTCCTCTGTTTCGGTGTCGTTACCGTCCGTTTCCGTTTCCGTTTCTTTCGTTTCCTCTGTTTCCTCTGTTTCCGTGTCGTTTCCGTCTGTTTCGGTGTCGTTTCCGTCTGTTTCCGTTCCGTTTCCGTCTGTTTCGGTTGTTTCCTTTGTCGGTTCGGGTTCTTCTGTCGGGTCGGGGTTTTCCTTTGCCGTTTCCAAATCAGCCGCCAAAGCGTTGTAATTATCCCTTTCCAAACCCCAACTTGAAGCAAGTTTAACCGAAATTTCGGTGTCGAACATTTCGTTAATTTTCTCAACTGCATTTTGTCTTTCTTTTAGCATATTATCCACATACGGCAAAAGTACGTCCACATTCATAGATACCTCGCCCAAATTGAGCCGTTCACGCTTCATATTGTAGTTGGCATTTAGTCCCAACTCGTTGTACATACTCGCTTTGTAGTATTGTATCAGTTCAATAAGTTGCGTAATATACACGCTGTTTGTGGTCGGTGCGGTCTGCATATTTACGCCTTTGAAAAAAGCGTTTTCCCCGATAATTGAAAATTCGCCGTCTTGTATCTTGCGCAAAAACTCATCGGCACTCTGTTTTGTCTTGTCATCGCTGGCACTTATAAGCATAGTGATACGGGTCAAAATGCTTGCCGTGTTCAACGAAATAAGCCCGTCAGTATGCAACACGGCATAACGCCCAATAAGCGGCAAAAGGCTTTCGCCGTTGCTGTCATTCTCAATCAAAACCCCGTCTTTCTGTATATCGTAGGTTTTGTTTAACTTTAATGCAGGGTTCGCCACGGTGTAAAGCGTTGCCCGTCCGTAAACATCGGGTTCGCCGCCTTTGCCGCCCGAAAGCGCATACAAAACCCCGTCCACGCTGGTAACAAAGGCGTTGCCCGTTGTCTGCAAAAGCCGCTCCAATTCCTTTTGCGGTATGCTGTCGGGCAAACCCTCATACTCAAACATACTTTGAGTTTTCGCCAACGTGTTCGCAATAAATTCGGTAACGGCTGTATCTTTGTCACGTATTTGTTGCTGGTACAACTTGTAAATGTTATCTTTCCTTTTCATCTGTCAAAACTTTAATAAGCGTTGTTAATTCGGCTAACACTTTCGTATTTTCCGCAATCGTATCTTTTAGGTGTTTCACCATATACCAAAACAACACCCCACACATCACAATCGGAAAACCCAAACTTGAAATGATTTGAATAATAGTATTTGCGTCCATATCAATAAATTTTTAGTTCCTATTGCAAAGGTAGTTATTTATTTCGTAAAACGTGCGGTTCGGCACGAAATTTGCACCAAACCGCCGTTATTTTCATTTAAGCGAAACAATGTTTGTCTTTGCGCTTGTAATTAAATAATTGCGTACTATCTCGCCGACTTCGTTGTCTTGGTAGAAAACTTTGTCTATTGCGAAAAACCGTGCGACTTGTTGTTCAACATAACTTGCCGTACTTAACAACTTGCGTTTGTAGTTCGGTTTGCCGTTCATTTCCAGCGAATAAATAAGGCTGTTTTCCTCATCTTTTATCGGGGTTGTCTTTGCGTGTATGTACGTGAAACATTCGTTGCCTACTTGTATAATGTTGCCTTGCAACACTACATCGTTAAACTTGATATAATACACAAACAACACATCTTGCGGCTTGTACTTGCACGGCAAATGCGGATATACTGCAAGTTCCCACTTGCCGCCCGTAATCATCTGCAAGTTTTGGTTATCGAAACAAAAATACTTGTTGCTGGCTTTGTGTTGTACTATCGTGCTGCAATACTCAACGGCAACTATTGCGCCGTGTTCGCCAAAGCGGTATATATCTATCGTTCCCTGCTCCATAAACGGCACTTGCTTCAAACCCATTTCCGTAAAGTACGGGCAAAACTTGTTTACCGTGTTCCCCAGCATAAAAACCTTAACATCGTTGCGCTGGCGTATTATCGTACTCAAAAGGTTCATAAACAACATAAACTCATCGGGCAAATAATACCGCCGTGTCAAAAACTCATCAAACACAATCGTTGTAACATTCGGGTAACTGCTACTTTTTTCGTGTTCCTGCTCGGACAAACAAAACCCGTAACAAAACGGGGTCGGGTCGGGTGTCCGCTTGTTTTTCTCTGCATCGTAGTACGACAAAAACCATTTGTTCGACATATAGAACACTTCGTTAAATTTGCCCTCTGTCAGTTCCTCAATAAGCCCGTTTGCCACGTGATTTGCAAACAGACTTTCGGCACGTTTGCCCCGTAAGTCCTCACGCCATCGGCGTATATACGCCATTTGTTTGCCCGTCTTGATATAGTTTTCCAAACCATATTTTAAGGCTGCATAAGTCTTGCCGTTTGACCTTTCGCCAAATATAACATTATAGTCGGCGTTCTTGCTTAAAATCGCTTTCAAGTCGTAAAATTTCGGCTTGTCTGTCTTTGTCTTTCTTGTTGTCATACTCTTATTATTTTAGTCCTTAAATTTAATTCCACGCAAATAATTTATGTACATAACCGAAAGGGAAAGGCTGTATCCGGTCGGCTCTAAATGTACGCCCGTGCGTTCGTTGTAATGCGCCGTGCTGCCTTTGTAGTCGGTTATTTCGCCTTGTATCTCGTAGTCTATGTATGTGTGTATGTTTTTGCCCGTTGCTTGCGGCGGTATATCCAAATAATTAGTGAAAGCGTCAAAGATACCGTTTCCCCCGTACTTTTCAATAAGGTACGGGATAGCGGCTTTTTTGTTCACGCCCGACACGGTTAAACTGAAATCGTAAGCCCGTCCGCCTGCTTTTAGTGCGTTCGGTTCTTGCACCATATACCGTTTAGCTCCCAGCGTCTTAAACCGTGTATATGTGCCTTCAAAATCCCAAACGCCCAAAGTCTTTGTTATGCCTTTTATCGTTTGCGGCTCGCAAAGGGAAAACGGCAAACCGTGGTACTTGCAGGCGGCTCGCAATTTCATTTGCACCTGCATATTATAAGCCTTGAAATATGCTTCGTGCGCCTTGCCGTTCATTATTTTAATGCTGTCGGTGTCGCTGTATATGTAATCGTCTTTTGCTTCGTGTATGCCCGTGAAAAGGTTGCGCCGTGCGTATGCGGTTACGAAAATGCCCCACGGGTAAAACAAGAAACGGTTTTTGCTGGTGTTGTACTTGTATAAAAGTTCTTGTTTTTGTTCGGCTGTCATTGAGTTAATATCCCATTCGCCGTTATATGTAAACTCATCACGCAAAGGGTTGGTAACACTCATACCGTAACAACTGTTTAACATTTCCTTGCTGTTTAGATATTCCACTTCTTTGCCCTCAACGCCTTTTAATTTCGTCTTGCTTTCGTACAAATGTAGTATTGATTTTACAAACGGTGTCGGCAAATACTCTTTCTTGTAACAATACATTTCGCCGACACGCATACTTTCCCACGTATAAAAGTTTTTGATTATATTAAAGTCTACATCGGTAATTGTCAGTGCTATTTTTGAAGCCGCCACAATGCGCCCGTTATTTTCGCACGGGTTTTCTTTCACAAAACATTTGCTTGCCGAAATCGGGTTGTCTTGCGTTTCGCTGGCAAATATGTTGGTAAACTCAATATCGAACACGCAACAATACTTTGATATTAAAAACTCAAATTGCGCCGTACTCTTAACCGTGATTGCAACGCCTTGCGACATCGGGTATTTTTCCGCTATCATTACATACGGGTAACTGCTTGTAAAGTCGTAACTATCCACGTTGTACATTATTTCGTCTGTATATTCGGCGTTGGCGTGTGTAAAGCCGCCTGCAAACGCACGTTGCAGCATATTAAATTCATTCATACCCGTAATTTGTAGTTCCTGCATCAAGTTTACGTAATCCCAATTTGGTACGGTCTTTCCTGCATCGCTTTTTTCACGCAAACAATGCGCACGGCAATACTTGCGCACAAACCCCGTCTTTGTTATCGGTATGTGCGTTATCCCCTTGCTTTCCTCTATGCGTTCTTGTATGTAGCACATCACGACTTTAATATCGTTTATGCAATAATGTATTTCCGCATCAGTCAGCGGCGTTTCGCTGTGCCTTATTTGCTGGTAGTCCAAATCGCCAACGGCTTTTGCACACTTGTATTTCATAAGTTGTTCGCCCAACTTTGCAAGCGAATAACCCGAAAGCAAGTAACTGCATCTAAACTCAATGTTGCCCGTTGTTATTGCGTAAATCGGTTTGCGCAAATCAATACTGAAAACCCGTTGCCACTCAAACCACTTGCGCAAAAACTGAAATTCGTATGAAAGGTTATGCGCATACACAATAAGGCGTAATTTGTCATTCAGTTGCAAAACCTCGCTTACGGTCTGCATCATCGTGACAAACTCGCCCCACGTGCGCCCCATTATCGTATATCCGTTTATGCCAAACTGCCAAACGTACATTATTGCGGCTTTCTCTAATTTCGCCTTGCGCCCGTTCCCGTCCTGCATACGCTGCATTTGCTCGTATGTGTACGCCCGTCCGTCCGTATCACGGTAAAAACTTGTTGCTTCAATATCAAAGGCGCACGGCACGTTGTAAAACCTTTCGCCCTTGCTGTTTCCGATAATGTTTTTTTCGTTTACGGCACGTTGCAAGACGCTTGCTATTTCGGTCGGGCTGTTTATTCTTTCCTGCAACTCAAAAGGTATTTTTTTCATAAGCCAAACTTGTTAAAGTTGCGCAATATCCGTTCTATATCGTTTCGCATATCCTCCATTTGGTCGGCTACCTCATTTGCCTGCCTTTCTATCTCTGCATCAATCGCCCGTGATATGCTTTGCGCTTCACTTTCTATTTGGGTGCTTATATCGCTTGCGCTTTGCTCCATTTCGCCCGTGAAATCTTTGTACCGCATCAAATACCGTTCCACGAAATCACTATCGGAAACGCTGTTTAACTTGCCCTGCAAGTTCCTTGCCATAAGGTTGTACTCATCGGGCGTTAAATCGTACATACGTTGCAGGTGTTGCCCGTACTGCCTTGCACCTTGCGCCGTACTGGTTGGCTGGCGTAAAAACGAAATCGCCTTGCCGTACTCAATTTTTAGGGTGTTCCAATCGCCACGCATAGAAAATTTGGTAAACCCTTTTACATCGCCTTTGTTTAACGCTTGCACGGCTGGCGAAAGTTGTCCGCTTTGCTCTATGTTCTGAATACGGCGGTTTGCCATTTGGAAAACCCTTGCAATCTCTTTGCGGTATTTGGGGCTGCTTTCCACGGCTTGCAATATCTCTTTTTTGATTTTCGCCCGTTGGGTTGCTTCAAATACAGACTTTGTAAATTTAATCTTGAAACCTGACTTCGCCATACGCTGTTATATTAAATAGGGGTTACAAACATTGCAACCCCTACAAAGTTAAACATAACTTTTCAAACTCTTACAAGTCCACAAACGAAATAGAATAACACTTCTTGCCGTGGCTCTCGTACTCGTAAATCGTGTACCCGACTTTGCCGTCTTTGATAGTTTGTACCGCATCATCATCGGCAAGTATTTCCCGTACCGTTTCGGCGGTGTGGCTTGGTAAGTTCACCAACCGTTTGTTCTCTTCGTCAATGATTACAGGACTATCGCCCAACTGCGACTTGTGGACATAAAGCCCGTTAATCTTGTGTACCACATCTTTGCCGCCCTCGCTGTTTGAGTTGAAAATATCGGCTAACTTGGTGTACTGAAAGTCGGTTGTGTCAATGCCAAACGTAGTCTTGTTAAATTTACTTGCAAAACTTTTCATTGTAGTAATCTTTTAATTGTTAAACTTCTTGTTAATTATTCGGCTGTCTGTCCTTGCGGTTCGCCGTCAAACGGCAAATTCGGTTCGGAGTTGTCTTGCGGCTTCAAGTCCATAAGCCACGCACGAAAGCGGTTTATTTTCATAACCGCACGTTGGTTGCGGCAAACTTCGTTACACGCCATAAGGCTACCCAAAGCCGACAAAGCGGCAAAACTAAATTCGTCAAATGCGTTTCTTTTTTCTTCCATTGTAGTAAACTTTTAATTGTTAAACATAGACTTCTTAAATTTCAACGTGCCGTTGTGTTTGACTATCGTTGTATCGGTTGTGATTATCGTTGCTTTGCCCCGTACCGTTGTACCCTTTGAAACGCTGCAACCCTGCAAGATTGCAGATAAAAACAACATCGCACCACATACGGCGAAAATCATAACACATTGCAACTTCTTTAATAACTTCTTTCGGTTGCTCTCTGAAATGCTGTATAAACTCTTTCATAATTTCAAAATGTTTAAGTAACACGTTGCAAAGATACAACTTTTTTCTAACATACAAGCATAAGCGCACAATTTATTTTCGTTTTAACTTTTCTTAACTCTTGGTGTT
>OLNE01002577.1_pt1 | contig 11181 bp, 7 predicted proteins | sample 1672431 | NCBI WGS metagenome assembly OLNE01 (sample SAMEA3136685, study PRJEB25190) | human gut metagenome | reverse complement strand
GAGGCTTCCCGTGTTGTACGAGAACTCGCCAGCCTTGAGGCCGAGCTCGCGCGCGGCGTCCGTGCGCGCGTAGGCACGGCGCAGGTCATCAAGCACGCCGCTGTAGGTGGCCACCGTCGAGCGCACATTGACACCGATCGGCGTGGCGTCGATGAGGTTCGCACGGCGAATCCCCTCGGCATCGAGCGCCGTCACGTGGGCGGGAAGCGTCTCTCCTGCCGCGGCCGCCGCGAGCGCCGGTATGAGCGTCTCGAGTACGAGCGTCGTCTTGCCGGAGCCCGATACGCCCGTTACGGCAACGAGGCGGCCGCGCGGAACGTCCACCAAGAAGGGCTTCACCGTATGGAGGCCACTCGACTCAAGGTGAATGCGCCCCAGGTCAAACATGGTGTCCACACTTGCCTGACACCTCGCAACAACGCACTTCCCGCCCACGAGGTATGGTCCTATGAGCGACCTCGGGTCGCGGGCCACCTCGGCCACGCTTCCCTGCGCCACCACGCGACCTCCACCGGCGCCCGCCTCGGGACCCATCTCGACGATGTGGTCCGCCGCCGCGAGGATCCTTGTGTCGTGGTCGACCATCACGACGGAGTTGCCGTCGGCGATGAGGTCGCGCATCACGCCGAGGAGGCCATCGACGTTCGCGGGGTGCAGGCCGATCGAGGGCTCGTCCATCACGTAGAGCACACCCGTGGTGCGGTTGCGCACGGATCGCGCGAGCTGCACGCGCTGGCGCTCGCCGGTAGAGAGCGTCGAGCCCGCGCGGTCGAGCGAGAGGTAGCCGAGGCCGAGCTCGAGCAGACGGCGTGCCGTGCTTTTGAACGAATCGCAGATAGATGCCGCCATCGGGCGCATCTCGGCGGGAAGGCTCTCCGGGACGCCCGCCACCCACTCGTCGAGTTCCGCGAGCGTCATGCGCGTGGCCTCGGCGAGGTTGATGCCACGCACGAGGGGTCCGCGCGCCGCAGAGGACAGGCGCGTTCCCCCGCACTCCGGGCAGGGTGCCTCCACGAGGTACTTTTCGACGCGCCTGAGGCCCTTCTCGTCCTTGGCCTTGGCAAGGGAGTTCTCGACCGTGCGCACGGCGTTGTAGTAGGTGAAGTCAAGCTCGGCAAAGTCGTCAGTCTTCTTGGACTTATAGAGGATGTGTCGCTTCTCGGCGGGTCCGTCGAAAACCATCTCGCGCTCCGCGGGCGTGAGCTCGCAGAACGGTACGTCCGTGCGCACGCCCATGGCACCGCAGACTTGCTTCATGAGGTCCCACATGAGGCTACCCCACACCACAACGGCACCCTCGTCGATGGATTTGGACTCGTCCGGAACGAGTGCTGCGCGGTTGACGGTGCGCACGATGCCCGTGCCGCTGCAGGCGGGGCAGACTCCGCCGCTGTTGAACGCGAGGTCCTCCGCACCCGGGCCGAAGAAGCTCTCGCCACACTCGGGACAGACGAGGGGCAGCTCGGCCGCGACGTTGAGCGACGGCGGCACGTGGGCGCCGCAGTGCGGGCAGGCGTGGCTTCCCACGCGCGAGAAGAGCAGGCGCAGGCTGTTGAGCAGCTCGCTTGACGTACCAAACGTCGAACGAACCCCAGGTACGGCGGGTCGCTGGTGGAGGGCGAGCGCCGCGGGCACATAGCGCACGTCATCGACGCTCGCCTTGCCCGCCTGTGAGATGCGCCGGCGCGTGTAGGTCGAGAGCGCCTCGAGGTAGCGGCGTGAGCCCTCGGCATAGAGAACGCCGAGCGCCAATGAGCTCTTACCGGAACCCGACACGCCCGCGATGCCCACAAGCTCACCCAGCGGGATGTCGACGTCGACGTTCTTCAGGTTGTGGACGCGGGCACCCCGCACCTCGATGTGGTCGATCTGGGTCACGCTGCCCCCTCAGACGGCATTGCTTACGCAGGCCATTGTCCCCCACTCGCGAGAGCGGGGTGCGAGAAGTTGCCCCCCACACCCCGCATCATCAAATCCGGAAATCATGTTCGCCGCCCTGCTGGCAGCAGTGACAGCAGGCCTCGTGGCGGCCGCACCGCCTGGTGGCAGCCGCAGCCCCCATAGCAGCGGCAGCGACTTTAGTGGCAGCCGCAGCCGCAACCCTCGTGGCCCTCGCCGTGACCGGCACCGTGGCCACCGCAGCCGCAGCCCTCGTGGCCGTGCTCGTGGCCCTCGCCGTGGTCGTGGCCGTGGCAATCGCAGGTGGCACCCTCGACCTGCTCGACCTCGCCGGCGAGGAACGCCTCGACGAGCGCGTCACAGTCGCCGGAGCCACCGGCATAGATGGTGATCCCAGCCTGGTTCAATGCGTTGATAGCGCCGCCGCCGATGCCTCCGCAGATGAGCGTGTCGACGCCGCCCTCCGCCAAGACACCCGCGAGGGCACCGTGCCCGGCGCCGTTGGAGCTCACGACCTCCGCGGAGACGACCTTGCCCTCCTCCACGTCATAGATCTTAAACTGCTGGGTCTTGCCAAAGTGCTGGAAGACGTTGCCGTTATCGTACGTGACCGCAATCCTCATGATGCCCTCTCCCTTTGCCGGCCAAGGCTCGGCGTCGTTGCAAGAAGCTGACGCATAGGCGACGTTGCCGCCCGCGATAACGAGACGGCGACCATTGACCAGGGCATCCGCGGTCTTCGCACGAGCACGCTCGCAAATGGCGGCAATCGTGGCGCGGGCAACGCCCATGCGGTGCGCAGCCTCCGCCTGACTCAGGCGCTCAAGATCAACGAGGCGAAGAACCTCGAGCTCATCGACGGTCAACGTGAGGTCATCACCGCTCGCCAGGCCATCGGGAGAGAAGCCGAGGTACTCGGGTTCGATCCCAACACTCCTGACCTTCTGATGACGTCCTGCCATATGCTCCAGCTCCATTCCTGACATATGTCAGGAAATACATTACGCCCGTCGATATGGATTGCAAGCTATTTCTGGCATACGTCAGAAATAGCAGAACGCGCGGTCAAAAGGGCTGCACCAGGAATCGCTCGATTGCCTACGCAAGCCCCAGCAGCATAAACACCGTATGGAACAAGAACGCCACCAGCCAGGCAACCGTCACCTGCAGGGCGAAGACCGCAGCGGCGGAGCGCCCTCCCAACTCGGAGCGGACGGTACCGATCGCCGCCACGCACGGCGGATAGAGCAGCGTGAAGACGAGGAATACAAAGGCGGTCGCCGGCGTGAACAGCTCGGACAGTGCCGCGACCGAAGTCGAGCCAAGCAGCACCGTCAGCGTCGAGATCACGCTCTCCTTGGCGATAAGGCCGCAGACGAGCGCCGTGGAGACACGCCAGTCGCCAAACCCAAGCGGCGCGAGCGCAGGTGCGATCAGGCCGCCCAGCTTGGCAAGCATGCTGTGCGACTGATCCGTAACCACGTTGAAGCGAATGTCGAACGTCTGGAGGAACCAAATCACGACAGACGCTGCGAAGATGATGGTGAACGCCTTGGTGATGAAGCCCTTCGCCTTGTCCCATGCGAGCATGAACGTCGTCTTGACGCTGGGGAGACGATAGTTGGGAAGCTCCATGATAAAGGGGACGGGCTCACCCTTGAACGCGGTGTGGTTGAGGATCACCGCAACGACCATTCCAACGATGACGCCCAGCACGTAGAGCGCGACCATCGCGGCGACCGTCGCATTGGGGAAGAACGCCGCACAAAGCAGGCCGTAGACCGGCAACTTTGCTGAGCAGCTCATGAAGGGCGTGAGCATGACCGTCATCTTGCGGTCGTGCTCGGACGGAAGGGTGCGCGTGGACATGATCGCCGGAACGCTGCAGCCAAAGCCCACGAGCATCGGCACGAAGCTGCGCCCGGACAGGCCAAAGCGACGCAGGAACTTATCCATAACGAAGGCAACGCGTGCCATATAGCCCGAGTCCTCGAGGATCGAGAGCAGGAGGAACAGGACCACGATGATGGGCAGGAAGGAGATCACGCTGCCCACGCCCGTGAGCACGCCGTCGACCAGCATCGAGCGGACGACCTCATTCGTGCCAAACGCCGCAAGCGCCACGTCCGCAGCCTCGATACCCGCGTCGACAAGGTTCTCGAGCAGACCCTGCAGCGCCGCGCCGACCACGCCAAACGTAAGCCAAAACACGAGCGCCATGATGAGAAGGAACGCGGGTACGGCGGTATAGCGCCCCGTGAGCACGCGGTCGATTGCGACGGAACGCTTGTGCTCGCGGCTCTCCCGCGGCTTGACCACGCAGGCGCTGCACACGCTCTCGATGAAGGTAAAGCGCATGTCCGCAAGGGCGGAGAAGCGATCCGTGCCGGACTCCTCCTCCATCTGGCGAATGACGTGTCCGATACCCTGCAGCTCGTTCTCGTCAAGGCCGAGGGCCTTGATTACGAGCTCATCCCCCTCAACGAGCTTGGTTGCCGCAAAGCGAACGGGAATGGACGCAGCGCGCGCGTGGTCCTCGATCAGCTTGGCGATGCCGTGGATGCAGCGGTGGAGCGCGCCGTGGTCGGGCGCGTCCTCGGAGCTCGAGCAGAAGTCGACGCGGCCGGGGCGCTCGCCATAGCGCGCGACGTGCATCGCATGCTCCACGAGCTCGCCGATGCCCTCGTTCTTGGCGGCGGAGATGGGGACCACGGGCACGCCGAGCAGGCTCTCGAGCAGGTTCACGTCGATGGTGCCGCCGTTGGCAGTGACCTCGTCCATCATGTTGAGCGCGATGACCATGGGACGGTCGAGCTCCATGAGCTGGAGCGTCAGATAGAGGTTACGTTCGATGTTCGTAGCATCGACGATGTCGATCACGGCATCGGGGTTGGCGTCGATGATGAACTGGCGGCTCACGACCTCCTCGCCCGTGTAGGGCGAGAGCGAGTAGATGCCCGGGAGGTCCGTGACCGTTGCCTCGGGGTGATTGCGAATCTGCCCGTCCTTGCGATCGACCGTCACGCCGGGGAAGTTGCCGACGTGCTGGTTCGAGCCGGTCAGACGGTTGAAGAGCGTGGTCTTGCCGCAGTTCTGGTTGCCGGCGAGCGCGAAGGTGAGGGGCTCGCCCTCCGGCACCGCCTTGGTCGCGCTGCGGGGATGCACCCCCTCACCCAATGCCGGGTGAGCCGTAGCACCCGTCTTGGGAGCGACGCGCGGAGCGGTGTCCGTATCATGCACGCCAACGAGCTCAATCCTCGCGGCGGTGTCACGGCGAAGCGTGAGCTCATAGCCGCGCAGGCGGATCTCCATGGGGTCGCCCATGGGGGCATACTTCATCATCGTGACCTCGGTACCGGGCGTAAGGCCCATATCGAGGATATGCTGGCGGAGCGCCGCGTCATCCGCAGACACCGACGCGATCACCGCGTCCTTGCCAATTTCAAGCTCATCGAGTTTCATCTTCCAGCCTCCCGGCACAGCATGATAGCGCGAGCAAGGACCGCCTAACCACGGGCGGCGACAGAGTCGCCTCCCTCGCCGCCATGCCTACCAGCGGCGGAGCCACTCCCCCATCGAGCGACCCATCTCGGCCATGAAACCGCTCGTGTGCTTACGCGTATAGATGTCGCAGACGCGCTCTCCTGCCTCCGTTGCATGCGGGCGGAACATCGCGTCCATCTCCGCGACCTGCGCGTCCATCTCCTCCGGAGTCGCCCGGTGATAGCGCTCTCTCATCACGAGGTTCTTCACCGGATGTCCAATGGCGGGGCGCTCCTTGGCGGGAGTTCCCAGGATGAGCATGCTAAGGGGAAGTGTGTGCGGCGGCAGGCCAAGGAGCTCAGAGACTTCCTCCGCGTGCTCGAGGATGTCGCCAACGTAGCAGCTACCGAGACCCACGGCCTCGGCAGCGATCACTGCGTTCTGCGCGGCGCACACGGTGTCCTGTAGCGCGAGTCCCAACTCGCCAAGGCCCGGCTCGCGACGCGGCGCCTTGCCCGTACGCTCCGCGAATTCATCCGTGAAGCAGCCCACGTGCTCGAACAGGTCGATCCACTTGACGTAGTCGGCAACGAACAAGAGTGCCCACGGAGCATGCGAAATCATGGGCTGGCCGTCGCACAGCACGCAGAGGCGGTCGAGCGTCGCCTGCTCGCGGACGTCGACGATCGAGTACATCATCATGGCACCGGCGGAGGGCGCGCGGCTCGCGGCATGCAGCACGGCAAGCCTCTGTTCGTCCGTCACGGGGATGGCACGACCCTCAGCGTCCTTGGCGAACGAGCGCGTGGACGAACGTCGCTCGATCGTGGCAAGCACGGGATTCCCCGATACGGGCGCCTCGTCGTTACCCACCGGCATGCCACTGATGTCCATCGCCCCGCTCAACGTCGTAGCAGCCCCGTCATCCATAGCCATCACGCATTCGCCTCCGCATATCCGCAGGCGGCATCGCGGCCGCCTTGTACCATTACGTAGAGTACTCCCATAAATACCAAAAGGAGAGGCCATGCGCATCGTCGAAATCATCTTTAGCCCCACCGGCGGCACCGCGAAGGTCGCCCGCGCCTTCGCCGAGGGCTGGCAGGGCGAAGTCAAGACCATCGACCTCGCCGATCCCGAGAAGGACTTCTCCACCTGCGCCGTCGACGAGGATGACCAGGTCCTCATCGCCCTGCCCTCCTTTGGCGGCAGGGTTCCCACCATCGCCACGGAACGTCTGAGCCGCATCCCCGGTAACGGCGCGGCGTGCACTCTCATCTGCGTCTACGGCAACCGCGCGTTCGAGGACACCCTAGCGGAGATGGAGGATACGGCCAGGGCTTGCGGCTTCAACGTCGTCGCCGCGGTGGCGGCCGTCGCCGAGCACTCAATCTTCCCCCAGTTCGCCACCGGCAGGCCCGATGCCGTGGACGCCGCGCAGCTCAGGGGCTTCGCCAGGCGCATCGCCGAGGAGGCGACGGACACGCCGGCCATTCCCGGCAATCGTCCGTACAAGCAGGGAGGCCGTGGCGGCCTCGTCCCCCAGCCCACAGACGTATGCGTCGGCTGCGGCCTCTGCGCGAGGGAGTGCCCCGCGCAGGCGATTGACACGGAGAGCTTCGCCGCCAACCCTGAGACTTGCATCGGTTGCATGCGCTGCCTGAGGATTTGCCCCGTCAACGCCAGGGAGGTCAACGCCGCGGCCGTGGCCGCCAAAGCCGAGGAACTCAGCCCCGTCTGCGCCTTGCGAAAAGAAAACGAGCTGTTCCTGTAGGAGCGATGGCCCTCGCGGCGAGGAGAGCAGGTGCCGTGGCATCTACGCTCGCGCCGTGTGGCACCCAGTTCTTTGGGTAGACTCAATCCCACGACCTGACCACCTGTGCCCACGACACAGAAAGGCATCTCATATGGATCGACGTCCCTCCCACCCCATCATCAACTACGCGCTCCTCGCCCTTGGCTCCGCGATCGCGGCCTTCGCCGTGGAGGAATTCCTCGTCCCCAACACCATCCTGGATGGCGGCGTCATCGGCGTGGGCATGATGATCTCGCACGTGACGGGCATTCCCCTCGCCCTGCTCACGATCATCCTGAACGCACCCTTCGTCATCCTGGGCGGCATCAAGCTCGGACGCAGCTTTACCGCGCGCGCCGTCTTCTCGATGGCGACGTTCTCCGCGTGCGTCGAGCTCTTCGACGGCTGGGCAAACGCCACCGGCGAGACCCTGCTCGCGGTTTGCTTTGGCGGCGTGCTTCTCGGTCTTGGCGTGGGCATCGTGATCCGCGGAGGCGGCTGCCTCGACGGTACCGAGGCCGTGGCCATCCTCGTCAGCAGGAAGACAGACCTCGCCGTGGGACAGATGGTCCTCGGCATGAACATCGTCATCTACGGCATGGCCGGCATACTCTTTGGCGTCGACCGCGCGCTCTACTCGCTGCTCACCTACTTCATCACGTCGAAGGTGCTCGACATGGTCGAGTCCGAGATGGACCAGGTCAAGGCGGCCCTCATCGTCACGGACGACGCCACGGAGATTTGCAAGCAGATCTACAGCCGCATGGGCCGCACCGTCACCATCATGGACGGCGAGGGCATGCTGAGCGGCAAGAAGAAGGTCCTCTACTGCGTCATCACGAAGTACGAGGTACGCGAACTACGCGAAGTCATTGACTCGGTCGACCACTCCGCGTTCGTCTCCATCTCGGACGTTTCTGAGATTATCGGCAACCACGTCAAGAGCACAGACGCCGCCCTGGAGGGCGCGTAGGAAGTTGACAAAGGGACAGTCCCTTTGTCAACTTTTGCGCTAGTACGGGTTGATCGACCCGAACGAGAAGGTCGATCCGAGCTTGAGACGGCTCTCGAAGGCGTTGATGTCCTCGATCGGGTTGGTCACCGCGGTCGCGCGGAGTTGCTCCCTGGGGAACCTGGCGGAGTAGAGGTAGTCATCCGTCATGTCACCGTCCTTGTTCCTGCGCTGCGTGTAGCCGGAGACCGTGACCTCCACGATGTTCGCGTTGAGGTCGAAGATGTTCGCGGCCATAAAGAAGGCCAGGCCGAGCACACAGGTCGCGTACTCCTCCTTGAGCTGCTTCTGGGTCTTGTCGACGACCTTCACCTGCCCCGAGGCGAGCTGCTTGGTCGTCGTCTGAGGCAGGTCCTCGATCTCCGGAAGATCGAGGTCGAGGTAGAGGCGGCCGTCCTCGCAGCCGATCTGGGCGCTCACAGTGGCGGGAATCTCGAGGCTGGAAAGCCACTCCTCCACGAGGTCCGCCATGACCTCGTCATCCATCGAAAGGGCGGCCTCGAGGGCGCGCTGCCCCTGCTCACCCGTGGTGAAGGCGGCGGCGGAGAGGTGCTGCGAGAGCTCGTCGGCGGTGAGCACCCGCGGCGCGAGCTTGTAGATGTCGATGAACTCCCCGCTCTCCTTCTCGGACTCCTCCTGTATCTCAGCCCAGACGCGCTGCTGCTCCTCGAGGGCGGGCGAAAGACGCGGACGCTCCGCGGCGACAGACCTCGCGGAACCGGAACCGATGCTCCCGGCCTTGCTCGCGCCAGAGGACTTAGACGAGCGCTTGGAGCCACCGAGCTTCGTGCGATAGGAAAGACCCGTGCCCGGCAAGCCGGCGGAGGCATACACGCCCCTCTTGCTGATGTTGAGCGTGGCACCTTTGGGGCCGAGGCTCAGACTCGGGCCGCTCTTGCTCAGGTTGACGCGAATGCCCTTTGCCAGGGACACGGACTTGTGGAATCGAAGACCCATGCTCACTCCCCCACTCGATGCGTATGCCTCCATCTTACGGGTTGATGCGGACATCCCTGGCGTGCCACTCCGTGGGCGCGCAAAAAGCCCCTCCAGCGAATGCTCTCGCCAGAGGGGCACATCTTTGCAAATAAAAACCTGAAAAAGGGACTGTCCCTTTTTCAGGTTTTCGTCCCTATCGCCTAGACAGCCAAAGCGCGGAGAGCAGCGACGCGACGGAAGCGGCTAGCGCAAGATAGGGAGCCGCACTTGTGGCGTCTCCCGTCTGGGGAAGCCCAGAAGAGGCCCCGACCTGCGACCCGCCGGCGTTTGCGTCGCCCTGCGCACCCTGCGACCCGGCGGCGGCACCGTTCGAACCGTCCCCCGAGCCGGTCGACGAACCGGCCTTCTCCGTAAACTCCCAGATGCCAACGAAGGTCACGTTGCCCTCGGCATCCGCCGTAGTGGCATCTGCCACCACGGACTCCCGGTCATATCCCTTGAACGTCCACGCGCCGCCGGGCACCTCCACCACGCACTTGGTCGGCGCAATGGCGCTCAGCGTGTCGTTCGTCGCATAAGTATTTGCATCTTCGGGCGTCAGGTTCATCACATCGTCCGGCAGCGACATTCCCGGCGTGGCGCTCTGGAACTCGTACTTGGCATGGAACTCGGAAAGGGACCCGCTGCCCGCCGCGATCAGACAGACTTCGTCTCCAGAGTCGATGGTGGCATAGCCGAGATACTCCTGGCGCTCGTCCTTCGACTGGTCAACATAGCGAGAAGATTCGTCGTCGACATACCAACCGTCGATCCTCTTGTTGGTCACGTCATCCGGCTTGCTGCCAAGGTAGCGCTCGCCCGTGTTTCCGGCAGAAGACAGCTGTGCCGGAGTATTGGCAAGATAGACGTCCGATGCCGCGCCATTAGCGACGTTATTGCAGAGCTTCGTGCCGTTCACGATCACCGCTCCGCTGTTCCTTGTCGCAGCGAGGCCGCCGCCGCATATCGCGGCCGTGTTGCCAGTGATGGCTCCTCCATTGATGTTCATCTCGGCGGAGTTGTCGGAGAACATGACACCGCCGCCTACGTCAGCACGATTGCCCGAGATGGTTCCGCCATTCATGGTGAAGGACGATCCATACGCCACGAACACGCCGCCGCCAAAGCTGATATATCCGTCGGGAGAGTCCGCGTAACAATCCGTGATTTCGCCACCGTCCATGATGAACGATCCGCCAGACATCACCGCGACTCCTCCACCCCAGCAGATGGATCCACCGTTTATGCCGCAGTTTCTGATGGTGCCGCCATACATGTGGAACGTGCCGCCCTCCACAGTGACGCCACCGCCGTAGTAGGCGTTGCCCTCGCGGTCAGAAACCGTCACGCCAGAGAACATGTTGCAGGTGCCCCCAACGTGCAGAAGGCCAGGGGCATCATTGTTCTGCTCAGATCCGCCTTTGATGGTCAGCGCGTCGCTGCCATCAGTGGATCCCAGATTCAGCTGCGAGCCCTCCTGAACGTAAAGAGAGGTGTCTCGGCGAGGGAAAGTAATGGTGTGACCATTACCGAGAATGGTAGTGGTACAGGCCGAGCTGAAAGATGCGCCGTATGACTCGATGTCATCAGTCAGCTTGATGACGTAATCTCCGCTCGTCTTCCCGTTGATGGCAGCAACGGCGCTGTTGAACTCCGCGCTATTGCCCACTTCGAAGACGTTAGATTCCGTGGCAAACGCCAACGTGGGTACCGCAAACACGCAAGATACGAGCATCGTCATAAGGGCGAGCGCCCTGCCAAGCGTCCTCACTAAAACCTACTTTCAAACGCGACCATAACCGTAGACAGAGCATCGGGCTCCCCGTGCGGACAAAAACGACGCTCGCGCTGCATCAAGGGTTCGATGCAACTAATTTTGTCAGTCTATTAAATTCTTGCTGCCCGGTCTACAGCAATTTAGACTAGCTACGCCGCTCAACAGCGCCCCCGCGAACCAAGTGCGGTAGGAATCCCGGCATGCGAAATACAAGCTCGCACGGTTTTTCTCCCCGAA
>OLNE01002576.1_pt1 | contig 11182 bp, 12 predicted proteins | sample 1672431 | NCBI WGS metagenome assembly OLNE01 (sample SAMEA3136685, study PRJEB25190) | human gut metagenome | reverse complement strand
GTGTACGACGCATTTCTAATGTCGATGTACCGCATATCCGAAATCGTCTATGCGCAGTTTCTGGCGGCGGCAGTCAGCGACTTTATTATGTACGTCGTTATCTGGTTGCTGAGCAAGCATCTGCCCAACATCCTGCCGGGTGTGGCAGCATTGGTTGGACAGCTGGTTCTGGCGGCAGTCTGGGCTCGCAGCGCACACCACGCGTACTTTAAGACCTTCCCGCCGCAGGCTACTGCTGTAATCTATGACACGCGCCAAGGTCTGGAAAAGCTGATCGGCCAGTATGGCTTGGATGGCAAGTACAAGGTCGTAGCGACGGCCACGGCAGCAGAGTGTATTGAAAATTTGTCTATGTTGGACGGCATCAACACGGTGTTTATCAGCGGCGTCCACAGCCATGACCGCAACATTATTTTGAAGTATTGCGTCGAAAACAACATCACGATGTTTGTGATTCCCCGCATTGGCGACACGATCATGTCCGGTGCGCACCACATGCACATGTTCCATCTGCCGATGCTCCGTGTGGGCCGCTACAATCCTCAGCCGGAGTACCTTTTTATAAAGCGTCTGCTGGATATTGTGATTTCCGCTGCTGCACTGATTATTTTGAGTCCAATCTTCTTGGTGACGGCTATTGCCATTAAGGCGACAGACCATGGCCCGGTATTTTACAAGCAGACTCGCCTGACCAAGGATGGAAAAGAATTTGGTATTTTGAAATTTCGCAGCATGCGCGTTGATGCCGAAAAAGACGGTGTGGCCCGTCTTTCCAGTGGTGAACATGATGACCGCATCACACCCGTTGGAAAGGTGATTCGGGCCTGCCGCGTGGATGAGCTGCCGCAGCTTATCAATATACTACGAGGTGAGTTAAGCATTGTGGGGCCTCGTCCAGAGCGTCCTTGGCGGTGGCGAGCTTGGTCTCGGCCTCCATCTCGGCAGCGGCAGCCTCCTCGCCGGTGCCCATGTATACGTACAGATAACCGGTACCGCCCATGTGCATCTTAGCGGTCATTTCGCCGTTCTTGACGGTCAGCTCGCATGCGGTAACGTTGAACATGTTGGAGCTGGAATCGACGGTTACATCGTAGGTGCCGTCCTTCACTTTGTCGCCGGTGATCGGCGTCATGCCGTCCTCAACAACGTCCTCGACATCGGTCATATCGGCCGCAGAAGCGACCTGAGAGGTGGTACTGCTGTCCTGCGCGGAGGTGTCCTTCTGGGTGCTGCCGCCGCAGGCGGACAGGAGCATGAATGCCGCAAATACGGCGCTTAACAGTGCTTTTTTGTTCTTCATTGTGGCTTCTCCTTTGTTTTGCGATATAAACGGGATTTTGATGAATGTTTGCCATTCGGGGCATTTGCGCTTGAGAAGCGAACGGAATCTTGCCTACCCGGCAGGGGCACAAGAGGGTAGACACCAAGGTTTGCCCGTAGGCCACTAAACCTTTTTCCGCGCCGTGCGCGGATTAAATGAGTACCACCCTCTTGTGAATCACCCCTTTCCTAAGAGAGCACAGTGGTTGTTCAGAACTGAGACTATAAAGGAACGGCAGAGGATTTTTTCTTCCGCAGGACGCACGATGTGCGTTCATATATCCGCATATTCGCAATGTCAGATACCGTACTGCTACACATGCGGGTTACTCTACGCAGCGTGCGGCATAACCGTGCCGCACAAATCGTTAATCTGGATATTACAGACAGCACCTGCGAATTACACCTACGCGTTCTCTTCCCTCTCAACTCTTCACTCTTTCAGCAATTTTCCATTCTCCATTTTCAATTCTCAATTCTGCACACCGAAATCAACAATCAAAATTTCCACAAAAACAGGGCCCGTCCGCATTCCACGGTCCGGACCCTGCTGTTTACTTGATTTACTTCAGGGAATCAATCGCTGCCTGTGCGTGTGCAACAAACAGATCCTGGATTGCCTGCACAGAGCCAAGGCCCTCAACTACGGTGGTTACCTCGAAGCCTGCCTTCTCAAACTCGGTCTTCCAGGAGCCGTCCTCGTCGCCTGCCATATCGTTATTGGCGTGGTCGCCTGCAACGATCATCAGCGGACGCAGAACAACCTTCTTATAGCCGCCTGCCTTAACAGCTGCGATTACGTCATCGAGGGACGGAGTTGCCTCAACAGTGCCGACAAAGTAGTTATCGTAACCTGCGGCCTTGAGGGTCTCCTGCATCTTGGTGTAAACCTGATTGGACTCTGCCTCGGTGCCGTGACCCATGAAGCAGATTGCGGTCTCGCCGTCGTCGTACTCCTTGGTTGCGTCTACGATGGCATTCATAACCTTCTGGAAGTCATCATCAGAGGTCAGCAGCGGATCACCGAGCACGATCTTCTCGAAGGAATCCGAATAGCCTGCCAGCTCATCCTTGAGGTCGTTGTACTCCAGACCGTTCATCAGATGGGTCGGCTGAACAACCAGGGTCTTTACCTTGTTGTCTACGGCGCGGTCCAGTGCCTCGGTTACGTTGTCGATCTTCTCGCCGTCACGCTTGTTTACATGGTCGATGATGATCTGGCTGGTGAAGCCGCGGCGTACCGCGTAATCCGGGAACGCCTTCTGCATCGCCTTCTCGATGGCGCCAATGGTCTCACGGCGGCTGTCGTTATAGCTGGTGCCGAAGCTGACTACGAGCAGCTCGGTATCGCCAATTTCATCCTGATTCAGCGGATCGTCCAAGGAAGCGTCACCCGTTTCATAGTTTTCGTCCGGATCGGTCTGATCCTGCGCATCAGTCTGTGCAGTGGTGTTATTGTCCTTCGTGTCATCCGCAGCTGCGGTCTTACTGCCGCCGCAAGCGGTCAGCATGGACATCAGCATGCCGGAAACGATCAGCATAATGCCGAGCTTCTTCAGTTTGCTTACTTTGCTCATGGTTTTCCTCCTTCATTTTGCCTGCAAAGCGAAAGCGCACACTTTGAAAGAAAAAGGGTACGGAAAACACACAGTCCCCCATCAATATATGATGAAAGGGACTGCTTGAATCAAAAATCATGCGGTATCAGTACAATCAATAACTCGTGACCCGGAAGCAGCTTCCCGTACCAACAGACCGGCAGGTTTCCTGACTTGCGGCTCTTAAGACAATACCGCATAATTGCACCAGAGCGATTTGCGAGTAAATTCTCGCGTACTGACGAGGCGTGGTTTTGCGGTAATATTTGATGTATTACCGTGAAATCACAACGAAGTCAGAACACAAAGTTTCCGCAAAGCGCCGCAGCTTTCATCATGCGATGTTGCCTTAGAACTGCCGCCTTCCCGATACCGCAATATCAGTGACGTAAATGGCAGTCCATTCCCCGCTTACAGTGACGAGATCGTGCAGGATTTGCACCTGCTTCCCTTTTACCCGCTGTCCTGTTCGAAAACATACAGCGGCACCGACTGTTCGCTTATTTACTTATTGCGCGGGAAATTCCCGCATTGCACGAGTATTATACTATATTTAACCGTCAATTACAACCGTTTTCGGAGAAAAACGCACGCTTATGTCTCCTGCGGCCGGAAAACCTTTTTCCGCACGATCAGGTAGCACACAAAGTGCGCCAGGATGGTCAGTATCCACGAGATTGGGTAGGACGCATACAGGATGAACAGCGTATGCTGCACGCGAAAGACCGTAAAAATCCAGATGATACGGAACACACATGCGCCAATCAGCGAGACGATCATTGGCAGCATGGAATAGCCCAGACCGCGTATTGTGCCCGCGAGCACATCCATCATGCCGCACAGGCAGTAGGTGACGCTGATGACCGACAGGCGCTGCATACCGAACGAGATGACCTCCAGATCATCCGAGTAGATGTGCAGCAGATGATTGCCGAGCAGATGTGCGCCGTTGCCGAGCACCAGACCGATCAGTGTGACGATGCACATGCAGCGCACGAGTGTCTGGTCGATGCGGTGATAATTCTTTGCACCAAGATTCTGGCCGGTGAAGCTGATGGAGGTCTGATAGAGCGCGTTCATCGAAATGTACACAAACCCCTCAATGTTGGCGGCTGCCGTGTTGCCCGCAACCGTTACTGCGCCGAAGCTGTTGACCGAGGACTGAATGAGTACGTTCGAGATATTGAAGATAACGCTCTGCATACCGGCAGGCAGACCGACCTGCATGATTCTCAGGAACTTATCCATGTGGAAGTGCAGACGGCGCAGGTCGAGATGGCACATGCCGTCCGATTTTACAAGGCACAGCACGGTCAGCGCCGCAGAGACACACTGGCTGAGCACGGTGGCGATCGCAGTTCCGGCAACGCCCATGCCGAGCAGGCACACAAACAGCAGGTCGCCGAGGACGTTCATCACGCCTGCCGCCATCAGGAAGTACAGCGGACGCCGGGTATCGCCCACGGCACGCAGCACGGCTGCACCGAAGTTGTAGATCATGGTTGCCGGCATACCGATGAAGTACACCTGCATGTACAGCACGGCCTGGTCGATAACCTCGTCCGGTGTGGCCATCAGCGTCAGAATGGGACGTGCGAGCACAACGCCGAGCACGATCAGTATCGCGCCGCCGATTAAGCCGGTGAGCAGCGCCGTCTGGATGGTCTGCTGCACACTGTCGTAATCCCGCTCGCCGTAATGCCGCGCGACAAGCACGTTCGCGCCGACCGAAATACCGATGAATGAGTTGACCAACAGGTTGAACAGCGAGGTGGTCGAGCCGACCGCCGCCATCGCATTGCTGCCCGCAAATTTGCCGACTACAACAATGTCGGTCGCGTTGAACAGCAGCTGCAGCACACCCGAAAGAATCAGCGGCAGCGAAAACAGCAGGATTTTGCTCAGCAGCGGACCGCTGCACAGGTCCATCTCGTAGCTGCGTTTCATTCGTTGAAGCACTTCCCTTCTTGCGTAAAGTTTTCCTATTGCCTATATTATCTATCGGAATATCGGTGGTGTCAATGGGTGATTGTGTTTCAGGGGTATTCATGGTATAGTGAAGCCATAACAGAATGGCAAATCGGAATTTAATGAGGGCAAAGCAAATGGAACAGATTTTCAATTACAGAGATATACCCACGGATCAACGGCTTGACATATTAAATGCTCTTGCGCAAATCGGTTTTTTCCCGGCATACGGCGGTGTGAAAACAATGCAGCGGATTATGGAAAAGTCAGTTCCGAATTCGGGTCCACAATTCTATTTCGTTCTCCGTGAAAATCAGTTAATAGGGTACAATTTTCTCATTGGTGACACGAGGAAATATAAGGCTTTCCCATGGCTTGCTATCGGCAATATGGATGAACAGAAGTTGACGGTTTGCGAAGAACTGATGAAACTGCAAATTACCTTTTTTCAGGAACTTGGAATGCACGATATAGCAGGTCATTGTATTAGACTCATGGAAGATTACAGAAAAGGAATTGGAAAACGAAAAGAAAGTGATTGCAGATAAAGCAGCATCCAAGGAGGCAATTATATGAAGAAACGCCTGTTATCTGCCGTTTTAGCGCTGGTTCTATGTGCTTATCCCGCTATGGCGGCTGATTTCGGCACGCTGACAATCTCCTCTGACCGTGAGGTCATAGATGATTCTGTACTGTATGAGCTTGCCGAAGCGGACGAACCCAGCACGCTCACCTTGCGCACACCGAACGGTGAAACCGGTTCTCTGACATTTGACGGAACAAAATATCACCTGCAGCCGTGCGGACAGACCGACGAATTCACCTATTCGGTTTTGTTTTCCGCATACGGCGAAAACGCCTATGGTCTCCCCTACACCGAATGGTTTATGGCCGATTCCGACATTGGGCAGCACATTTTTGATCCGGTGACCGAGTGGGACGCCCGGCATATCTGTTCTGTGCCGCGCTGGCGCGACTGCGGTACACTGCGCCTGACCGGACAGAACAAACTCAAGCCGCCGTATGCGCTGCTGACGCGCTTTTTTGCAATCCATCGAGATCGGAATGCTGCCATTTCTCTGGAAATGCAGCCTGCTCTGGGACAGCCCCTGTTCCTTGCATACCATAACGGAACTTACACGCTGACCGAGACCGATCCGAACCGGTTTATCCGCACCGAGTGGACACAGCTTGTGCCGCTGCCGACGAATGACCTGCACACGCTGTCCCTCACGCTGATCAACGCCAGCGGCGAACAGCGCCCGCTGTTTACGTTTCCGCATCCGGTAACGTATCTGACATTACCTTCTATTGTGTAACAATGATCAATCGGAATTGGGAAAGGGGTGCACCGCCATGCTGAGAAAGCTGAATTATTTTTTTAACATCGTTATCGGTTCATTCATAGGAGTTTTTATTGGGTTCGGAATTTATAAGTTTTGGCATTTTAAAACCTATCCAAATTTATATGCTATGCAATCTGCGCCGTGGTACACAGAATTACTGTTGGATGGTGCTTTGGTGGCTGTTGTGGCGGTCGTATGCATTATCCTAAAGTTGGTTATTTGGAGAAAGTTAAAGCCATAAATTTCAGTTTGTCGAATTATCTTCAAACCATATAGCGACAACCCCCGTCAAAGACGGGGGGTTGTTATACCTGAATCGCAAAAAGAAAGAGTGGAAAGCGCTTCACTCTCCACTCTTAACTCTATTAAAATTACTTGCTCTCCAGCAGACGGGTCGTCTCGGAGGAATCAATCAGGTTGGTCATACTGCGCAGGCTGATGCCCAGCGTAGACAAGTTGTGCATCATCGCAGAGGTTGCGGGAGCCAGCACGCCGGCAACGCCCAGACCGATCAGTGAACCGTTAAAGCCGATTACGAAGCGGTAATTGGAGTTGATGCGGCTCATCAGACCCTGTGCGATACGGCGCAGAGCAACCAGCTCAAACAGATTCTCGGCTGCGATGGTGATGTCCGCAATCTCACGGGCGATGGCTGCGCCGTCGCTGATGGCTACGCCAACGTTAGCCGCCGACAGCGCCGGAGAATCGTTGATGCCGTCCCCGAGCATGATAACGGTATGGCCTGCCGCGCGTTCCTGCTCGACGAAGTTCGCCTTGTCCTCAGGCAACACCTCAGCGCGGTAATCGTCCACACCGACCTCAGCCGCGATAGCCGCCGCCGTGCGCTCACTGTCGCCGGTCAGCATAACCGTGCGCTGAATGCCAAGGGCACGCAGTGCCTTCATCACATCGCATGCTTCCGGACGGAGCGGGTCCGCGATGCAGATAACAGCCGCCAGCTCACCTCCGATCGCCAGATACAGATGAGAAAACTCAACCGGAAGTGCATCGTACTTCTCCTGCTCACCGGCCGGAACCGTGCACTTCTCATCCTCGAAGATAAAGTGTGCACTGCCGATAACGACCTTCTTGTTTTCAACCATGCTGGAAATGCCGTGCGCTACGATATACTCAACCTGCGAGTGCATTTCCTCGTGCGCCAGATTGCGCTCACGCGCAGCGCGGACAACGGCGTTCGCCATGGAATGCGGGAAGTGCTCCTCCAGGCAGGCTGCAACGCGCAGCATGTCGTCTTCGGAGCGACCGCCGAACGGGATAACCCTGGCAACAACCGGGCAGGCATGCGTCAGTGTGCCGGTCTTGTCAAATACAATGGTATCTGCCTGCGCGACAGCCTCGAGGAACTTGCCGCCCTTGACCGTGATATGATACATGCTTGCCTCACGCATGGCGGACAGAACCGCCAGCGGCATAGCCAGCTTGAGCGCACAGGAGAAGTCAACCATCAGCACGGACAGTGCACGGGTGACATTGCGGGTCAGTGCGTAGCTGAGCGCACTGCCGATCAGCGTATACGGCACCAGCTTGTCCGCCAAATTGGCGGCATGGCTCTCCGCAGCACTCTTCAGCTGCTCGGACTGCTCGATCATGGAAACGATCTTGTCGTAGCGGCTCTCGCCGGAGGACTGTGTGACCTCGATCACGCAGTCGCCTTCCTCGATGACCGTGCCGGCGTAAACCTGCGTACCCGGACGCTTTGCAACCGGCATGGATTCTCCGGTAAGCGACGCCTGATTAACCATGACTTCGCCTTCAACAACCTCACCGTCCAACGGGATAACGTTACCCATGCGAACCAGAATACGATCACCGACAGCGATGTTGGACAGCGGTACAAGCACCTCTGCGTCATCGGTCTTGAGCCATACTCGTTTTACGTTGAGCGACATGCAGCGTGCCAGATCGTCAACCGACTTTTTATGCGTCCACTCCTCGAGCAGCTCGCCAATATCCAGCAGGAACATAACCGAACCTGCCGTGGAGAAGTCCCGGCGTACCATCGAAACACCGATGGACAGCGCATCGAGCAGCTCAACCTTCAGCTCTCTGTGAATCAGGCGCTTGAGGCCGCGGCCGAGGAACGGCAGCGACAGCCAGATCGTGCGTGCAATCTGCAGCGGCGCTGGCAGGAACAGCGTGCAGGCAAACTTCGTAATAACCTTGCCGACCAGCTTTTCCTGATACTCACGGTTGAGCGCACGGCCGCTGTGGGTCGGCGTCAGCGCCGTAACAGACGGTGCAGTATAGTTAAACTGAGCGATCGCGCGGATGATATTCTCGCGGTCACCGATGTAGCGGATGACAGCACAGCAGGTGCGCTCGTGCACGGCTGCGCTGAGTACACCCGGCTGATTCTGCAGATACGCCTCCAGCAGATCAGCCTGCTCCAGCGTCATGCGGTACTGCTTCATGCGCACGCGAAGCCGTCCGCGGCTTTCGTGTTCAATGAATGCTTTCATAGTAAAATTACCTCCAGCTTACTTCCGGTAGATAGGAAAAGAGGGGCTCTGCCCCTCTTTGATATTCGTTCCTCCTGTCGGCCAAACCGTGGTTTGGCGACAGGTTCTTATGCCTCAACCGGAGCAGCTGTCGGATCCTCATCGGTCAGCTCAACCTCAATGTCTGCATCCTCAACAGCAGCAGCCTCTGCCTCAGCAGCGCGCTTCTCGTTGATCTCCTCTGCAGAAGCGAGGATGTCGCCGGCGTTCTCCTTAACGCAATCAACGGTGTTCATAACGGTATCCTTCATGCGAAGAACTGCTGCGGCAGCATGGGTATATACGTTCTTAGCGTCCTTGCTGCTCAGCAGCTTGATACCTGCGGAACCGAACAGAGTGCCGCCAACAAATACGGCGATGTCCTTGTAAATCTTCTTCATAATATGTTCCTCCTATCAATCTCACTTGCGCTTACAGCCGGTAATCATCGTCATTACCATGCAGAACAGCGCGGCCCATGCCCAAAAACGATGCTGCTTCATACAGTACACCTCCAAACATGGTGTGTTTTTTGTTTGCGATTATCATATCACAAATTTTCTCGCTTGTCGCACAGCTTTAGACATGAAACGCACGGAATCGGACATTTTTGCAGTTTGTTGCCGCTAATCTTTAGTTTTATTATCAAAATAGTTGCATTTTGCTAACTTTTTCGGGATTGTCGGCGGTACTGTGAGGGCGTCAGCTGATAGCGGCGCTTGAATGCCACGCCGAACTGACTGGCGCTGTTATAGCCGACCGCCGCCGCAATATCCACGATGGAGAGCGGACTCCGATGCAGCAGTTCGGCAGCATGCTGCACTCGCTTTTCGAGCAGATACTGGTGGATCGGCCGACCGTAGGTCTGCCGAAATATATCCTTCAGGGCGGTCGGCGAAATGCGGAACCGTGCGGACAGCTGGTCGATCGTGAGCGGGTCGGACAGGTGCGATACCATATACTCCTGCACCTGCCGCACCGTATCGGTCAGATAGTGATCGCGGGAGACGGATTCCGGCGGCATCGTCAGCAGCGGACTGTCTGTGCTGATAAGGTACAGCAGCTCAATGGCTTTGATTGCACTGTAGGCGGCTCTGTCCCGCTCCGGAACGGACTGCAATGCCGCAGCCAGATTATCAATCCACACCGCGCTGCGCAGCACTACGCAGCCCAAATGCGGAGTGACGCGTGCTTTGATTCGTGCTGCGTTGACCGCCAGACGGCACGGTGCCGCTGCGCTCTGCTCGATGAGCACCAGCTCACCGCCAAACAATCCGTCCGCGACCGAAAGGCTCTTCACACTTGCGCCGAGCAGCAGCAGTACCTCGTGCTCCTGCAGGAACACTTGCCGCCCATCGGTCATGGTCAGCCGCAGACCGCCCTGCCGGCAGAACAGCACTTCGCACGGCACCTCGGATGGCTCTGCAGGCAAGGCCGGCGGCACAGTCAGCGCGCAGTCAAAATCGCACACGCGCACGCCATCCATCGGCTGGGTCCAGCGTACACAGCCGGACAGCGATGCGCCGGTATTCGGTTTGAGCAGAGTTTCCAGCACTGTAATTTCCTCCGTTGGTATATATCGGTTTATCAGGTTAGATTTTGCTAACCTGTGTTGAAAAGTAAAGCCGCTGCAAGGCGGCCTTACTCTGTTCATTTATGCAGAAAGGAGAACAGTCCCTTTTTCTCATAAGGCTTCTTCAGTACCTCAGTCACGATATACCCTGTGGCCGATACTATGTCACTCAGTTTCTTATCGTCAAGATCTTCTTCTGTCAGTATCACAGTCTGACCTTTGCTGTGGGATGACTTCACTTTCTTTACATTGAAATTGTCCCTTACCGCGTCATTGACATGAGCCTCGCACATGCCGCACTTCATACCATCTACTTTTAAAATTATCTCATACATTCTATTCCGCTCCTTTCAGCGCTTCCACCATATCTATATTTTTGTTTTTACGGGCTACCATGAAGCTTACCGCCAGTGATACGCCCAGAGTTATCAATATACTTATCAGGTACGTCGCCGGCCCCATGAAGACCTTCATCTCGTATTCCGAAGCCAGTTTGTCCATCAGGTACTGCAGCACAGCCTTTCCTGCCGGGATACCTATGATCACGCCCACAGCTGTGACCCACATGTTCTGCCCGATGAGCAGTGAGCCTATCTTCCTGTCTCTGAATCCCACGACTTTCAGCGTAGCCATCTCACGATACCGTTCCGTATAGCTCATCACGCCGAGATTGTACAGTACCACGACCCCCAGTATCACAGCGCCTCCCATCAGTATGAACACCATCATGTTCATTATCTCCATGAATGTGTCAAAAGAGTCCATGATGGCCTGCTTGCTCTGGACGCTGGATATCCTGTCATCCTCATGTATGCCCGCTTTGTCTGTATCCGTGTATACTGAGTCTATTCTGTAGCTGATATCTTTCTTGTCAGCATA
>OLNE01002575.1_pt1 | contig 11188 bp, 8 predicted proteins | sample 1672431 | NCBI WGS metagenome assembly OLNE01 (sample SAMEA3136685, study PRJEB25190) | human gut metagenome | reverse complement strand
GGAGGGCGTCGGTAACGATTGGAGTGTCGCCGTATGGCGGATATCGCATTTGAGAAGGAACTGGCTGTTGCCGAGACTGGAATCGAAGGGCTTAAAGTTCTCGATTTGGCGGTCCACGGCGACTCCCGCGGTTGGTTTAAGGAGAACTGGCAGCGCGCGAAGATGACTGCGCTTGGGATTCCTGACTTTAAGATCGTTCAAAACAATATCAGCTACAACGAGAATCGTGGCGTGACCCGTGGGATTCATGCTGAGCCTTGGGACAAGTTCATCAGTATTGCGCGCGGCTCTGTCTTCGGTGCTTGGGTTGACCTTCGTGAAGGTTCCCGGACCTTCGGCAAAGTCTTCACTTGCACGTTGGACCCTTCGAAAGCCATCTACGTGCCTCGTGGCGTGGGTAATTCCTTCCAGGCGCTCGAGGACGGTACCGCCTACACTTATCTGGTGAATGCACATTGGTCGCTGGAGCTCAAGAAGACCTACACGTTTGTTAACCTTGCAGACCCCGAGCTCAGCATCGATTGGCCTATTCCGCTGGAGGAAGCCGTTATTTCTGAGGCGGATCTTCACCATCCGTATCTCGAGGACGTTGTTTCCATGCCGCCCAAGCGCACATTGGTCACTGGGTGCAACGGCCAGCTTGGTCATGCCGTGCGTGCTCTTGCTGAAGAGCGTGGGGTTGAAAAGAGCTTTGACTTTTGCGATATCGATACATTCGATATGTCCGACCCTGCGGCATACTCGCAATTCGATTGGTCGCTCTACGGTGCCGTCATCAACTGTGGTGCCTATACCGCTGTCGATAAGGCAGAGACCCCTGAGGGCCGTGTGATTGCGTGGAAGGCAAACGCGACCGGACCGGCGCTGCTCGCCCGCACCTGTGCCGAGCACGGAATCACTCTCGTTCATGTTTCGAGCGACTATGTATTCGACGGCACCCGCGAACTTCATGATGAAGAGGAGTCCTTCAGCCCGCTCTCCGTCTATGGGCAGACCAAGGCTGCCGGCGACATTGCCGTGGCGGGCTGTCCGAGTCACTACATCATGCGCAGCTCTTGGGTTATCGGCGAGGGCCATAACTTCGTCAAGACCATGAAGTTGCTTTCTGATCGCGTGGCAGACCCCGAGGATGCGCTCGACAAGATCACCGTTGTTGATGATCAACTGGGACGCCTCACCTTTACGCGCGATATGGCTGCCGCCATCTTCCACGTGCTTGATACGCATGCCGCTTATGGCGCCTATGACTGCACCGGTTCCGGGGCGGTCAAAAGCTGGGCGGAGATTGCGCGTGCAGTCTTCGATGCTGCCAACGGCAATGGTGATAAGGTTGTTCCGGTGAGTACCGCTGATTATTACGCGAGTGCCGAGGGGCCCATCGCACCGCGCCCGGTTCATTCGGCTCTTGACTTGTCCAAGCTTGAGGCAGCGGGATTCCACATGCCTGATTGGGAAGAAGAGCTGGGGGAGTATCTCGGTGGGCTTCTCTCGGAAAACAACCAGGAGTAGAGCGTGTCAAGGTAAACTAATTAGAACCGGCGTCCCGACATGTGAGATGGCGGGACGCTTTTTGTTGTCCAAGTGTTAGGAAGATCCATGGGAACTGTGGTAAAAGCCGCCGCTAAGGCCTATCACATTGCAAAGAGAGCGATGGGAATCAAGGGTTCTCCCGATTCCAACCCCTTTCCCATCGATGCTTGGACGGATGCTTCGTATGCCTCATGGTTTGAGGTGCATAAGGCAACTGAATTTGAACTTGAACAACAGCGTAAGGCTGCCAATGAGTTCAGGATTAATCCCATGTTCAGCTTTATCGTTCCACTCTATAGGACTCCTCTTGATTATTTGAGGGTTATGTCAGAATCGGTTCTTGGTCAGACGTATGAGAATTTGCAGCTAGTTCTTGTGAATGCGAGTCCCGAGCTTCCTACACTTGCGTCTGCTGTGCATGCTCTTGAAGTACGTGACAGCCGTGTGACGGTTGTCACGCTTGAGGAGAACCTCGGCATCACTGAAAACACCAACGCGGGTATCGCTGCCGCCATGGGCGACTTCTGTTGCTTCCTCGATCACGATGACTATATCGATTGCGATTTGTTGTTTGAATATGTGAAGAAGATAAACGAACGACCCGAAATCGACTTTTTGTATTGCGACGAAGATCTTGTAATTGAAGATGATAAAACTGCAAGTTTTTCGCATCGCAATCCGTTTTTCAAGCCGGATTATTCCCCTGAGCTTCTTCTATGTAAGAACGGCATCATTCACTTGATGACCATCAGAAAATCGATTATTGAGGCTATGCCAAAGCCTGGGGCAGAGTTTGATGGCTCTCAAGACTACAACATGGCGTTGTTCTGTTCATCTGCCGCTCAAGAGGTTTGTCATGTACCGCGCGTGATGTATCACTGGCGTATCAGTGAGAACTCTACGGCAACAAACCCTGATTCGAAACCTTATAGCTTGTATTCATGTCGAAAAGCACAGGCAACGCACTTCGAACGCCAGCAAATCGACGCAAGCATTGTTTCATCGGGGATTTACCTTCTTCACAACCCATGGTTTAAAGCCCCTGCCTCTAAGGTAAGTGTTGTCGTTGATATTCAACCATGGCTAGAGGGGTTGGATAATGGCCGCGGAGCTGCATTCGATGCAATCGATCAGTTCCTTGAGTTTTTCTTGCAGAACAATTCTCATGACGATTTCGAGATTCTCCTTGTGGGCCATGGTGTTGACTCCTGGCGATTTGGGAACCACGTGAGGACGCTCGACGGCCCGATGGGCGTTTCGCATTTTTCCCGTCTGAATATTGGCGCCTCCCACGCTTGCGGGGAGTATCTTATTTTTCTTGATGCCGGCTGCTCATTCGACACAGCTGAGCCTATTGAGCAGCTTCTGGGCCTCTGCTCGCTTGAGGGAGTGGGCGTGGCCGCACCTAAGATCTTGTATCGGGGTGGTCGAAACAAGATGTACGGAATTGCGGTGACGAGCGAGCGCATCATGCCCCTGTACCGAGGCTACGAAGATGACTTCCCCGGCTATCAATGCAATCTGAGGGCGTTCCAGAACGTTAGTGCTTGCGGCGTGCAAGGGCTAACAATCTCTCGCGAGTTGTTTGAGCGCATTGGTGGGTTTGATGAGCGCTTTGAGAGCGAGGTGGGTGCAGCCGATCTTTGCCATAGGGTCCTTGACGAGGATTTGCGCGTTGCTCAGACCTGCACGGTAAAGCTGCGCACGAGTGATGTGTGCCCCGATCATTTTTACGTGAGCAGTGAGAACGCTCCCGACTTTTCGGATGCCGATATTGCTCTGTTCGACGAGAAGTGGCCTGGAGTTCGAAAAGCGGGCGACCCATACTACAATGTGAACCTCGATCAGATGAGCGAGTACTGCCAGATTGCTAAGATATAGATGACGAGGTTTTACCAGGCTCGCTTCTAGCCTGAGTGTCTACTGCTGTTTTTCAATAATTTTGGAGTTTTATGACCACGGATTATAAGCTTGCCAATGTTGTCTTGCGCGTTGAAGAGCACGCGAAACAACATCCCGAGATTTACTATCACGTTAATGCTGGGAATGTGTCTTATGATGCGCAACATCGCTCTCTCGACATAAAGGGAGATGTTGATTTCCTTACGTATGTAAATGGTTTTTCTGCTTGCAAATGGCGCAAATATACTGAGATTGCGGTAATTAACCTGCATATCGAAGCATATGGATCGGGACGCGTTGTGGCTCGTGGCGTTCCGATTGCTGGGGATGAGCCTGTTCTCATTACCCAGGTTCCATTTGCTGCGAAAGATGATTCTGCTGCATTGCTTGATATTGAGATTGATGCTGACAAATATGATTTTGTTGGCTTCTCCGTGATCTCTGACGGGGCTTCTTCTGTTCGTCTCATGAAAGCCTTTTATAGCTGCAGGGTGGCGGAGTCTGATATCAATAAGGTTAACCTCGCTCTTTCGACGACAACGTTTAAAAACGAGAGGTACATTCTTCCTAATATCGAACTTGTCAAAAATGGCATTGGTGGCGAAGATGGGCCCATCCGTGACCATTTTCATATGTTTGTTGTCGACAACGGCAGCACGTTGGACGCCGATGGTCTGACCTGTGAAATGGTGACAGTTCTTCCTAATCCGAACACAGGCGGCTCAGGTGGTTTTGCTCGAGGCATGATGGCAGTAACGGAAAAACCTGGTGAGTTCACGCATATCATCCTGATGGATGACGACGTTTCCATCATGCCGGAGAGTTTAATCCGCACTTTTAACTTGCTTTCTCTTGCAAAAGGCAAGTACAAGGATGCATTTATTAATGGGGCAATGCTTTCACTCGAAGACCCAACGCGTCAGTACGAGGATGTTTCCAAGGTATTCAATACCGCCGTCTATCGTCGCTTGAAAGAAGATCTGGATATCGCTAAGCTATCGGATCTTTTGGTAAACGAGCGCACTGATGTCGAGGTGCCCAATGCATATGGTGCCTGGTGGTATAGCTGCATTCCCGTGGATGCTATTGAAAAGAATGGTCTGCCCATGCCGTTCTTTATCCGCTGCGATGATGTGGAATTCGGTGTGCGTAACCAGCCTGTCTACATGACGATGAATTGCATCTGCGTATGGCACTCGAGTTTCGAAGGTCGTTTCCGTGCATCTGTTGATGTCTATCAATATGTTCGCAACTTTGCAGCGATGATTGCCTTGGATGACTGCGCCTCTGAGAACTATTTCATTCTTCGTCTTGAGCGCGACATTAGGCAAAGACTTCGCTATCTTGATTACATTTCGGCGGAGTTCATCCTTGACGGATTTGATGACTATCTCAAGGGCCCCGAGTTCTTGGAGAATCTTGATGGTGCCGCGCTAATGAAAGCAAATGGCGCGCGCAATGAAAAGTTGGTTCCTATCGCTGAGCTCGATCAGGCGATTTTGAAAGAAGCCGGCGTTACTTCTGCTGTTTTGTCGAATAAAAACCTTGAGTTTCATCCTCGCAGATTGATGAAATACATGCGTCAGATTCCCTACGACAAGCATTATCTGCCTCAGGTTCTTTTACGGAAAAGGCCCGGTTATGCCGTTATCAACAATACTGCGTTGCTTAACGGCTCTGCTACTGGTGTGAAAACCCTTGTAGTTTTGGATCCAATGCGCGAGAACGGTATCGTTCGCCATCTGGATAAAGAACGTTTCCGCGCTATTCGTGCACGAGAACGTGAGCTTTTGTCTCGTTATCGCAAAGAGGGCTCCAATGTTCGTAGGGCGTGGAAGGAGGCCAAGCCGTATCTGACCTCAAGAGAGTTTTGGAATCATTATCTAGGTCTCAAATAGGTTTGATTGTTGCGGAACTGGGCAGTGAACTGTGGATTCGAATTATAAAATGATTTCGAAATGAAGCATTCCGTCTGTTTTTAGTCATGAAAAATGCCCCGCCCGGCGCAGCGCCGAGCGGGGCATCGTGTCATCGAGGGGTGCGCCATGTCGGATTCGAACCAACGACCTTGGGATTAGAAGTCCCCTGCTCTATCCAACTGAGCTAATGGCGCATGTGCACCTGATTATACCGTGCCGGTCCGGTTCGTGATATGACAAATAAAGCTTCGGGATTGCTGCTCCATGTATGGGATAACCATCCCATAATTATGGTATTATCAGCATAACAGCAGTTGAGGAGGCCGTTATGCCCATTTGCGTTCCCATTAAAGATCTTAAGGATACGTCTAAGTTCACAAACACGGTTCTTTCTGCCACAGAGCCGGTTGTCGTTACAAAGAATGGCAAGGAATCGTTCGTTGCCATGTCTCTGGCCCAGTATGAGGGCCTGCGCCTCGAGGCCGCCCGTTCGCGTCTGTACCAGATTCTTGATGATCGTGAGGCGCAGATTGCAGCGGAAAACGTCCATGAGGCGGAGCAGACTGCCAGCTACCTCAAGGCGCGTTATGGCCTATAAGGTTGTTGAGACCGATGCCGTGCGCGATGAGCTTGTGAGGACGTTAGATTATCTGGAGTTCGTGCTGTTCGAGCCTTCGTTTGCTAAGAAGCTTGCCGGGGCGTATCTGGAGTTCCTCGGTAACATCAAATCATTTCCTGCTATGTACCCCGAGGCCAGGGACTCGCGATTGCGGGCGGCTGGCTACCGCAAGGCGAGTCTGCTGGGCTATGTTGTCTTGTATTTGGTCAAGGGCGATACGGTTGCGGTCGTTCACCTGTTCCATCAATCGCAGGATTACGCGCAATTGGTTTAGTGGCCGCTGGGACTACTTGTCCGTCTTCGCTATTCCACGTCCTTATCCGGCTGGATGAGCTCTTCGTAACGGCTGATGTGCTCGCGGCCGCCTTCGATCTCTGGCAGCAAGAAGTAATAGAGGGTTTCGACAATCGCCATGGCGGAAATCTTGGAGAATGCAAAGTCGCCCGTGGTGAGCAGGGCCTCGTGGTTCACGGTTCGCAAAACGTACGATGCCTGGCGGGCGAGGGGAGACTGCTCGTCACCTGTGATCGCAATCACGCAGGCGCCACGGTTTTTGGCTGCCTGGGCAATGCGCATCAGGCGCTGGGAACGTCCGGAGTTGGAGATTGCGAGCAAGACGTCTTCGGGCTGCATAGTGAGGGCAAAGCCTACGGCAATCTCGCTCACCTCGTGCGTGGTACAGCGCAGTCCCAGCTGAGAGAACTTAAACGTGGCATCGAGCGCGACGGAGTTAGTGTTGCCAACGGCAGCAATCTGGATAACGCCGCCGCCAGCCAGGCGCTTTACCACCGCGCTGACCGTCGGCCCATCGATACCGCGCAGCGTTGCCTCCAGTTCGCCCATCTTGGTGGCAAGGATGCTTTTGAGCGAATCCTCTACGTTTTCGAGTGAAATCTCGCCGTCCAGGTCCAGTCCGTCATGCTTGAGCGTGAGATCGCGACCGAGCGAAAACTGGAAGCTGCGGTAGTTGTCAAAACCCAGGCGTTTACAAAAGCGCGAGATCGTGGCCTCGGAAGTGCTGCTGCGACGCGCGAGCTGTGCGGCGGTCATGGTGGGGGCCTCGTCACGATGCTCCAGGATGTAATCTACGATGCGCTGCTCCGAGCTCGAGAATTCACGGGTAGACGTAATGAGCGATAACGCACTGAGTTCTCCACTTGCCATGAAAACCTCCGCAATTCGGTGAACGGTATTGGTCAATTTGCTGCTGTAATCATTATCACGGCTTCTGAGCTGGTATTTGACGAAAACATTTCATACACCGTTCACCGGTGTGAAAGAACCTTTCGCCCTGTGCGGTATCCCGCTGTGAAGAAGCCGTGTACGCACGTGCTATGATTTTCGGCGAAAACCCGGGAGGAGTGCGCGTTGCACGTCTTGCGGATGATCGAGGATGCAGCGCCCAAAAGGGGAGGGCGCTCACTTCTAGAGAGAAGGAGGGACGTATGGCTCAGCAGTATGACGTTATCGCGGCAACCGGTTGTCCGACCGGCATCGCGCATACCTTTATGGCAAAGGAAGCGCTGGAGAAGGCTGCGGCTGAGCGCGGGCTCACCATCAAGGTTGAGACCCACGGCCAGGTTGGAATCGAAAACGAGCTTACCCCCGCAGAGATCGCCGGCGCCCGTGCCGTCGTGGTCGCTGCCGATAAGGACGTTCAGGCAGAGCGTTTTGCCGGTAAGCCCCAGGTGACGGTCGGCGTGTCCAAGGCTCTGTCCGTCGAGGCCGCAGGTGCCCTGATCGACCGCGCCCTGGCTGCCAAGGGTGACGCTTCTAAGGTCGTCGCTGCTGCAGACGACGCTGCGGAGGAGAAGGAGTCCATCGGACACCAGCTCTATAAGCACCTTATGAACGGCGTTTCCCATATGCTCGTGTTCGTCGTCGCCGGTGGCGTGCTAACCGCGGTGTCGTTCCTGTGGGGCATCATGTCGTTCGACTCTACGAACGTCCAGTACAACACCTTCGCCGCAATGCTCAAGATCATCGGCGGCATTGCCATGAACCTCATGGTTCCCGTGCTTTCGGCCTATATCGCCGAATCCATCGGCAAGCGTCCGGCGCTCGTTCCCGGCTTTGTTGCCGGTATGATCGCCATCACCGGCCTGCCCGTCTCGCCCGAGACCGGTCTGATTGACGCCGGTGGCTCGGGCGTGGGCTTCGGCTTCCTCGGCGGCATCGTCGGCGGTTTCCTTTCCGGTTACGTTATCCTGCTGTTGGAGAAGGTCTTTGCCAAGCTGCCTCAGAACCTCAACGGTCTGAAGGCCATCTTCCTGTATCCGCTGTTCTCCACGTTCATCGTGGGTATGGTTATGCTCGGCATCTCCGGTCCCATGGCTGCTATCAACACTGCCATGATGGACTTCCTCAAGGGCCTCTCGGCCTCTGGCCCCATTGTCCTGGGCCTGGCCATTGGCTGCATGTGCGCCTTTGACATGGGCGGCCCGGTCAACAAGGCTGCATACGTTACCGGTACCGCTATGCTTACCGAGGCTCTCGCCGCAGGTGTTGGCACCGATACGTACAACTTTGGCACCAACTTCATGGCTGCTGTTTCCGCCGCCTGCATCGTTCCTCCGCTGATCACCACCTTTGCCGTGGTTGCGGGCAAGAAGTACTTTAGCCAGGAAGATCACGACGCCGGTATCGTCAACTTCATCCTGGGCTGCACGCACATCACCGAGGGCGCCATTCCGTTCATGACCAAGAACATCTGGCCTGTCATGCCCATCATGATGATTGGCTCCTCTATCGCCTCTATCCTCACCATTTTCTTTGGTGTTCACGATCCGGCACCCCACGGCGGCTTCCTCGTGCTGCCCGTCGTGGATGGCGGCCTGCAGTGGGTTATCGCCATCCTGATCGGTGCCATCGTGGGCGGCATCCTGTTTGTGATCTTCAAGAAGGTCGAGTACGACAAGAAGCAGAAGGCAGCTCCTGCTGTCGAGGCTGCTCCTGCCGCCGCTGTGGCCGCTCCCGCTGAGGCTCCCGCTGCTGACGGTTTCGTCAAAGAGGAGAACATCTTCTTGGGCCAGGACTTCGCTGGCCGTGACGACGCGCTCTCCTTTATCTCCAATGAGGCCGTGAAGAACGGTATCGCCGATGACGCCGATGCGCTCATGCAGGCCTTCCTTGATCGCGAGAGCGAGGGCACCACGGGCATGATGGACGGCTTTGCCATCCCGCATGCCAAGTGCGCTGCCGTTAAGACCCCCGCTGTCATTGTGGTCAAGGACGATTCGGGCGTTGCCGGTTGGGACACCATGGATCAGGCTCCGGTCAATGTGGCCATCGCCTTGCTCATCCCCGAGGCTCAGGCGGGCACCACGCACCTCAAGCTTCTTTCCAAGGTTGCCGAGGCGCTTATGGACGAGGACTTCCGTGCCACCGTCAAGGGTGCTACCGAGGCTTCCCAGGTGCTCGATGCCATTAGCGGCCGTCTTGCTTAACAGCATCTAGCGCAAGCTATCGCCTAGCAGGCGCGTCGCAGGTCCATCCCTGCGGCGCGCCTTTTTTCATGATGTGACAGAAAAACGACAGGTTTATTTTGTCACATTTTGCCGCTGAGCAGTCCTTTTCTTCCCATTGCAGCCGGGTGTGTAAATAAACCTGATGTCTTCTCGCATACTTGGGGGTTAGCCTCTCTTTGAGGTAAACTATGCGAGGTATGTTTCACGCTTGCCAGCACGCTGCGCGTGATTGGTTAAAAAAGGAGTCGTCATGGTTTCCGAGAAGGTCACCCTTATCAACCCCCAGGGCCTGCATATGCGTCCCGCCGGTCTGTTCGCGTCCACCATGGGCAAGTTCGCTTGCGATGTGAAGGTTGTCGCGGTCACGGACGAGGGTTCTACTCGCGAGGTCAATGGCAAGAGCCCCATGGCTTTGATGGCTGCCGGCATCAAGAGCGGCGTCGAGGTTGAGATTCGCTGCGATGGCGAGGACGAGGCCGATGCCCTGTCCACCGCTATCGAGCTCATCAAGAGTGGCCTGGGCGAGTAATTTGCACATCATGCTCTGTAATTTTAGGTAACATAGCGCAGGTGCCCGCCCCATGAGGGTGAGTGCCTGCGTTATTTTATGCGGTGCCGCATCTGGGCACCAAAGAGAGAAGGGCGCCCGACGGGGGCGCCAAAGAGAGAGGACATCTGCATGTACAAGGGAGTAAACGCTTCCGAGGGTATCGGTATCGGCACCGTTGCCGTTGCTGTCGAGCCCGATCTGAGCTTTGAGGCGCACGCTGTTGAGGACGCTGCCGCCGAGAAGGAGCGCTACGCTAAGGCCCTCGACGTCTTCTGCCAGAAGACCGAGGCTCAGGCTGAGGCCATGAAGGTCTCTGTGGGCGAGCACGAGGCCGAGATTATGATCGGTCACATCGCGCTGGCTCAGGACCCCGGCATGAGCGATCAGATCAACCAGGCTATCGACGCCGGCACCTGCGCTGAGCAGGCACTCGTCGACACCACCACCATGTTTGAGAACATGTTCCTCTCCATGGACGACGAGATGTTCCGTCTGCGCGCTGCCGACATCGCCGACATCCGCACCGGTCTTCTGGCCGAGCTGCTGGGTCGCGAGGTCGTCGACCTCTCCGTGCTGCCTGCCGGCACCGTCATCTGCGTGCATGACCTCACGCCTTCCATGACCGCCACCATCGACAAGAAGAACGTTGCCGCTATCGTTACCGAGACCGGCGGTCGCACCTCTCACTCCGCCATCATTGCTCGTGCTCTCGAGATTCCTGCGGTTCTTTCCGTCGAGAATTCCTGCACCGAGCTCAAGAACGGCATGACCGTCATCGTCGACGGCTCCAAGGGCGTTGTCGTCGCCGATCCCGACGAGGCAACCCTTGCCGATTACACCGCCCGCGCCGAGGCCTTCGCTGCCGAGAAGAAGGCTCTCGAGGCCTATCGCGGCAAGGAGACCGTCACCGCCGACGGCGTGAAGAAGATCCTTGCTTGCAACATCGGTAGCCCCGACGACGTTACCGCTGCTCTCGAGCACGACGCAGAGGCTATCGGTCTGTTCCGCTCCGAGTTCCTGTTCATGGATGCCAAGGAGCTTCCTTCCGAGAACGAGCAGTTCGAGGCCTACCGTAAGGTTGCCACGGCTCTTAAGGGCAACCCTGTCATCATCCGTACGCTCGATGTGGGCGGCGACAAGGAGATCCCGTACCTGCACATGGTCAAGGAAGATAACCCCTTCATGGGCTTCCGCGCCGTGC
>OLNE01002561.1_pt1 | contig 11242 bp, 7 predicted proteins | sample 1672431 | NCBI WGS metagenome assembly OLNE01 (sample SAMEA3136685, study PRJEB25190) | human gut metagenome | reverse complement strand
CAAAAATATATGTTTTTTGTGTTATTTATCTCTTGACATCACACCGCTGGACTATATAATAATTAATATACCTATATTATACTAAAAATTTTAGAGAAAACAAATGTTCATGTATATTTTGTTCTCTTAATTATAGCAAACATTAATATTGTGTAGTAAAATACAAGATGAAAGCTATAAAATTAAGAAGGAGTATATATAATATGAAGAAATTGTTGGGAATTGCAATGCTGATAATTTTAGCTATCGGTGTTACTGGATGTGGTGGATCTTCGAATGATACAGAAGAATATGAGCCACAAAATAAACAGGAGCAGCAAGAAAAAAAAGTGGCAGACCGTTTTCTGAAAAAGATAAAAAAGGAAGATTATGATGATTTGAAATCATGTGTATACCTTCCAGAAGGTGCATTAATCACGGATGAAGATATTAAATGGCTGATTCCAAGAAGTGATTTTTCGGATTTGATTGGGAACAAAATGGAGGTTGTCTTAACAGAAATCGGAGATGCTAACGTAACATTAAATGAAGATGATAACATAGATCCATCATGCTATACATTAAAATACGTGGGTGAAAATGAAGCTGAGTATGATGTAATAGTGATACAGGACAAGAAAAATGACTGGTATGTCTATCTGGATGGTTTATACAGTACTGATTTTACATGTTATGTAAAAAAAGGAGCAATTTTATATTTAAATGATATGGAAGTACCAATGGACTATATCACTGATGATGAAGATAAAGATTATGATGAATACACGATCCCATATGTGCCAAACCGTGAATTTAAATTACGTGCGGATAAGGGAGGAGAGATAGCAGTTACACCAAATTCTACTGATGTAACGATAGAATAGGAGAGAATGATAGTATGCTTAAAAAAGGCGGGATTTATAAGCAGTATAAGGTAATAAAAACGGATGGAAAAAGAGCAATCATCAAAGATGCAACATTTTCGTCAAATAGAAAATATGTATTATCTTATATACAGAATAAGCAAGATTTTATAAATATCAGTAATCTGAGTCTGCCAGGATTTCCTAAGATCATTGATGAATTTTATGAAAAAAAATGTGAATATTTTGTCTATCCTGAATTAAAAAGTGCAACTCTTGACCAGATAAAGATAAAATATGATCTGGAATATGCAGTGTCAAATCTGAAAGATATTTGTGATTCTACACTAAAATTATATACGGCAACACAGGGAAGATTTCTAAGAAAAATATCATATGAAGATCTGCGAATTCTTTCATCAGGAAAGATTATTTTAATAAATGCATATGATTTTTTCGATTATGTTGAAAGAAATGAGTCAGATATTGTGCAAGAACTGTTTCGAATACTTTACATTATGTTGACGGGAGAAAAAGAAATTCATTCGATCAGAGAGAATGAACCAGGTTTTTCATATACACTTGATACAGCAATTGTAAATAGTCAGAATGGAAAAAATCAAGATATAACATTAGACGGATTGTCAAAAATATTGATGCAGTATCAGCAGACGGATCAACTGTTATATGAATCTGATCGAAGCAAACGTCCTTCTTTATTTCAAAAGAAGCAGGCGGTTGATCGAGAAGTACCTGACACCAGTAAATTCATTTTCTCTTTATATCCAGAAATTGAAGATTATGTGGAAACAGATCAGAAAGAACAAAGAAATCATCAGAGAACAAAAGAAATTACAGGAAATGACCAGACAAAAGAAAAGAAGCCAATGTTTACGGCAGACGAGTTCGGAATCCTGAATCAGGATGGAAAAGCTGTTAATGATGGTCCTAACTTATTTTTTGACCGTAACAAGGAAAAAGATGAAATAAAAAAAGAGGAAAAAAATGTTCCACGACAGAAAGAAGATTATAAGAGTGATGGACAAAATATATCAAGCAAAGAAATAAAGAGATCTCAGAAAGAAGAGAAAACTGCAGCATCAAAATCAGAAAAGAACGTGCGGCAGCAAAAAGAGAATAATAATGGTGAGATACAAAATAAGCAGCGTAAAAGAAATATAGAACATCAAGATAATCTGGAGAATAAAAAGAAACAGAGCAGGGAAAAGACTTTCGCTGGTGTTGAATCGAAGAATATTAAGCAAAATAATACATCGGAGAAACAAAAGAATCATCAAAGAAATGATCGCAAGATAAAAAATAATATTCCAAAAAATGAAGGAGAAAATAAGAAGACTTCATTATATAAGGAAGAAAGATTTAATCAGAAATCGGATAATGACGTAAAAACAAAGAAGAAAAAAAAGACTGAATTGGAAACAAAAGAAGATTCACGTTCTCTTGCTAAGAATAATTCAAGATTCATTGAAAACAATAGTCAGTCGGTTGATAAGCCTGGAAAAGATGTTGCTATACAAAAGGAAGAAAACAATTTACAGAATGTGATTATTGAAGATCCGAAACTAGAAAATTTAGTGATAAAAAAAGCAGAAGTAGATAATAGACATGACCAGGAGCTGGTAACAGTATATGAGAATTCAGATAATGATTCAGAAGAAGCAATATCTTCCAAGAAAAAAGAAAAGAAGTTTATCCCTAAAAAAAGGGTAAAAGCTAAACCCAAAGTAAAACATGAATGGAATAAAAAGAGATTGACCGTTATTGTAGGTGTTTTTATAGTTATAGCTATTGCAGGTGGAATATTGTTTATGAATAATAAAAAACTGAATGATTATGAAAATTATATTGAAATTGCCGGCCGCAGCACCGATCAGGAAGAAAAGATAGAAACACTTAATAGGGCAATTAATCTGATTCCAGAGAAAATCGAAGCGTATGAAGCCTTATTAAATGTATATTTAGAGGATGCTTCCTTTGATACAAATGAGGAAAAGGATTTCTTAAAAGCTATTCATACAAACTGGAATAAAGTAAAGAAAAATGATGATTATGGGAAATTAGCGTTTGAAATTGGAAAAGCATATTGGTATTATTACTCTTTTGATGGAAATGATGAAGAAATAACCAGAATGAAATCTGCGACACAATGGTTTTCTGATGCACAAAAAGGCAAAGTAGCGAAATATAAAAAAATCGCTAAGATCTATTGTGCTATCGGTAAATTTAATCAGGAGATTACCTTAAATGTTGTCGAAGGTAGTGATCGTGGCGTTTATAAGAACTATTATGAGAATTTAAAAAGTTTGCTAAAAATCGGAAATGCGAATACTGTTGCTTCCTTAGAACTGTATAAACTGACGATAAACTCTTTGGATATTTATAAGCAGCGACTGATAGATGATGGTGTGACAGAAGAAGAGATAACAGAAACAAGAGAAGATACATTATATAAGGTAAATCAGATTTCAGCGATAACACAAAAAGAAACAGAATTAAAAAATTCAATCATTAATGAATAGTGTGTAAATATTTAAATTGTGATATAATAAAATAGCAGCTGATTTTGCAGCTGAAGGTGAGGTCAAGACACTCATCAGAATTTGTGTTTTGAGGATCAGGAATGATTAGAAATTACACAGGTACAAAACTAAAGAGAAACTTTCATGCGTAGTGGAATTTGATCAGGAATGATTAGAAATTACACAGGTACAAAACCGAGTGCAACAAAGATAAAGATGTTGAGTAGATCAGGAATGATTAGAAATTACACAGGTACAAAACAAGTAGAGCAACAATTGATGTCGATTTCTGATCAGGAATGATTAGAAATTACACAGGTCCAAAACAACGTACTGTAATATAGTTAACAACTGATCAGATCAAGAATGATTAGAAAATATAGATTGTTGCATCACTTTAAAGAGAAATAAAAATATTGAAAAATACATAGGTGTTTGATATAATTAGAGAGTATTAATTTACAATTGGAATCGCTGTTGCGACATTGTTGTGGGTTAATATTTATTTTTTACGGAACTATCAAAAAAGAAGGACATTTTAGGCAGAACGCAAAGGCGATCTGTCTTTTTTTATGTCCAAACAAGGAAGGAGAAACATATGAACAATACAACATTAACAGGAAGATTGACGAATGATCCTATCATCTATGAAAATGATGATCCAAAGAAACAGGCGGCCCATTTTTTCTTGGCAGTAAAAAAGTTAGGTAAGCGTCAAGAGGGGGATGAAACCAGTTTTATTCCATGTGTTGTCTTCGGAAAAAGAGGCGAACACTTGCATAAGGGAATATTAATCGGGATAACAGGATGGATCGATACAAGCAGAAGAGAAAAACCGGACGGAACTATGGAATATCCATGGGAAGTAATTGTTCGAGATATGGATTTTTTAGAACCAAAGAAAAACTCTGAAAATCAAAATTCTACTGATGGATACAATGATTATCAAGATGGTCAGAATAATTATCAGAGTACTAACAATCAAAGTTCTCAAGGTAATCATCCAAATAATGGAAACAATCGTTCAAATAATAACAACAGAGGAACAAATGGAAACAGGAATGGTAATAATTCCAGAGGTAATACAGGAAATTCATCTGGTAGACAAAGAACTCAAAATCCTAATAATGGTGGAAATCAAGGACGTGGGAGAAATGTTACACCGATGAATAGGAATGGATCACAAAATAATCAGCAGAACAGACAAAATAATAGTTCTAGAATGCAGAATTCAAGTGATTATGATCCAAATTATCCAATGGAGCAGGAAAATTGGAATGATGATTCGTATCGAGAGAATGGATATAATGATAATCCATATGCAAAAGCATATGAAGATCGTTATAATTCAGGAAACCAGGCACCATTTGATGGAGATGATCAGTTTAATCAAGGTATGTAACTGGTAATGATACGGTAGGAAATTAGCAGGGAGAATGTAAGCAATTGCTACATCTTTCTGCTTTTTTGTTTTTAGGAGGAAAAAATGAAATCAGGGAAATTATTTGATCAAGAGGTTGTATTGACACAAGCAGCATTGCCAGTAATCCTACTTAATGGATTTCTCGCAATTACATTGCCAGGAATCTATGCAAGTTGTTTTATTGGTACACTATTATTACCGATTTTAACAAAGAAATATAAGAATTGGCACGATGCAAAATGGTGGATTGCTATAGGACTGTTTTTTACAATCTGCACAGGTTTTGTGCTTCCAATTGTGCTTTACATGAATTGGAAATTTCTATTAAAGCCAATAAAGGACGACAAAGTAGAAGATCAAAAGGAAAATGAAGTGGAAGAAGAAATTGAAGAAAAAAACGATTTTAGCATGATGCAGATGAATTATGTTTCTCGAATCATTCAGAGAAAGATTCTTGAGGCAAATGCAAAAGGTTGTGATTTCTTTGAAATTGATCAGAAAGGTATCCTAAAAGGTTATCAAAATGGAAAAGTTGATAAGATTTATAGTTCACATGCAGAACTTAAAGTAATGTCAGGATGTTATCCAGAAATTTGCAAGTGGCTGAAAGATCAACTTCCAGAAATAAAATCTGATTATACAGAAGATAAACTGATCATTTCATGGATGTAGGAGGAATATACAATGAGAAAGAAGATAATCGAAGGTCAGATGTCTTTCGACTTTACATTTTTCATGGATTTATCTGCAGAAGAAGAAAACTCTTCAGAACAGAGTACCGAAGTTGTTGAAAATGATAAGATGATCGTTGAAAGCGGCGAAAATTATTATAATCCAATAATTGATATTGGTAAGACCTTGAATGATAAGCTCGATAGAAATATCAAAGCGATTAAAATCATAAAACAGTTAGAGGAAGAATCTCGAAATGCTTCCAAAGAGGAACAGGAGATTTTGGCAAGATATGAGGGATGGGGCAGCCTGTCTCTCGCTTTCCAGGATAGTAAGAAGAGAAAACTATTAAAGGATCTGCTTACAGAGGAGGAATTTTCCGAAGTAAAGTCATCGGTATTGACTTCTTATTATACTCCGGCAAATGTGATCAGTTTTATATACCACGTTTTAAATAAGATGAGAGTTGATGGAAAATTAAATATTCTGGAACCATCAATGGGGACAGGACATTTTTACCAGTTGTTGCCGGATTCCATGAAAGAATCACAGCTGTATGGAGTAGAACTTGAATCAATGAGTGGTAAGATTGCAAAACAATTGTATCCAAAAGCCAAGATTCAGATTACAGGGTTGGAAGATGCAGTTCTCCAAGATAACTTTTTTGACCTTATTATAGGAAATGTGCCATTTGGAAACTATTCTTGTAGTGATACCACATATGGAAACCTGAGTATCCATGACTATTTCTTTATGAAGGCACTGGACCTCGTAAGACCGGGTGGAATCATTGCAATGATCACGACGCGGGAAACGATGGATAAAAAGAATCAGAAACTTAGGGAACAGTTGGCAAAGAAAGCAACATTAATTGCTGCATATCGCTTACCATATACAGTGTTTGAAAACACCTCTGTAACTACAGATATCTTATTTTTCCAGAAAGAAGAATATGAAAGAGAAAATCTTGATGCCGTTGAATGGTTAGAAGCTGATCAATATAATGTGTATTTTGCATTAAATTATAACAATGTTTTTGGGACGATTGGTAAGAAAATGACAAGATACGGAGAACAGCTGGCTTGCCATCCTGATAAACCGCTTTCAGAATATTTTGAACAAGCATTATCAATGGTTCCAAAGGTATTTACAGCATCAGATCATGAAATAATGGAAGATGATACGGAGATTATTGCGGATGAGTCTATAAAGAACATGTCGTTTGGAATTATCAATGATCAGATATATTATAGAAAAAATTCGGTTATGTCATTAGTTGATGTTGGAGGAATGTCAGAAAAACGTATTCGAGGTTTGATTCAAATTCGTACAGTGCTTTATGATCTGATTGATGCAGAGCGAACAGCTCCGATCGGCGATCAGGAATTAGAGCGGAAACGAGAATGGTTAAATATTGAATATGATGAGTTTGCTGCAAAATACGGAAATATCCATTCCAGAGGAAATAAAATGGCATTTCAGGAGGATGCTTCTTATTATCTGTTATGTACGCTTGAAATTCTGGATGATGATAAGAAACTCAAAGCCAAAGCGGATATCATGCAGAAACGCTGCATTACACCTTATATTGAGCCAGAAAATGTCTTAAGTGCAAAAGATGCCTTATTACTATCTATGGCAGAAAAAGGAAGGATCGATTTTGATTATATGCAGCAAATTTATGCGAAGTCAAAGGAAGAGATACTTCAGGAATTAAAAGGATGGGTCTTTAAAAATCCGGAAACTGGGAAATACGAAATGAAGGACCAGTACTTATCTGGAAATGTTAAGAAGAAATTAGAGATCGCAGAAAATGCATCGAAAAAGGATGAAATGTATAAAGAAAATGTAGCTGCATTGCAGAGTGTTCAGCCAGCATGGATACCGGCATCAGAGATCGATGTTCGATTAGGTGCTATTTGGGTTCCAACACATTTCATTGAAGACTTTATCATCGAAGAATTTCATGCTCCAAAAGAATATTTTGAAAAAGGCAGGATGAAAGTCCAATATTATAAAGCAATGAATCGATGGGAAATTAACTGGAGAGCAGATTCTGCAAATACCAGGGTAGTTAAAACCTATGGAACTGATCGCCTGAATGGTTATGAGTTACTTGAAAAAGCGTTGAATTTAAGGGATGCCAAAGTATATACACATATCAAGCGAGATGGAAAAGATGTTGAAATCGTTGACAAAGAAGCAACCGTACTTGCAATGGAAAAACAGGAAGAAATCAGAGAAGCGTTTAAATCATGGATCTATAGGGACTATAGTCGCCGGATGGAACTGGAAAAAATCTATAATGATAAGATAAACGTGATACGAAATCACGAATATGACGGATCATTTTTAAGATTTCCATATAAAAACCAAGAGATTAATTTCTTAAAGACGCAGAAAGATGCGATTATGAGAATTCTATTCTCAGATCAGAATACACTGGTTGCACACAAGGTGGGATATGGTAAGACATATATTGCAATCGCATCGATAATGGTAGCTCGTAGATTAGGAATTTCAAAGAAAAACTTAATCGTTGTTCCTAATAGTCTGGTGGAACAGTGGGCAGAAGAATTTTTACGATTATATCCATCTGCTAATATTCTTGTAGCAAAGGAAAGTGATTTCACACCTGCAGCAAGAAAGATATTCTGTTCAAAGATTGCTACCAATGATTACGATGCAGTGATCATCTCATATACACAGTTTGCGAAAATACCGATTTCAGAATCATTCCAACAGAAATACATAAAAAAACAGTTGGATGAACTTGAAAATCTATCGGATGAAGCAAAACGAAATCATTTTGGAAGAAATGGGGAAATCCGCGGTTTAGAGGCAGCGAAAAAACGTCTGGAAGTGCAATTGACGCAGTTAAAAGATGCAGAGCATAAGGATAACACGATTTATTTTGAACAACTGGGAATTACAAAACTGTATGTTGATGAAGCTCATAATTACAAGAATCTGTTTATCAATACCAAAATGGGAAATCTGGCCGGATTAAATACGTCCAGTAACTCAAAGAGGGCGTTTGATATGTTTTTAAAATGCCGATATTTGGATGAAATAAACGAACATAAGAGTATTGTGTTCTTAACTGGAACGCCGGTAAGTAATTCTATGGCGGAGATTTATACGATGCAGCGTTACCTGCAGTATGACATGATCGAAGATATGGGATTACTGGAATTTGATTCCTGGGCATCCGTATTCGGAGAGATTAAGACAACGATGGAATTATGTCCGGAAGGATCAGGGTACCGAAGTCAAACAAGATTTTACCGATTTATCGGACTTCCAGAATTAATTAAGATCTTTCGTGAGGTTGCAGATATCAAGGTTGCAGAAATTAAAGCACTGAATCTTCCAGAAGCAGAATATACTACAATTTCGCTTGAAGCATCAAAGTCACAACGAAAATATGTAGAAATGTTAGGAGAACGGGCTGAAGGTATCAGAAACGGCGGCGTTGATCCAGAGATTGATAATATGTTAAAGATTACACATGAAGGACGACGATTAGCACTCGATCAACGATTAGTTGGATTTAAACATGAAAATATGGATTCAAAAGCAGTGAATTGTACGGAGATTGTGAAAAAGGTATACGATGAATACCCAGGAATGACACAGGCAATCTTTTGTGACATTTCTACTCCAAAGAAAGAGTTTAATGTATACGATGATTTGAAATCTAAACTGATACAAAAAGGCATACCTGCAGAGGAGATCGCATTTATTCAGGATGCAAAGAATAATAAGCAGAAGATTGAATTATGCAAAAAGGTTGATTCTGGCCGAATTAGAGTTTTGATCGCTTCAACAGAGAAAGGTGGTACGGGATGTAATTTCCAATCAAAATTGATTGCAATCCACGATCTGGATTGTCCATGGAGACCGTCAGATTTAGAACAACGATCAGGACGTATCATACGACAGGGAAATATGAATAAAAAAGTATTCATTTATCGTTATGTTACAAAGAATACGTTTGACAGCTATCTGTGGCAGACTGTTGAGAATAAGCAACGATATATCAGTCAGATTCTTACAGAAAAAGAGATTCCTCGCCGGATGGAAGAGGATGAAAGTACGATCAGTTATGCAGAAATCAAAGCAGTTGCATGTGGAAATCCTGAAATTAAGGAACAGATGCAGTTAGCAGTTGATGTGCAGAGATTAAAAATGCAGAAAGCTAATTTTACAAGGCAGTATTGCAGTATGCAGGATTATGTAAATGTTACAGGTCCAGAAAAAATTGCTAAATTACAAAGTATTATTGATCGGATCAGCAAAGATATAGATCTGCTGAAAGAAACAGAAGAAAATATCTTTGTAATGCGTTTATTTGATCATTATAACTATGATAGTCCAAAGGATGCCAATAGAGCATTAAGAGGTCTTAAAGGAAACTGGAATGTCGATACGAAAGTTGGTGAATATCGTGGATTTGATATTGTATTGAATCAAAAGACAATACCAGAGTATGAAACAATGACACTGAAAGGAAATTATCATTATTCTTTTACGTATCAGTTCGAACATGCTGATATTGTATTAAGAATCAAGAATACATTAAATGATATTTCGAACGATCGTAATATGTATTGTGCAAAATTACAAAATGAGCAGCGACAATTTGAAACAGCAAAGATAGAATTATCTAACGATCGATTCCCGAAAGAACAGGAACTTTTAGAAAAAGAAGCACGTTTAAAGGAATTAAATGTCAAACTGTCAGCTTAAAAGGATTAGAAAAGGAGAATATTGTTATGTTAATCGGAGAACCATGCCCAATGTGTGGCAAATTTGTTTATTTAAAGATGACAAAGGAACAAGATAAGCAGTATACAGAGTATTGTTGCTATGGAGGAGTTGTTCAGGAGAAATTAAATCTTTTTAATAAATTTGAAAGAGAATTTCTTAAAACAGCTTATTGCCCAACCTGTCAATGCGAACTTTTTCACACGAATTTTCTAGAGAATAATAACTTTTTCTACAATGAGGAAATGCGAGCTGAAAAAATGACAGAATTTATGAATGCAGTAGATGGACTAAAACCCGTTGATGCTATCATGTCATCTGAAGCAAGCAAGTTAACTGTGAATGAAAAATTGTTATATCTTTATGAAATGAATCTTGAGGAAGAGTTAACTGTAGACGAAATTACAGGTGAGGTTCATAAAATTGAAGAGTAGCAAATGGAATTAGGATGTGCTAAGGAAAAAGGAGGTAAGTTGTTATGTTAACCGGAGAACTATGCCCAGTATGTGGTGAAGCCGTATATTTAAAAGTTACAGAAAAACAGATAAAGGAATTGCAGAAATATTATTGTTCTAAAAATAAGAATGAATTAAAATCATTTAATTTATTTGAAAAAAGATTTATTGGAACCAGTCTTTGTCCAATCTGTCAGATAAGATGCTTTGGATACAAGAATTTCTTTTATTTTGAGGATGTAAGAAATGAAGAATTAGAAGAATTTTCGAAAGAAGTAAACGGGCTTGATCCAATTGATGCTATCATGTCACCTGCGGCAAGCAAATTAAATTATGATGAAAAAATGTTATATGTCTATGAAATGGATCTTGAGAAAGAACTAACGGTAGATAAAGATACGGGAGAAGTTCGTAGAATAGGAGAATAGTTTATTAAAATTGGATTTATAAAAATAAATCATAAAAAAACCGAGGATTTTCCTCGGTTTCAGACTGTAGACAAAGTCCCGGTATTTGCCGGGACTTTTACTATGAGCACTG
>OLNE01002560.1_pt1 | contig 11246 bp, 10 predicted proteins | sample 1672431 | NCBI WGS metagenome assembly OLNE01 (sample SAMEA3136685, study PRJEB25190) | human gut metagenome | reverse complement strand
TAATTAAGATGTTTTTCATCCGCCAAGATGATATCTTAATTATACTGTGAGGTTCCTGTTTTTGTCTATTGACATTATTTATGAATTACAGGAATGCTTAAGCTCATATATTAATATTCTACAGTACATATTATATATACTTTAAGTGTGTATGACACCAATACATAATCTATTATTTTTTCATCAATATCGTATGTTTTTTCACCCTGTAAACTATTATAACAAACTGTTAGTTTGGTTGAAATTCCATCTTTTCTACATAATTCCTGTAAAGTTTCCATATACGCATCAAATGCTACCTGATCTTTTATATAAAACCATGCCTCTTGTGCTGCTTGCCCATGTTTATTAAAAAATGATTTATTAATAGTCACATTTCTTATTTTTAAGTTTAATATATTATCTAAAAATGTATCCCAGAGATTATCACTCTTATATTTATACGTTATCCGTTTTTTCGAATTAACAGTCTCATATTTTCCTTGCTTAGCATATTCCAATAATTCTTCTTTTATTTTTTCATACGATCTTTGTGCAGAATCAACTCCCTTTGCATATGACTCCTTTTCCCTTTTACTTAATACATCTTCTGGTGTCTTTGTGACTCTATTTAATTCATCTTGAAATGACATAATTAATTCTCCCTCTCTATCATCAGTAAATACGTTTTCTTATTTAATTATAATAAGCCATAGCGCCCAAAAATAAATAAAGCTTTTGACAGATTTTTACTTTTACAATTATTCTTCAGAAAAATAATCTCTATCTATCTGTTTGATACTTATTTACTTGGGCAACTAACAATCTCCCACTTAAATATTGATCTTTTGGATAAAAAGTTCCACTATACATACCATAATAATTAAAAAAATGTACAATTACATGATTTTGACTTAAAAAATCCAACAATTTTGAATTCAATGATACTTCGTTTAAACAAAATAATTCCTTTGTATTTTCAATTGGAATGTATACATTTTTACCATTTTTTCGAAAACATATAGAATTGTCTTTCCTTGATAATTCTCCTATTGACATAATATATCTTGTACTTCCCATATTATCCCTTCTTTCATATGTAACAATACTCATAATATGCACATTTTTTACATCCACTTTTATTAAGACGTTCTGGTATGTCTTGACAATTTAAAAGTTTTTCTATTGATTCAATAATTTTTTTAATTCATTCTCCCTCTCCTCTGTTAATTCCAAAATTACTACTTTTTTATTAGATTTGTTTTTTTCAACAAATTCTAGTTTCCCTTTTCGATAAATTCCTTTATTTTTTAAAACACTTAGGTAATATAATAATTGCCATTTTGCTGCTTCTACATCAGCATCTGATTTTTTTACCTCTGTTAAATACTCTTTTGTTAATTTATCTAATTTAATATTTTCAATTGCTATTTCACTGTTCGAACTTTGTAATCGTTCTTCATGAATTGCCTTTCCAATTTGTACGATTTCACTATTATCTTCAAGATTCAACCTATTTCCATGTAAATAACACTGTCTTTTACAATGGAAATAATAATTGATTAATGTTCCATTAACTCTCATAGACTCCTCCTTAAAATTAGAAATTAATCAAATGTGCTTATAAATTTATTTTATTGTTTAACTAATGGCGAGAGCGAATTCATCCCCGACCTTAGAGGTATTTCAAAACATCTCATGTTATTGTTTAACGACATCTTTTACGACACCTGTGAGCTCTTTTGTGATATTTCAAAACATCTCATGTTATTGTTTAACACGCAGTTGATCCGCCGTTTATCGTATGGCTGAAATTTCAAAACATCTCATGTTATTGTTTAACCGGTAACATCTATCCATCCAGTGTCTGTTGTAAGATTTCAAAACATCTCATGTTATTGCTTAACTTCTTGGGAAGAAACCGACACAGATCGCAAATGCAAATTTCAAAACATCTCATGTTATTGTTTAACACTTGATCAGAACAGTATTAATGGACTTGCTTTTTTATTTCAAAACATCTCATGTTATTGTTTAACGTATTCAGGTAAACCACTTCCTTAGTTTGTCAGACTCATTTCAAAACATCTCATGTTATTGTTTAACTACAATAGATATGGAATTTTCTATATTAAAATTTTAATTTCAAAACATCTCATGTTATTATTTAACCATTTGCATTTTTAACAATGTGATAATATCACTTATTTCAAAACATCTCATGTTATTATTTAACTACACCAGAGCAGAAAAAAATGATGGCCCTGACAGATTTCAAAACATCTCATGTTATTATTTAACAAACTAATTTCTGGAGAAGAAGCTACTCTTCTCCTTATTTCAAAACATCTCATGTTATTATTTAACCTTATATCCTGTCCCATTTCCAATAATTGCGTAACCATTTCAAAACATCTCATATTATTATTTAACCTGGCGTAGATGCTTATCAATGCGGGCTTCTTTTAATTTCAAAACATCTCATGTTATTATTTAACAGTTATTGCATATGGAATCCTTGCAATAGCTACTGATTTCAAAACATCTCATGTTATTATTTAACACTTGTATAAAGTTTGGTGGTTAACAATAATTTATTGATTTCAAAACATCTCATGTTATTATTTAACCATATAATGTTTGATTCTTAAAATAAGATCATCTATTTCAAAACATCTCATGTTATTATTTAACGGAATCATGTTGGGAGATAAAAGCGCAGAAGAAGATTTCAAAACATCTCATGTTATTATTTAACCAACGATTTTACGTCATTTTTTAATGGTCTTTTTAAAAAAACAACGATTTTATGTACCTTTCCATTATTTTTTCCAAGTGCCCCCTCAATTTACTGTTTTTCTAAAAAAGTACATATTTCAGCCATTTCTAACACTTTTTCTGGAAATCACTTGGTAAAATTTTGTACTTTTAAATATCAATAAATACTCCTCCTGATTGTTCCAACAGCTTTTTGTTTAACTTTCCGTTTTCAAAATATTGTTCTCCATCATAGATACATCGAAGTTCTCCTAAAATATCATTATATATTAAATCTGAATTTTTTTTGATTCTATATGTAAAATATTTAAGATTGCTTCGAGCAACCGAAAGTTTTATCTGCTTTTTTGCATATTCCATATCTGAATCTTCCAATATATTTTTGTATTCATTCCAAACTTCTTCGCCATCTAAAACAGTTCCATCTTCTAATTCAAGTCTACGACACAAAACAATATCCATGCTCCAACTATTATCATCTATCAATTGCATTCTTTTCGCAATTTCAGAAAAGTTTAACTTATTAATATTATTCCAAAAATCTTCTATTCCTTTTCCATCAGTATTTTCGTTTAAGTTTTTACGGAGTAGTTTAAAAACCTGATTATAATAATCATAAAAATGTTTATTCTCCAAAATTTGCTGCATATTCCTTTCACATAATGTAAATTCACGATTTTTACGAAAATCCTTTTGATAAATTTTTTCCCATGAATCTATATAGAAAAAATACGCCTTTCCTTTTCTCTTACATGAACGATTAATACGACCCAAAAACTGTTCTTCACTATCAAGTAAGGAAACATTTTTATATCCAACATCCATGTCAATATCAACACCAGCTTCTATTACCTGAGTTGCTACCAAAATCAGGTCTTTCATTTCTCCACTTTTTATTGGATTTAATATTTTTTCACGTTCATAAATAGAATCATCTCCTGTAATACATTTTACATCACATTCTATTTCTTTTGATTCTATCAGCATTTGATAAAAAGTATACGCCGAATCTTTTTTGATAAATTCAACCAATATTTTTTGTTGTTTTTCCTTATTCTCAATAATGTGTTGTAACAATTTCTCATATGTTATTTTATCATCTTCTAATAACTCATACGATATTTTGACTCGATTCTTAAAAATCGGATGTTCAAAATATAAATTTCGATTCTGCATTAAATGAACTACTTGATTTTTCTCGTCTGTTAACACTTCTAAATTAGGCAATGTTGCGGACATAATAATAATCTTCATGCCCATTAACGAAGCACAATATTTTAACATTGTAATAATCTCTGTCCAAATATAATTACGATAACTCTGAATTTCATCCAGCACAATTACAGAATCTGTTAGTTGGTAAAATCCAAAAATATCTTCTTTTTTTGATCCAAATAAAACATTAAAAAAACTCACATGCGTTGATAAAATCATTGGGTAATTCAAAAATTGTCGATCCAATAACGCTTCTTGATAATAATTCGTAGAATCTTCATTTTTTATATTTTCTTTTACTGTAATCGGTGTCAATGAGTTTACCACAACAATTTGATCCTGTAATTTCTTATCCTTGAAAAGCTCACTCAATGTTTTCATATTTTGTTCAACAAGCGTATTAAATGGATAAATATAAAATAACTTCTTTCCATGTTCACCCATTAAATGAAAACTCAATTGTAATGCTGTGTTACTTTTCCCACTTCCTGTTGGAGCTTCTAAGAAAAACAGCTCATTATCTAAATGTTTATTTAATTCCTTTTCTGCATCAAGAAATAATTCACTTCGAAGTTCATTCATATCTGTAATAGATTCAAGATATTTGTCTTTCTCTATATATTTTGTATGTTCATAGTTGCGAATACTCTTTGAAATATCTGAATTCTTATATGATTCTTCATATTCTGCAATTGATAATCCATCTGCCAAATCATCTTTTTTCATATCTTGCATAAATTCCGTTGTCGCATGATAATCACTTGCTACAAGTAATGAATATGTAAGTCTGTAATAAAAATATTTTTGTATGTTCTCTTCTTTTTCAAAGTTCTTCTTTGCACTATAATGTTTCTTAAAAACATTGAAAATATTCTTTTCATTCTGCTTTTGTATCTTCGGGAATTTATTCTGATCAGACAAAAAATGTATCAACTCTCTTTTTTCTGGACTGTCCGTACACTCTGCATAACTGTTAAGTGACTCTAAATCGCTATGATGCCTGGATATAATATAAGCATGTTCCCAGATTATGACCATCATTTTCTTCTTCTCTTTTTTTTCAAATGCTTCTTCTTTTTCTAATAAATCAAAAAAGTAATCCAGATATAGAATAGAAGATAAAAAGGAATGTTCTGTACCAGAAAGTCCTTTCAAACTTTCTGGTATAGAATCATCATTATTTTTCATCTTTTTTCGTTGAAAATTCGGGTTACATTTTCCAATATCATGAAATATGATCATCTGCCATAACAACTTAATCATCCACCGATAAACAGCTTTTTTGTTTTTAAACTCCAATGCTTCACTAAATCTTCGTACCACACAATCAAGTTCCTTTTGATAAAATATTCTTTTAAAATAATATTTGCAACGATTCGTATGTTCTTCTAACGTCTCATAAATCGTAATACCATCTTTTTCTTTCATATGTGCATAAACAGGATAGTTAAACGAAGCAATATCTTCTAACTCAATAAAAGGTAATATGTTTTTCTCCATCTTCATAAATTTCTGTAAAAGCCTCCTCAACTGGTGCATTCGTTAATATAAACTTCTTTAATTCATGATGATTTGTTTCTAAATTCAATGTTAATGGTAAATATTCCTCATATTTAAAATCCATTTCATCTTGATCAAAATCTAATGCTTCACTAAGACTTAAACTCTGAATCGTAAGATTCTCAGCATCAACATTTTTAACTTCCACATATTTGGCTTTTTCTATTGTTGCCGGATGATCATTTTTCCCTAAATACGGAATATATACACACTGGCTGTGAATGATCATGTCCGCTAATTTCTGACTTTCATCATTATTCAACATAATATAAATCGTCCAAGATGGATCTTCAAGCCATTGTTCTTTTACAATCAAATTTCCACCTTGTTCCTGAGATGCATAACCTACAGAATTATTGAATTGTTGAAATTTCTTATTAAAATATCCATTCTCAGAATTTGGGACAATTGAAATTTTTACATCTTTTAGCTTCTCATAATATTCTGGAAAGTTTGTTATTTCATAACCATATCCTTTATATCCTAAAATTGCTCCAAACATTCCAAGTAATGCTGGCTTATGAATATTTCCATAAGTAAAATAGCAAACTGAATTTACCATCGGTACCTTAAAAAATGCTGTTTTCCCCGAAAGGATAAATTTTAGTGCTTTCATATATTACACCTCTTTTCGTGTAACAATATGATAATATTTTGCTCCTTCTAAATCATCTGCAATTTCTGTTGTACTTGGATTATAGTAGATTTCAATTGACTTAATCTGCTCTTTTAATGTTGCTAATACTTCTCCTGCAGAGATATGAATCGTATTCTTGTTTTCACCTTTTTCAAAAGTTATATACTGTGTTAAATTTGGTAAATATAAATGAGGTTCTGTTTCAACAAACATCGCAAACTCATTTTCACATCCTTCTTTTGCGTTCGTTGAATAAGAAGTGGCAGAAACTAAGGCTGTTTCTTTAAATTTATTATAATCATCCTCTGTATAACCTTCAGTAACTCCAAGTTCCATATATTCTCTATATGCAGCCGGATTTATTACAAATGGGTAGAAATAATGCGCTTCATCAGTTACAATCTTTGTTCCTAATGTAGAATTTTTTGCCTCTCCTTTTTCTTCAGTTGCTTTAGTTGCATCTCGGAAAGGAGAAAGAATTGGCTGTTCCTGTGGTTCACATTCTTCGTATTTATTAAATCCCTGTCCAAACTGTACTGCTCCTGTAATCGATATATTAACAGATGCTTCTGCAAAAGTTGCTCCAAAATTCTTAACATCAACAGCTTGAAATAAATTTTCCAAAACTTCTTTGACATCCGTGTTCTTTTTTAAATCTTCTACCTGAAATAACTGTTCATATCTTTCTTTTAAACTTCTTGGAATTAATGAAGTGGCACCTTTTTTACCTTTTTCAAAACGTAAGGACTTAATGTATAATACCTTATCTCCCTGATCATCCCACATTTTTTTCATTGGGTATTTTAAAGCTTTATCACTTCCAAATATTTCTCCACTAGTAATTGTTTTTGGATATCCTGAAAAATCTGCATTCCAGTTTGCCATAATTGCTGAAATTCCTAATACACCATAAACTCTTTTATCCATTGTTCATTCCTCCTATTCGTTATCCTCATCGTCCGTTTTCTTTTCATACATTAATGATGGTGCTGTAAAACCTGCCATGATCAATTCATGTTTTATTTCTTTTGGTTCATACTCCATTACATGAGATAAAAGTTGTGCATTTCTACCTCCATTGATGTGAATGATTTGATAATTATATTTCGTATACATTCGTAATAATCGTTGTTTTATAACTTTTGAATTCTTTGCATTAAAAAATGGATTTACATAAGACTCTGTTTTATTATTTGCTTTACTTAAATGCAACAAATAAGAAACTGCCTGTCCTACAGCATACGAATATTCCTCATCTGATATAAAATCCCATTCCACATCTTTTGCTACATTAATATGTTCTCTCAGTTGATTTCTAATCTCACTCATATGAACTCCTACCTCCTGATCATCTAAATACTCTAAAAGTGACCATCTTAAATTAAATTTTCTCTGTGCTGCAAATGTTTCATCATTTAAGATTGAATTCTTAATTAAAGCTAACGATACATCATCCAATATTTTTACCAATTGATTTTGTTCTCCACGCCAAAACCAATTTGCTAAAATATTTCTACTTTTTAAGATAGATTGCTTTAAACAATCATCATAAATGTTCATATCTCTTGCATCTGTAAAAAAATTATTCTTTAATTTTCCTTCAAAAAATATGCCATTGATCAAATCCATAATTACCCATTGGTCTTCTATCGCTTCATCATAGTGAATCTTAGATTTTTCTATTCTTTCCTCAGGGATCTCAATATAGTTTTTTAAAACAAGTCCCGGTTCCAACTTTGTTTTATAATGAGTAATCACATCCGCTTCACAAATCTCAGCACCAGCTTTCCCCATTCTACATCTTAAATAATATCCACTCACTATATCTTCTGGCTTATCTTTATTTGTATACGAGCAAATTTTTTTATCTATATTATCCACATAAATGTGAAATCGTTTTTTTGATACTTGTCCAAAAAGATAATCAAAAAACTTTGATTGCAATAATGCACTTTCTTGGTCTAACAAATATGGAACTTTCACTTTTCTTGTCTTATTTTCCAAATATGGCTTTTTACTGTTCATTCCCATATTATCATTTGGCAAACCAACAATTCCTTTTTCAAACTCCATATTAAAATTATTATTATTGTAAATATTCGGAATTAAATATCTTTCACTTTCAATTTTATAAATTTCTTTTGTTTTCTCCTCTTCTTGATACACAAAAAATAATTTTACATAATTCTTTTTCTCAAGATTTATGCCTTTCCAAATATCTTCTTTATTGGCTAATATGAACTTCTCTATTTTATCTATTGCTTCAATGTCAGGCTGCCCCAGTCTTTCTTCTGCAACATGATATAATGCTCTTGCTTGTGGTTTTTTTTCATATTTTTTGTTTGGGTTTCTTAAAATTTCATAATATTGTTGAATAATTTCTTCTGATAATTTTCCTGATGTGACACTTTCTTTCTTGACTGCTAATGATAGATAGTTGTTTGAATGAATTACTTTTTTAGGATCTATTGGTTTATTCATTTCGAGTAGTTTACTTTTATAATCTAATTCTTGAATCAACAAATAATCCATATCATTGCTTATATCTACAGTATTTGTTTTTTTGTTAAAAATGATATCTACAGGATCTTTTATTACCCAACCATCATCTTTCATTACAATTAACCGATAGGTTCCGTCTTTAGGAATATAAGCATCTGTTATAATGCGCTCTCCTTTTTCTTGTAACATAATCTGGAATACTTCCATTGCTTCTTGTAACATAAAGAATCTTCCCTCCTTCCCTATAAATATTTGTAATTCAAAAATCCGAGTCCCCTTGCGTTATTACAGCCCAAGCCTACTCCCAATGCAAAATAAGCCAATTCTTGTGACAATTGTTCATTTGATATTCTAAAGCTCAATTTGTCCCCTAACAAATTGATATTTTTATATGAAACTTTAATCGGCACTCTATTATTAAATTTCATTACATCATACAACAAAATATCCTCACTAATATTTTGTCCCGTAAATTGTTTATATTTTTTAATTAGATTAATCTTAATTATTTTTTCAAATTCAGGAACTGTCATGTTTCCTCTCCAATACCCCTCATCCGTCTTAACTACAATTGGTGTAATAGAATAAAGTTCTTCAATATGCTTTTTAGGAATAATTCTTAACTTTCCACCAATTCCTAGAAGTTCTTTTGATGTATGAGCATATAATTTCTCAGAGAAAAATTCTGCTAATTCTTGTTTTACGGTTCTGATTCTTAGAGTATAAACCTTACCTTCTTTATAAATACCATCTTTTTCAATTGGCCATGGTGCATCTGTTACATAGTATTTATAACCTTTATTTTCATGATATTGTAAAAATTCTTGATCTTTTGCAAGTACACTGTCTAAAAAGTAATTTATTTTTTCTGCTATTGTTTTATGATTTATGCTTTTTAGAAATTTGAGCTTGCATTGGTATTCAAATACCAGCATCAGCATCCCTCCATTCACTGTTTTCTTTGGTTGATTTGTTGTAATACATTACATGTTACGGTTTAAGATAAGAAATATTACCTTTTCTTGTATAAATTTCAATACATTTATGTTATTGTTTATACATAATAATACTCTTTCTTTTCTTATTTGTCAAATAGCTTTTAATAATTACCTTTTCTTTTATAATGATTAATATTATTTTTTAGATAAAAATAAGTATGTAGCACCGACTATTTTATACCTTCGTTAAATGTTATTTAGACATCTTATGTTATTGTTTAACAGATCAGTTGTCATTCTAAAAGACATACAATTATATTTCAAAACACCTCATGTTATTGTTTAACATGTGACTGTCATGCATTGCATGATGGTAAGTAAAATTTCAAAACATCTCATGTTATTGTTTAACTTTTTACCATCTTTTACTCCATTTCTGCCATTGTTTATTTCAAAACATCTCCTGTTATTGTTTAACCATCTGCAAGATTGTTGATATCATACTTAACACCATTTCAAAACATCTCATGTTATTGTTTAACTGTTTAATAGCTTAAACATTGGGAACACATCCGTATTTCAAAACATCTCATGTTATTGTTTAACTGCTTATGCTTCTTGCAAGAGATTATGTTTCCGCATTTCAAAACATCTCATGTTATTGTTTAACCAGGAATCTGCATCCGGAATCTCTGTATGTACAATATTTCAAAACATCTCTTGTTATTGTTTAACATTAATGAAATTAAAAGTATACTTCGTTATGAACGAATTTCAAAATATCTCATGTTATTGTTTAACACAAATCCAATCGCATATTTATTATGTGAAAATTTTATTTCAAAACATCTCATGTTATTGTTTAACTCTATTCGTATTTGTTCAATGCTTGCCTTAATCGATTTCAAAACATCTCATGTTATTGTTTAACATAACGATATTCTGATACTTACTTACCCAAATTATTTCAAAACATCTCATGTTATTGTTTAACAAGCTGATTTCGCCTTGAATAGTAGGCTTGATTGATTTCAAAACATCTCATGTTATTGTTTAACCAAAGATCTTGAAAAATTAGATTACCAGTCTCTGGATTTCAAAACATCTCATGTTATTGTTTAACGTGCAAGTATTGCCGTTCCTGCTGCAGTAATAAGTATTTCAAAACATCTCATGTTATTGTTTAACCTTCGCTATCTGCCAGTGCTGATAATGCTGTTGTCAATTTCAAAACATCTCATGTTATTGTTTAACCCTATTTCGCCTTTAAGATCATCTCGATTTTCTTATTTCAAAACATCTCATGTTATTGTTTAACATAATGCTTTCTGTATTTTATAGTTTTTTTAGGTGATTTCAAAACATCTCATGTTATTGTTTAACGGAAAAATATTGCGGAAAAGATTATCCAGTTTTAATATTTCAAAACATCTCATGTTATTGTTTAACTTATCAATATATCTTGCAAGAAGCAAAAAAAGTTTTATTTCAAAACATCTCATGTTATTGTTTAACTATAAGCAATCTTTTAAACGGTAGAAGCAAAAACAATTTCAAAACATCTCATGTTATTGTTTAACCAGAGACTGTTTCAAGTTTTGTGTAAACACAAAAAACTGATATAAGATTAATCAATA
>OLNE01002558.1_pt1 | contig 11255 bp, 9 predicted proteins | sample 1672431 | NCBI WGS metagenome assembly OLNE01 (sample SAMEA3136685, study PRJEB25190) | human gut metagenome | reverse complement strand
AAAAAATGGGCCTGCCCGCCAAATCCTGGCAGGCAGGCCCATTCCACTCTCCGTTCTTCCCTACCTGCGGCCGCTGGCGGGGGAGAAGCAGTCGAACATGAGCAGCGAGGTGCCGAAGAGCTGGCCCGATCCGCGCTCAACGAGGGCGCGCACGCCCTCGGGGTCCACGACGACGCTGCCGGCCAGGCACTCAACGCCCAGGTCGAAGAAGATAGGCGAGGGCACCACGCTGGGACCGACGAGCACCGTGTGGGGCTTGTTGCCCATGCGTGCCAGCTCAAGCAGGCGCGTCATGGTCTTGTTCGTGAACGTGACGCCCGTCATGAACAGGTAGTCTTGCTCGGGAATCATGTACTCACAGGCCGGGTCGGGCGTATCGAGGTCGTCGGTGCAGTTGCGCTCGAGCACGGTGAGGATACCGCCGCGGGCCTTGGCGATGCGCTCCACATGGGGGAAGTGGCCCACCACGGTGACGCGCTTGCCGGGCATCTCCTCGGCATACATGGCGAAGGCGTCCGCGCGACGCTCCATGCCCTCGGGCAGCTCGCCCATGTCGTCGAACACCGCGCCATAGGGCTCGATAAGCTCACGGCGCGAGTACCAGGCATTAAGCGCCGCCACGCCCAGCGTCGCCTCGGCAAAGTTCCACGACTTGGACAGGGCCGCCACCTCGCGCAGGGAACGACCCACAAGCGGCGCCTTGTCGATGGCGCGACTGCCGCCCGTGCACGTCATGGCGACGCCCATACCGCACTCGGCCTCGACATATGACCAGTTCGCACCCAGGCACGAGCGCGTCACCAGCACGTCCTCGGGCACGCCTTCGATGAAGGCGTCGTAGAGGTACCAGCGGTTGGGTGAATTGACGTCAATCATCGCATGTCTCCAAATCGCTCGCTACAGGTTCCAGGAGATAAACGCCCACTCGTTGCGGTGGCGGTAGTCGCGCAGCACAACGGGGTTGCCCTCCTCGTCGACGCCCATGCTGTAATGCTTGGCGATATGGGCGTCGAGCAGGGCTTCCTCCTCAGGCGTGAAGGGACCGTCCTCGCGCTCGTAGTTCGCGCGCACCTCTTCGATGGTCTCGCCGAAGACGGGCCTGTTGTGCAGGATGTAGGACAGCTCGGGCAAGCGGCCCATCTCCAGCAGGAGGTTCACGATGAAGGTCGCCTCGGACTGGTTGGGCTCGGGTCGGCCGATGGCCTTGAGCATCTCGTGGTCGTGGCCCGGCGAGAAGCTCGTGGAGACGGCGATGCACACACGACGGCGCGTGTGGGCTTCCATCTTGAGCAGCGTCTCGCGCAGGTCGCGCGAAAAGAGCGAGCGGGAGGCAAAGAAGACGTCGGCCACAGGCAGGTCTTCCCAGGAATCAAGCCAGCTCACCTTGCGGATGTCGAGGTTGTCAATGACGCCGTCAGCCTCGGCCTTCTCGCGAAGCTTGCCCAGCATGCCGCTCGAAAGGTCGCACGCCACAACGTTGACGCCCTCGTTGGCGAGGGGCAGCGCAAGAGACCCCGTGCCGCAACCCATGTCGATGACCGTCTCGCCGGGGCGCACGCCGGCGCGGCCGAGGAAGTCGTTGGCGTAGCCGCTGCGGGCACACGTAGCCGAGAACTTCTGGGAGCGTTTGTCCCAGTAGGCCTCGTTCTCGAGGCCCTCCTCGCACTTGGCGCGCTGCTTCCAGAGCTCGTTCCAGTCAAGTCCGCTTTCTGCCTGCATGTGTTATCCCCTCAGCTCGATCTCGATCATGTCCCCCACCTGCGGCGGCACATGGCCGCACCCGTTTGCAAGCGGATAATAGCCGGCGTCCGTCTCGGCCTGGACCACGCCAGGCTTGAACTTGAGCGGCGTGGCCTCGATGATGCCATCCTCTGCCTGCGTCAGCACGATGTGCCTGACGCTGTGGTACGGCCGGGCTGTTTTGCTCGGCCACTTCTCCGGTTGAATCCACATGCCCCCCAATAGGCTCCCTCAAAGCCAGGCAATCGTGGCAGAGCGCCGTCCATATGTCGGTTGCATATGCAACCGAGCCACCCGACAAATGGTTATCGCCGCGATACAATGTGACGTTCGGCACACCAAGATGAGAGAAGCAATGAGAGCCTACCCACCCAACCGCGTCGCGACCTACTTCAGGCGCAGCGCCCCCACCATCGCAATCGTTGCCGTGAGCGGCGTTGTGTACAACGCGGGCCTTGCGCTGGGTCCCTACCTCGAGGGGCGGATGGTCCAGCACCTTCTCGACATAGTGCAGGGCACAGGCACGCTTCAGGGCATGCTGGCCCTGGCGGCAATCTACCTGGCCGTAATCGCCCTGGTACAAGGCATGCGCGCAGTGAAGCGCTTCTACGTGCGGCGCTTTGCAAACGACACCGCCCGCTCCATGCGCGGCACCCTTTACAACAACATCGTCCATAGCCCGCGTGCCGACCTCGTCGCAACCAGTGCGGGCTCCCTCATGACTAAGGCCGTCTCGGACGTGGACGCCGCGGTGGAGGGCATGCGCAAGGTCACGACGGAAGTCTTCGACACGGGCGTCGCCATGGCGGCCTACTTGTGCCTGCTGCTCACGCTCGACTGGAGGCTTGCGCTTCTGAGCTGCCTCTTCACACCGCCCGCCTACTGGTTGGCGGGCCGGCTCAAGACGCGCGTGTACCACGCCAACCAGCTCTCGAAGGCAAGCGCGGGCAAACTGAGCGACGCCACGATCGACCAGGTGGAAAACGCCCTGCTGTACCGCCGATACGGCCTTTCGGGCATGCGCGCGCAAAGCTACGAGGAGCGCCTCGACAACTACGAGCGCTGCGCCACCCAGGCCGGCATCTGGGAAAACGTCATGATGCCCGTGTACAAGGCCGTCTCCATGGCCGGGTGCGTCCTCATCGTATGGCTGGGCGCCCGCAACGTGGCGGGAACGGGCTGGACCGCCTGGGACATCGCCTCGTTCACGGCGTTTCTCTCCTGCTTTGCGCGCTTTGCCACCAAAGCGTCGCACTGTGCCAAGCTCTTCAACGCCGTACAGAAGGCCCAGGTTTCTTGGGCGCGCATCAAACCCCTGCTCAAGCCGCGAATCGAGTGGAACGAGACGACTGCGCTCAACCTGCATGCGCCCCGCGGACTGCACCTGCGCGACACCGGGCTCGCATATTGCGGCGAAGGGGCGTTCGCCCTGCGCGGCGTGAGCCTCGATGCTGAGCCCGGTCAGATCGTGGGCGTCACCGGGCCGGTGGCGGGCGGCAAGTCCACGCTGGGCAAGATGTTCCTGTGCGAGCAGGCCTACGAGGGCAGCATTCGCCTGGGCGAGATCGAGCTGGGCGCGATGTCTGCCTGGGAGCTCAGCCAGTCGGTGGGGTACCTGGGCCACGACCCCGAGCTTCTGAGCGGCACCGTGCGGGCCAACATCTGCCTGGGCGAGGACGTGGACGCGGAAGGCGCATTGCGCCTGGTGCAGCTCGACGAGGAGGTTGCCGCGATGCCCCAGGGCGCAAACACGCTCGTGGGCGCGGGCGGGGTGCGGCTCTCCGGCGGCCAGCAGGCACGTTTGGCGCTTGCACGCACACTTGCCCGCAAGCGTTCCCTCTACGTGCTCGACGACCCCTTCTCCGCCGTGGACAAGACAACCGAGCAAGCGATCATGGCGGGGCTGCGCGAGCAGGCGGCGGAGGGCGTCGTGATTCTCATCTCGCATCGCCTGACGCTCTTTCCCGAGCTTGACCAGGTCGTTTGGGTCGAAGACGGCCACGCGACCGTCTCCACGCACGCAGGGCTCATGCAAGACTGCCCCGCATACCGTGCCTTTTACACGAAGCAAGCCGGGGAGGTAGCCCGCGATGGCGACCGCTAACCGTCCCCCTGCGACGGACACCCTGCGCGGCATCCCCGCAGGGGTCGCACGCTCAAACAAGCTGCTCACAGCCGCGCTTGTGGTTGTCATTGCAGCCGACATCCTGCTCACCCTGGTGCCACCCCTTGTCTTGGAAGGCATCGTGAACGGCCTCACTGCGGGGCAAGAGATCTCGCTGGCAGTGGCGCTGCTCTACTTCGGCGCCGTCGCCGGGTCGAGCGCGATGGACGCGCTCAAGTCTGCCTCGGTCACGGTCGCGGGCCAAAAGGTGACGCACGGCCTGCGCAGCGCCATGGCGCGCAAGCTTGACCGCCTGCCTGCGGGGTATTTCACGCGCAATGCGGGCGGCGCCGTCAGCTCGCTTTTCGTCAACGACGTGGACACGGTGCGCGCCCTTTTTGACGAGGGCATCGTGAGCATGGCAATCGACGTCTGCAAGGTGGTGGGCATCATCGCGGTCATCTTCACGCGCAGCGTGGGCCTGGGCGTGCTGCTGCTGGTCGTGACGCCGTTCTTGTTCCTGCTCACGCGGGCTTTTCAGCACCGCATGCTTGCCGCCCAACTCGCCAACCGCCAGGCCGTGGCCAACATGAACGCCCAGGTGCCCGAGACCGTGCGCGTGATGCGCACCGTGCGCAACCTGGGGCAGGAGCGCTTCATGGAGGAGCGCTACGACGCGTGCGTGCGCGACTGCTTCGCGAGCATGGAGCGCGTGAACCTGTACGACTCCGTCTACTCCCCCATCGTGGTCACCTGCGGCTCGCTCGTCATCGCGGCCGTGATGGTGCTGGCAAGCCTGGGCGGCGGCGTGCAGGAGTTCTTCGGGATGTCGGTGGGCACGGCGGCCGCGGTGGTTGCCTACGTGGGCAAGGTGTTCGAACCGCTGGGTGCCATCGGCATGGAAATCGAGAGCATCCAACAGGCCATCGCCGGCGTGAGGCGCGTGAAGGCCTTCCTCGGAGAGGAGGAGCGCACCGAGGCCGATCTGGCCCCGCAGGAGTGGGCGCCCCTGGCAGTAGAGCTTGCGGAGGTGGACTTCGACTATGAGGACGGACGGGCCGTTCTCAAGGGCTTCTCGCTGAGCGTGAAACCCGGCGAGATGGTCACGCTGGCAGGCAGGACCGGCGCCGGCAAGAGCACGGTCTTCAAGCTTATCCTGGGCGACTACGAGCCCTGGGCGGGTGAGGTGCGCGTGTGGGGGGTCAACGCCGCGCAGCTTGCCCCGCAGGCGCGCAGGCGGTTCGTGGGTCACGTCGACCAGGCGTTCAGGCCCGTGCCAGGCACGGTTGCCGATCAGATCACGCTGGGCGACCCAACCGTCTCGCATGACAAGATGACGCAGGCGGCGCAACTCGCGGGCATCGCGGACGCGCTTGAGGCCCTGCCGCAGGGCTACGACACGCCCTACGTCGAGGGGCTCCTCTCCCAGGGGCAGACCCAGCTACTCTCCATCGCACGCGCCGTGGCGGCCAATCCAAAGCTTCTGCTTCTCGACGAGATCACAGCCAACCTGGACTCGGGCACCGAGCAGCAGGTCATGGAGGCGCTGCGCCGTGCCAGCCAGAACCGCGCCGTGCTTTCCATCTCGCACCGTCTCTACGAGCAGTCTGGTCAAGGACGTATTGTCCAGATTTAAACGGCTGTTCCGTTTCTACTCGCAATACCGTTACCATAGGGCAGTTATGTAAACTTCCTCGAGGAGCACCGCATGAAGACCCGTTTGACCGCGCCCGAACTCGTGACGCTTGCGTCCATGCTGTTCGGTCTGTTCTTTGGAGCAGGCAACCTTATCTTCCCGCTGATTCTGGGCGCCACCGCAGGACAGGACCTCGGTGCCGCAATGGCGGGCATGATCGTGACCGCCGTGGGCCTGCCGCTCATGGGCATCGTCGCCATCGGCGTCTCGCGCAGCGAGGGTCTCTTCGACCTGGCAAGCAAGGTCTCAAAGCGCTACGCGTTCTTCTTCACCTGCGCCCTCTACCTCACCATCGGCCCCCTGTTCGCCATCCCGCGCTGCGCGGCCACCTCGTTCTCCATTGCGCTGCCGCAGTTCGCCGGCCAAGGAATGCTGCCCCAGGCGCTGTTCTCACTCGCGTTCTTCCTTTTCGTGCTGTTCTTCTCGCTCAAGCCCACCAAACTCATGGATGTGCTGGGCAAGTTCCTCAACCCGTTCTTCCTGGTACTGCTGGGCATCATCCTCGTGGTGGCCCTGCTCAACCCCATACAGGCCGTCTCGAGCGTCCCTGTCTCGGGCACCTGCGCCGACGGCGCCTTCTTCGCCGGTTTCCTGCAGGGCTACGACACGCTTGACGCCCTCGCCTCGCTTGCGTTCGGCATCATCGTCGTGCAGTCCATCCGCTCCAAGGGCGTGACCGACCCCGCCGCCGTGGGCGCCAACACCGTGTGCGCCGGCGCCTTCGCCATGACGGGCATGGCCCTCATCTACATCGTCATCGCCGTCGTGGGCGCCCAAAGCTACGGCCTGTACGCCGACCGCCTGGCCGAAGCGGGCTTCACCGGCGGCGACGCCTTCGCGATCATCGCCCAGCACTACTTCGGCGGCCCCGGCCAGATCCTTCTGGGCGCAACCGTTACCCTATGCTGCCTCAAGACCGCAATCGGTCTGGTGACCTCGTGCTCCGAGACTTTTGTCGAGGTCCTGCCGTTCAAGATTTCCTACAAGGTGTACGCCGTTGCCTTCACCGTCATCTCGTTCGCCATCTCCAACGTCGGCCTTGCGCAGATCATCTCGCTGTCGGCCCCCGTGCTCTACTTCCTGTATCCCTTGGCAATCGTGCTCATCCTGCTGGGCCTCTTCAACAAGTTCGTCAAGGACAAGCCGAGCGTGTACCGCTGGACCATCGGCCTCACCATGGTCGCCGCCGTTGCCGACTTCATCAGGGCAAGCGGTATCGCCAGCCTGGAACCCGTCGTAGACTTCATCGCCGGGTGGCTGCCCTTCTACACGATGGGCCTGGGCTGGATTGCCCCCGCCGCAATCGGCCTGGTCGTCGGCCTGGTACTCTCTCGCAAGGCCCCCAAGGACGTGCAGGCCGCATAAGCTCGCAGCCATACAAAACCACAAGGACCCCGCCGCAGCCCTCAGAAGACGCGACGGGGTCCTTTTTGATGGAACGCGGATCAGGCAGGCTCTTAACGGACGGGACGCCGGCAACCGCTTAGCAGGCGGCGGCCTTCACGGCATCGAGAACCTCGCGGCCCCAGGCGGAGTCGACAACGGGAGTGCGGTGCTTGTCGAACTGGGTGCGCACCTCCACGTCGTTGGCCAGGGTGCGGTAGGCGGCAAAGGGCACCTGAATGGCCGTGCCGGGGGTGTTGTCCTTGTCAAAGAGCAAGATTTCGATGGCCTTCTCGCCGCCCTCGCGCTCTACCAGGGCGTTGAACTGGGCGTCGACGAAGCCGCGCTCGGGATAGCGGCTGCTGAGCTCTTCGAGAAGGCTCGCCTTGAGCACCTCGACCACCTTGTCGTTAAGGCCCGAGCCCCACACGGCGGCCTTCTCAACGAGGTCGTAGCGCTCGGGGGCAATGCGCACCTCGAACTCCCCTTTGCCCAGCGTCGACAGCTCCACACCTCGGAACTTGATGACGAGCTGGGTAAAGGCACGCTTGAGCTCCTCGGGCTCGCCTTCACCAGCAGAATAGAACGCGGCGACGTGACGATCACGGTCGATGTAGAAGAGCGGGTAGTCCAGAGGGACAATCGCGCCGCATTTCGAACAGGTGTGGACGAAGATCTGACCCGATGCCAACTGGGCGGCACGCTCGGGGTTACAGGTCGCCTCGATGCGCTCCCACACGTCGACCTGGTCGGCCGCACCGCACGAGGGGCACACCACGGCGTCTTGTACGACCTTGGACTGGATGACTTCACGCTCTGAGCAGCTCATGGCACCGGGCTCCTTTAAAAGTTGGTTTTGGTGGAACCATGCTACCAAATGGTGGGTGCGCTTGTGCTATGTTGTGCGAGGTTGCGACAGAATTATCCTCCACAGCCGACCCCGTAAGCAACGCCACTCTGGCCCGGCCTGCCCGAGCCCGCACCCAAAGGAGCCCCATGAACAACCCTTCCGTCAGCAGGCGCTCGCTCATCGCCCTGGCATCGGCAACGGCATCTACGGCGGCGCTCGGCATGATGGGCGCAGGCGCCTTGGGCCTCTCCCCTAAGGCAGCAGACGCAGCCACCGTGCAAGACCTCACGACACGGGCCTGCATCACCGTCTTTGACCAGGCTACGGAGAGCTCGCTGTGCGAGGTGGGCACGAGCGTCGACCTGGCAAGCATCGCGAGCGGCGAGTATCCCTCGTATTGCTTCGTGGTCCAAAACAACGCCAGCGATGCGCTCGACGTATGGGAGTCCTACGTCACCGTGGACGGCAGTGAGCCCTGGGGCTGGACGGAGCACACCATCGCTGCCCAGAGCGGCACGCTCTACCACGTGTATTACGAGAACATGCAGCGCGTCCTTGCGGAGGGCAACCACACGGCGGCGCTCTACATCAACGGCGAGCTCGTGTGCTCGGCGACCTTCACGATAACCCGTGGGCAGAGCTGGGGCGACGTCTTCCCCCTCCCCTCGCAGGAGGAGATTCAGCAGGCAAACCAAGAGGCACGCTGCCAGGCACCTTACATCGCAGGCTGCCTGGGCCTTCAAGACGGTCAGCGCTACATCTCGTACAGCATCGACTTCAAGGCCGACGCCGCGCCCGCCGGCACGTACTGCTGCCTGGCACAATGGGCGCCTGACCTTACGGTGCTCAGATACAGCTACCCCGACGCCCACTGCGACTACGACTCCGTGGGCGGCTACGCAGGCCTGCAGCACCGCTCGCAGGGCGACTGGGTCTCGATCCTGTCGTTTTGGAACGTGTACTACACCGACGAGCAAGGCGTGACCCAAACGATCCAGGCGAGCCTCGTCTACCCCGAACCCGACGAGAACAGCCAGTTCGGAGGTGAAGGCACGGGCGTGCACCGCATCGTGCAATACCCCTGGCAGGAAGGCCGCTGATATCGCATGCAGCTGCGCTGCAGCACCTCGGATGCCGGCACGACCCTCGTCGACCAGTGGATCTGCGACCTGGAGAGCGAGACGTGGACCCAGCTGTGCTGCTACGACACAAACATCCCCGGAGCCACGCTGGCGGCGCCTGGCTTCTTCTTCCTCGAGAACTACGACCCCTCCACCTGCGGAGAGGTCCGCACCATGGAGGTTGCAAACATCCAGGTCACCCCGATTGAGGACGAGACAAGCTACATCAACGTGCAATCGGCGTGGCTGAGCCCCAACGGAGGCGAGCCCACCTATAGCGGCAGCTACGCCTACGGCTCGCAGGGCAACCGCTTCTGGGCCATCACCAGCGGCGTGGGCGGCGACTGGTACGGCGACGGCCGCGGCCAAGCCGGCGGCTGGTATTCCGTGCAGTAGCAGGCGTGCGCACGGAGGCGGGGTGTGTCTGCCGACAGCCTCCAATCAAAACACAAGCGGCGCGCACACCAATCGGCATGCGCGCCGCCTCCTTTTTACCCCTCCTGCGCAAGCTTGCCGGCACCGATGCTGCGCAGCATGTCACGCAGCATGCGCTCGGTTGCCTTCTTGCCTGCGCCACGCGCCACGCGGGCGCCTTCAGCGAGCATGTTGGGCGTGAACACGCGCTTGCCAGCAAGCAGCGCATGGAGCTCCTCATCCCAGCCATTCACAATGCAGGCACAGAGCAGCTCCTGGCGATCCTGGATGGTGGGATCGCACAGGTAGGGGGCGATGCAGCGGGCGGTCGCTGGATCCTCCTTGGGCAGGCCCGCATGCCAGAGCATCCGCAGCGCCTTGGCGCTCACGGGGTAGCCGTCCTTGATGTTTTGCGACGAGACGCTCAGGCGCTTGTTGGACCAGCGGGCGACAACACCGCCAACGGGTGCGAAGTCGGGGTTCAGCATCCAGGCAAAGAGCTCCTCCTGACTGCCGTTGCGCCCCAGGGCGTTGAGCACCAGACGATAGTCCTGGGGGACAAGGGCGTCTTGACGCACAAGCTGGCGGATGATCATCTCCGATGAAGGGTCCTCAACAGCGATGCTGGCGAAGTTGCGCACGTCCCCGCAGTACTGGTCGGCACGCGCCCTGCGCAGGGCGGGCGTGTCGTTTACCAGGCCGAGCTCACGGCACTTGCCGCTAAAGCCAATGCCGTGCCTCAAAAGCAGACGCGCAACCGAAAGGTTGCCACCAGCCACCGCCTGCGCTAGCGAATCGCTTGCAAACTCGACGCTGCCCACCGTGTTGAGAAACTCCTCCACGGGACGGGCGTCCCCTTGCTCGCAAAGCTTGGCCAGATGCTCGACAAGCAGCGGCTGCCAGGAGGCATCCATACCAAACTGCTTGGCAAACGCACCAAACCGCGCATAGTCGCCGCTCTGCTCGGCCTCAAGCAGAAGCTCTGAACCAAAGTCGGAGGCACGCATGAGGGGAGAGCCGTCGCACGGCACGCCCAGAGCGGCGAGGTCCACAACCATGGCGGGACGGACATGCACGCTCGCCTCGTCCACGTTGTAGCCGTAGCCGTTGGTCCAGCCGTTCAGGTGCACGTACGCCTCAAAACCGTCCGCGCCACCCGGGGAGCGAAGCCACCAGCAGGGGTTGTCCCCATCGGCATTGCGGGCGTCATCGCTGGCAAAGAACGCGCCGACCTCCTGCACGCTCAGACTGAACACCTTGTCGGTCGTCGTGGCGCAACCCCTGGCCTCATACTCGTCGTTGCCGGGAGTCTGCACTTCCTGCGCCACAATAGCCGCACGGTCCTCATCGGTGAAAGCGTCCTGGAGGAACTCGCCGTTCATCCAGGCGCGGACATTGCTCGTCTCCCACTCCGCGGGCTGCGAAGTGCCGTGGTACGCCATGGCATCCAAAACGCGCGTCGTGGTGACGAGAACGTGCGACCTCTCCAGGCGAAGCACGCGCCACTTGAGCGGCCGGCCCCACCACGACCCCATCACGAACTCGTCGGGAACAATGATGCTCCCCTGCTCTTGAATGCTCTGGATAACCATGCGCACAGCCCGCCAATCTCACAAGGCGCGGCATCGTGGCCCCGCCAATCGAACGTTTTCGCGCACCATTGTATTTTGCTCGGCGAGCGGCCGCCCTTTCCGCGCCCCACACGTCCAAAAACGCCAAAAGTATGCGTTATAACGTCCCCGGACCCGGTAGCCCCAAAACATGCAGGGCATCTACCTGGTACGATGTGGGCGACCAATCTGGACGGATGGCCCTCTCGGGTTTATAACGCATACTTTTCGGCTTTTCCGGCACGGGCGCCCCCATGCGGCCCCATGCACGGGCGCCCCTCACGCAAACGCGAAGGGCGCGCCGGGGCCGCTTGGTCCCGACGCGCCCTTTCTCACC
>OLNE01002557.1_pt1 | contig 11257 bp, 10 predicted proteins | sample 1672431 | NCBI WGS metagenome assembly OLNE01 (sample SAMEA3136685, study PRJEB25190) | human gut metagenome | reverse complement strand
GAATTGTCTGTGTATGGTTCAGAATAGCTTCCTGTAGTCTGTGGATTACCGGAAGCGGTTGAATCAGTATCTAAAAGAGTACGTGCGATCAGTCTTGGATCCCCGAGTTCATTTAAGACTTCTTCTTCCGTACGTCCCTGATTAACTGCATCATCAATATAATTGCGGTAATACTGGACATGTGCCGCAATTGCACCTTCAGTCATCTGTCCATAAAGCTGATTGTATAAAGTATCTAAAAATTCTTTTTTATTCATAATAATTCTCCATACTTATAAATGAATCTGTAAACATTTACACTATCTATCAGATTTATAACATTTTACCATACAAGTAGATAGGGGCATAGAGTCTGAAATATTAAATTTCCATAAAACTATAAATATACAAGAGGTTTTGAAAGGATGTGTTGATGTTTTTATGGAAGAATATTATAATGTTCTTATTGAGTGCAGAGCCCTGAAAAATCAGAATATCATGTAATAGTACAGATAGCAGGGGAAAGCAAAACTGGTTCTGTTAAATCGGAATCTGAACACAAAAGTCGGGAGGATTTACAATGGGTGTAAACGAAGCAAAGACAGTTATTTTAAACAACAAAACAGCACTTGGAATAGAGTTCGGATCTACCAGAATCAAAGCGGTTCTGGTAGATGACAAATATGATCCGATCGCATCCGGAAGCTATGAGTGGGAAAACCGTTATGAGAATGGTGTATGGACTTATTCTCTGGAGGATATTACAAAAGGACTTCAGGGCAGCTACAGTGATCTGGTAAAGGATGTACAGGAAAAATACGGAGTAGAGCTGACCAGCGTTGGTGCACTTGGAATCAGTGCCATGATGCATGGATATATGCCTTTCGATAAAGAAGGAAACCTTCTTGTACCGTTCCGCACATGGAGAAATAATATCACAGGCGAAGCCTCCGAAAAACTGATGGAGCTCTTCCAGTACAATATCCCTCAGAGATGGAGTATTGCACATCTGTATCAGGCAATCCTGAATGGTGAAGAGCATGTAAAAGATATTGATTACATGTGCACTCTGGAAGCCTATGTTCATCGTATGCTGACAGGAAAGAGAGTTCTTGGTATCGGTGATGCAGCAGGTATGTTCCCGGTTGATTCCGTGAAAAAAGACTACAATCAGGAAATGGTTGAAAAATTTGATAAACTGGTAGAGCCATATGGTTTCCCGTGGAAACTCCGTGACATCATGCCAGAGGTAATGGTTGCAGGACAGGATGCAGGTACTCTGACAGAAGAGGGTGCAAAATTCCTTGATCCTACAGGAAAACTCAAAGCCGGAATTCCGATGTGTCCGCCGGAAGGTGATGCAGGAACCGGTATGGTTGCAACGAACAGTGTTAAACAGCGTACAGGTAATGTTTCAGCAGGTACTTCTGTATTTGCAATGATCGTTCTTGAAAAAGCACTTTCCAAGCCATACAAAGAGATCGATATGGTAACTACACCGGCTGGTGATGCAGTTGCCATGGCACATTCCAATAACTGTACTTCTGACCTGAATGCATGGGTAAATGTATTCAAAGAATTTGCAGAGGCTATGGGAATAGAAGTGGATATGAACAAGCTGTTTGGAGCACTTTACAACAAAGCACTGGAAGGTGATCCGGACTGTGGCGGACTTCTTTCCTACTGCTATTTCTCTGGTGAACATATGACAGGCTTCGAAGAAGGACGTCCGTTGTTTGTTCGTTCTCCTGAGAGTAAATTCACACTTGCAAATTTTATGAGAAATAATCTGTACACATGTCTTGGAGCTATGCGTGTGGGATTAAATATCCTGATCGAACAGGAACACTGCAAGATTGACAGACTTCTGGGACACGGCGGACTGTTCAAGACGAAAGGCGTAGGACAGCAGATCCTTGCAGATGCAGTCAATGCACCGGTATCTGTTGTGTCAACCGCAGGCGAGGGCGGTGCATGGGGAATCGCACTTCTGGCAGCATATCTTGTTGATAAGAAGGAAGGAGAGACTCTGGATAAATTCCTTGACAACCGTGTATTTGCCGGAAATGAAGGAAGTACTCTTGAGCCGGATGCTGAAGGTGTTAAAGGCTTTAATGCATTTATGGACAGATATCTTAAAGGACTGCCGATCGAACGTGCAGCAGTAGAATCTGAGATTTGGTAAAATGATAAAACGAAAGGGTACTGTGAGTGAGATGCACAGTACCCTTGGTTATATAAGAATTGCATAAAGGAGAAAAAATATGCTTGAGAAATTAAAAGAAGAAGTTTACAGAGCAAATATGGACCTTCCAAGATATGGACTGGTTACTTTTACCTGGGGAAATGTCAGTGGAATTGACCGCGAAAAGGGTCTTTTTGTTATCAAACCGAGTGGTGTGGAATATGACAGGCTTAGACCGGAAGATATGGTAGTAGTAGACCTTGAGGGAAATAAAGTAGAAGGTGAATACAATCCTTCTTCTGATACTCCGACACATGTGGTTCTTTATAATGAATTCCCGAATATTGGAGGAATTGTACATACTCATTCAGAGTGGGCAACCAGCTGGGCACAGGCAGGAAGAGCAATCCCATGCTATGGTACGACTCATGCGGATTACATTTATGGAGAAGTTCCATGTGTGCGTAATCTGACCAAAGAAGAGATTGATGAAGCTTATGAGAAGAATACAGGTGTCCTGATCGCAGAACATTTTAAGAATCTTGATTATGAGGCTGTTCCGGCAGTGCTTTGTAAGAATCATGGCCCTTTCACCTGGGGAAAAGATGCTCATGAGGCAGTTCATAATGCAGTTGTCCTTGAAGAGGTTGCAAAGATGGCTTGCCGTTGTGAACTGATCAATCCGCAGGTAAAACCGGCACCACAGGAACTGCAGGATAAGCATTATTACAGGAAACATGGGGCAAATGCTTATTATGGACAGATAAAAAAATGATAAAGAATTCCCAGTGAGAAGGGTATAAAAATAACTCCAGTGAGGGAAAACCTGTAAGTTATCATCTGAACATGGTTCAATTCAAAAATTCTAAAGTATCAGGAAGTGCAGAACTTTGCTAAATACGATACATAAAATACTGAACTCGCGTAAACGCTCAGACAGCAGTATTTTATGTATCAACGCAAAAACCTGCACATTCCGATACTTTAACGAATTTTTTCAGGCGAACCAGCTTCAGACGATAATCACAGGGGTCCCTAGCAGGAGTTTATTTTCCCTCCCTCACCGGACTTTATCTGCGGTAGTGTGGTGGCTTTCAGGAGAGTGACGAAAGCAGGAACAGCGCGAAGCGCGATCCGGGCCGCCCCATAAAACAAAACTAGAACTCTGAATATAAAGGCTGCCAGTCAGAAAACATCTGCAGGAATTTATAGAAACACTCAGGTTATTTTCAGGCTGAGTTATGGATAAAAAGTGTATTGTCTGAGCCGTCAGGCGAGTTATGCACTTTTTATTCATGTATTTAGCAGACTGAATAATAGCCCTAGTGTTTCTAAATTTCGAAGCCGTTTTCAGACAGGCAGTCTTTGATATACAGAGAATATATTTTGTTTTAACCCTCAGTTTAATAGTCCCTTCCGGTAAACACTGCGACGCTTCTCGGGCGCATGATAAAGCTTCCGTCGATTCTTGCTTCTTGCCCTTCCGGATAGCAGTATTGTCCGTTCCCGTCGCCGAATGTATTGACACTTAAATGCCATGCTCCTCTTCCGTGGAGGCTTGGGAGGGTGATGGCGACATCTTCCCAGAAAGTATTGACCGCGATATAGATCAGGTCATCCTTTCCTTTTTCTTTATCATATCCTGCAAAGCTTACACACAATGTGTGGGCATCTTTTGGAATAGTCAGCTGATCAGCATTAACATTATGAGTGTGGATAGGATCCATGCCGCAGACTGATGTTGGAAGCTGCTTGTGGATAACCGGATGCTTTTTGCGGAATGCGATCATAAACTTAAAGAATTCAAACAGTTCTCTGTTTTTCTCGAGCATACGCCAGTCAAGCCAGGAAGTAATATTGTCCTGACAGTAGCTGTTATTGTTTCCAAATTTAGTGTTTCCGAATTCATCTCCGGCCAGAAACATTGGTGTTCCGCGACTGCACATCAATACAGCACAGGCATTACGGATCATACGATAGCGTAAGGAAAGAACTTCAGGATCATCTGTCTCACCCTCGGCACCGCAGTTCCAGCTTCGATTGTCATTGGCACCATCTGTATTGTTCCAGCCATTTGCTTCATTGTGTTTGTTATTGTAAGAGTAAAGATCGTACAGGGAGAAACCATCGTGACAGGTCAGGAAATTGACACAGGAATTATAGCCGGCGTAATTGCTGTGTGTATTGTCATAATATCCACCGTACAGATCACCGGAACCGGAAATACTCCATGCAGCATCCCAGGCATTCCAGGATTCTCCCTTCAGATAGCTTCGAAGAGAATCACGATATCTTCCGTTCCATTCGGCCCAGCGTCCACTGGCAGGAAAGCTTCCCACCTGATAAAGACCGCCGGCATCCCAGGCTTCTGCGATAAGTTTGACATTACTTAAGATTGGATCGTCGGCCAGTGTACGAAGCAGAGGCGGATTGTTCATAGGAGAACCATCTTCATTTCGGCCAAGAATACTTGCCAGATCGAAGCGGAATCCGTCTACACGATAGTTGATCGTCCAGTAGCGGAGACATTCCAGAATCAGCTGCTGAACAACAGGATGATTACAGTTCAGAGTATTTCCACAGCCACTGAAATTATAGTAATTTCCGTCAGGAGTCAGCATATAATAAATATTATTGTCAAATCCTTTGAAGCTGAAAGTATTGCCTTTTTCGTTTCCCTCTGCTGTGTGATTGAAAACGACATCCAGAATGACTTCGATTCCGTTATCATGAAGGGCTTTGATCAGAGTTTTTAATTCGGTACCTTCGCGGTTGTGTTCATTAGCTGCCGCATAACTGCTGTTCGGCGCAAAAAAGCCAACCGTATTGTAGCCCCAGCATTCCAGAAGCTGTTTGCCGTCTATGGTTCGGGAGTTCATGGTCTCGTCAAATTCAAAAATCGGCATCAGTTCAACCGCGTTGATTCCAAGCTCTTTCAGATAAGGGATTTTTTCCATGAGACCGGAAAAAGTTCCTCTGTGCTGTACGCCCGAGGATGGATGATGAGTAAAGTCACGGACATGGAGCTCATAAATGATCAGATCACAGAGCTCGCGCTTAGACTGTGGCATATCTCCCCAGTCAAAACGATCCTTAACTACACGGGCATGATAGGTATGATCCCAGCGGATTCCCCAGGTACGCTGACCGGCAACTGCTTTGGCATACGGGTCCAGAAGGATTTTATTTTTATCAAAGAGCAGGCCTTTTTCAGGACAATAGGGACCGTCTACACGATAGGCATATTCGAATTCATCAATATTAATTCCATAAACGATCATAGAATAAACATCACCGATTTTGTAAGCTTCCGGGAAAGGAAGTACAGCAAAAGGTTCTTCCTGTGCACGATGAAACAGAAGCAGTTCGCAGGAGGTGCCGCCGCAGGTATGGATTGTGAAATTGACACCGTTCTGCAGTGGGGTGGCGCCATTCAGGTCATAGACACCCGGACGAACCGGAAAGCCTGAGATTTCAGCCATTGGAGCTGATTCATAAGGATGGTCAGATACAAATTTCTGATGATAGGATTTCATGTTAGTACTCCATTTCTAAAATCCCGGTCTGAATGATCAGACCGGGAATATATTAGTTAGTATTACAGGTCATTTGTCAGATGCAGCTTGTCCAGAATATAAAAGATAAGACTCAAAACCATGGCTACCACACATGCCAGAACCATTCCGGTAAGTTTGACGTTGCCAAGATTCAGGGCAATTCCGGAAAGTCCTACAATGAAAACTACGGATGTCAGAGCCAGATTACGGGATTTGCTGTAATCCACCTGATTATCTACAAGCATGCGAAGACCGGAGGTTCCGATCATACCATAGAGAAGGAAAGAGATTCCGCCGATGACCGGTCCGGGGATGGTATTGATCAGAGCGGCAAGCTTGCCAAGAAAAGAGCAGCATATGGAAAGAACTGCGGCGCCGCCGATGACCTGGACGCTGTAAACTTTGGTCATGGCCATAACACCGATATTTTCACCGTAAGTAGTTGTTGGTACGGAACCAAGGCATCCGGATACGGCTGTTGAAAAGAAATCTGCAAAAAGGGAACGATGAAGCCCCGGATCTTTCAGCAGATCTTTGCCAACAATTTTACTTGTTACGATCTGATGTCCGATGTGCTCGGAAGTTACAAGAAGTAGTGCAGGAAGGATTGTCAGGATTGCCTGAAGATTAAATTTTGGAGCCTGAAAATTCGGAAGTGCAAAGAAAGCAGCTTCTTTTACTGCAGTAAAATCAAGAATTCCGCAGGCTGCCGCAGCAATGTATCCGGAAATGATCGCGATCAGAATCGGAATGACAGATAAAAATCCGCGGAACAGGATCTGACCGAATACAGCAACTCCGAGTGTGATCAGAAATACAACTACATTTTTCATATCAATCTGTTCGTCCAGAAGACCGGCGGTACCTGCAGCACTTCCGGCAAGTTCCAGGCCGATCAGTGCAACTACAGGTCCCATGGCAGCCGTTGGAAGAACGATGTCAATCCAGTTAGTGCCGCACTGACGGATGATCAGTGCAACGAACATTCCACAGATACCAAGTACAACAAATCCACCCAGTGCATACTGGAAACCAAATTTTGATGCGACCAGAAGTCCCGGTGACAGGAATGCAAAGCTGGAACCAAGGTAAGCGGGTGCTTTGCCTTTTGTGATCAGGATGAACAAAAGTGTTCCGATACCATTCATCAGGAGAACAATGGCAGGATTAATGCCAAACATAAAAGGAACCAGAACAGATGCCCCGAACATGGCAAACATGTGCTGGATACTCAAGGGGATTAACAGATTAACAGGTACTTTGTCTTCGACTTGAATGATTTTTCTTTCCACATTAGCCTCTCTTTCTTATCTGCGTGGTGCAGAAATTTCATATTTAGGAAACTGTCTGTCAGAAAGACAGTCACAATTCTGAATAATTATACCACAGCAGAGTATTTAATACTATTCCAAATTATTTGTGAGGAATCTGACTGAATCTGAACAGTAACTCTGAACATTCGATAATCAGAGCAGAAGTGGCAAAGAGTGGGGGAACAGACCACAATTTGGTCAAAATCAGGGCACTTATTGGAGAAATGTTGTTGCTTTTTTCATTATTTTATATTATAATCTTGTTTGTAAAAAGAATTTACCCTTCAAAAATTTTTTTTACATAACCCCTTATTTAATTATTTATACTCCCCTTGAAATACCCGGTAGCTCCCCTACCGGGTATTTCTTTTTTTATATAATAGGAAATTACTCCGTAATGTTCCTGTTACACTTTAAACGAATATTTTTCTGTTTTTATGTCCATAATAAGAAATGTAATGAAGTACCTGCAAGAACAGTATGACATTACAAAATGATCCAGGAGGAATATACAAATGGCAAAAAATTACGAGAACGAAAACAAGAACAAGAACAGAAATTACAACACTGATAAAACATCTGACAAAAATGCTATGGACAGCAGAAACAGTTCAAAGAACAGTTCAAAAAACACTTCCAGAAGCAGTTATGGAAATAAGACATCCAATGCATATGACAAAGAGCAGAATGACTATTCTGACAGATACTAAAGCTGACAGATACAAAAGATAACTGAAATAAAAAAGATTTTTCCCTTCTCTTCCAAGGCTGGCGTGTATATGCCAGCCTTTTTCACTTTATAGGAAATTACTCTGTAATGTTCCTATTACATGAAAACGCTCCGCGATAAGAAAGACAGACACACAAAGAAAAATGTATACATATGATAAATAAAAAAGGAAGGTTTGTCATGTTTCCTATTGAAACGATTTCAGCCAGAATGCTTGATTATTATGTAGGGCGATCAGATGCTTTGATCATAGATCTGCGGGACGAAGCGGCATATGCGGAGAGTCATGTGAGGGGAGCAATCAGCATCCCATATGAAGAACTGGAAAATAGAAATGGTCTTCCATTAAATAAGATACTTGTTTTTTATTGTGACAGAGGTGGTGCCAGCATGGCTGCGGCACGTGAATTTGTCAGAAAAGGATATCGGACACGATCAGTGATCGGAGGATTTGTGGCATATCGGGGAAGGAACCTTGAGAGACTGTAAACTTCATTTTTGCGCAAAGTACACCAAAATCGGTCACTAATTTTATGAAATAGTTTGATTGACTATGATTGAATATGACGTTATACTAGGGCTATAGATAAGAAACAGCCACAAAACGGCAAATATAATAAAGAAATGACAGAAGAACGTATGGGAGGGAGAAAGATGATATGTACAGTAACATTTAATCCATCTCTGGACTATATTGTGTCAGTAGAAGATTTTAAACTGGGACTGACAAACAGGACAAGTTCAGAGCTGTTGCTTCCGGGTGGAAAAGGAATCAATGTTTCAACAGTCCTGATGAATCTCGGAATTGAGAACACTGCTTTGGGATTTACAGCAGGATTCGTGGGTGATGAAATTATCCGAAGATTGCAGAAGATGGGAGTTGCATCAGACTTCATTCAGATTGCTGATGGTATCTCCAGGATCAATGTGAAACTGAAATCTATTGATGGTACAGAAATCAACGGTGCAGGACCGGTGATCGAAGAAAATAAAGTCGAAGAACTGATGAAAAAACTGGAAAAGCTTGGTGAGGGAGATGTCCTTTTTCTGGCAGGCAGTATTCCATCATCCATGCCGGACGATATGTATGAACAGATCATGAAAAAGCTGGATGGAAAAGGTGTGATGATCGTAGTAGATGCAACAAAGGATCTGCTTGTGAATGTGCTCAAGTATCATCCATTTCTGATCAAACCAAATAATCATGAGCTTGGAGAAATCTTCGGAGTGGAATTAAAGACAAGAGAAGATGTGGTTCCTTATGGAAAGAAGCTTCAGGAAAAAGGTGCACGCAACGTACTGATATCCATGGCGGGTGAAGGCGCAGTACTGGTGGCTGAAGATGGTCAGGTATTTGAAGAACCCGCACCGAAAGGACAGCTGGTGAACGGTGTTGGTGCCGGTGATTCCATGGTAGCCGGATTTATGGCTGGCTGGATGGAAAAGAAAGACTATGAGCATGCATTTTACATGGGAATTGCGGCTGGAAGCGCCAGTGCTTTTTCAGAAAACTTAGCAACAAAAGAAGAAATTAATACGGTTTATCAGCAGATAACCGGGAAATAACGGAGGATATTAAAATGAAAGAGTTCAAGTATGTAGTAACAGACAATGAAGGAATCCACGCACGTCCGGCAGGAGAACTTGTCAAAGTTGTCAGAGGCGTTCAACGACAAAATAAGAACATGTAAACCCGGACAGGAGATGATGCAATCATCTCCTGTTTCTGTTATAATCTTGATATCAGACAGGGATGTGGAAGTACTGTGCACGAAACGGTCTGAATGTATCATAGTACATAAAATGGAGACAGATATGCTGACAGAACAAAGATATGAAATTATTCTGAGACTTCTTGAAGAGAAAAGAAGCGTTACGGTCACAGAACTGAAAGAGATTCTGGATACATCAGAATCAACGGTGCGCAGAGATATCACCGCACTGGATAAGGCAGGAAAACTGACAAAGGTTTTTGGCGGAGCAGTAGCACTGGAGCATAAGGTGACTGCTTATGAGCCTACAGTGGCACAGAAATCCGGACTTAATACGCAGGAAAAGAAAAAAATTGCAAAATATGCCGCAGGTCTGATAGAAGATGACGATTTCGTCTATCTTGACGCAGGAACCACAACTGGTTTCATGCTGAAATATCTTGAGGGAAGCAAGGCCTCTTTTGTGACGAATGCGGTTTCACATGCACAGACCATGGCAAAGATGGGAATTCATGTTTTCCTGATCGGAGGGGAGCTAAAAAGTTCCACAGAAGCAGTGGTGGGGAGTCAGGCGATAAAAACTCTTCAGAAGTATCATTTTACGAAGGGCTTTTTCGGAACGAATGGTATCTCCAAAAAAGAAGGATTTACGACACCTGATACAAATGAAGCCCTGGTGAAGGAACAGGCTGTCCGGCAGTGCAGAGATGCCTATATTCTGGCTGACAGATCAAAATTTGACCAGGTCAGTTCTGTGACGTTTGGTGAATTTACAAATGCAGATATTCTGACTGAGGATGTTCCGGAGAAATACAGGGACAGCAGAAATATTTTGAAAGTAGAATAAAAGAATGCTATACTGAAAAAAAATCAAAAGGAGAGCTTATTATGAAATATATGTTTGCATCTGATGTGCATGGTTCAGCATATTATTGCCGACTGATGCTTGAAAAATATAATGAAGAAAAGGCAGAGCGCCTGGTGCTTTTGGGAGATCTGCTTTATCACGGACCTCGAAATGACCTTCCGAAGGAATATGCACCAAAGGAAGTTATCAAAATGCTGAATGACAGGAAAAACGACATCTATGCAGTAAGAGGCAACTGTGAAGCAGAGGTGGATCAGATGGTCCTGGAATTTCCGGTGATGGCAGAATATGCAATTTTGACAGCAGGTACGCGGATGATTTTTGCAACCCATGGGCATGTTTTCAATGAGAAAAATTTGCCGCCGCTGCATAAAGGTGATATTCTTTTGCACGGTCATACTCATGTTCCGAAGTGTGTGGCGCATGAGAACTATATTTATATGAATCCGGGTTCGGTATCCATCCCGAAAGAAAACAGTTATCATGGGTATATGACTTGGGAAGGATCGGATTTTGTCTGGAAAGATCTTGAAGGAGGTGTTCGAAACGAAGTTATTGTTTAAGCAGCGTTTGTTTTCATGGTTTGACAGTTATGATATATATGATGAAACGGAACAGACAGTTTATGTTGTTAAAGGGCAGTTGGCTTGGGGACATTGCCTGAAGATTTTCAGTGTTTACGGTGAAGAAGTCGGGACAGTCAAAGAGAAGGTGTTGACATTGCTTCCGAAGTTTGAAGTCTATGAAAAAGAAAGATATATCGGCTGCATCCAGAAAGAATTGACATTTTTGAAGCCGAAATATGATATTGATTTTAACGGCTGGCATATCGAGGGCGGTTATATGGAATGGGACTATACGATTGTTGGACCGGGCGGACAGAGGATTGCTGCAATTTCGAAGGAGCTTTTTC
>OLNE01002554.1_pt1 | contig 11261 bp, 7 predicted proteins | sample 1672431 | NCBI WGS metagenome assembly OLNE01 (sample SAMEA3136685, study PRJEB25190) | human gut metagenome | reverse complement strand
CGGTCTATAAGGATGATGACCGGAATTGGGATCGCTATCTGGAATATATGCATAATCAGGTAAGAGAGCTCTGTACGAACTATGGGAAAATAGATGTTCTCTGGTTTGATTATTCTTTCGGAGAGTATTCCGGAGAAAAATGGGGTGCTACCAAGTTGGTGAATATGGTTCGCAGTCTTCAGCCGGGCGTGATTATCGACAACCGTTTGGAAGTGAGCGGAGCCGGACTCGGATCCCTGGCATCCGGTCATCCGCTTCCGTATCACGGAGACTTTGTAAGTCCCGAGCAGATTATTCCGCAGGAAGGAATCCGCGATGTAAACGGAAAACCTTTAATCTGGGAGGCCTGCTTTACCATGAACGACAGCTGGGGATATCGGATGACGGACAAGCTTTTCAAACCGGCTCCTATGCTGATCAAGAAGCTGGTCGAGTGTGTATCCAAGGGCGGAAATATGCTCTTGAATGTGGGACCGGATGCCCGGGGCAACTTTCCGCCACAGTCTGTAGCAATCTTAAAAGAGATTGGCGAATGGATGCAGAAGAACGGGGACAGTATTTACGGCTGTGGAATGTCCAGTATGCCGAGACCGGACTTTGGACGGATCACTCAGAAAGGAAATCTGCTTTATTATCATATCTTCGACAATACGATTGGCCCGATTCCACTGATTGGGATTGAAAAACATGAGGTGAAAAAAATCCGTATGGTATCCACAGGAGCGGAAGTTCCCGTGGCCAATAACTGGGTGAGCAATAATTATCCGGATATTACCTTTGCGGATCTTGGAAATGACCCGGTTTTACCTGATCCGGTGGACACAGTTATTGAAGTGGAATTAAATTGCAAAAAATAATACCAAAATACCGAAATTGTTTCATACAGTCGAGAAGAAACGACTGCTATAATGGATCTATCAGAAGACGGGAGATGAGGACATGGAGGCAGAAACACTTTGCAGGCCGGATAAACAACAGCAGCTCTGGGCAGATTGTGAGATCGGGGTGATCATTCACTATAGCCGCGGACTTTTGGGGATGCAGAATCTGGAAGGTGTACCCTGTGACCAGGCAGCAGATGCATCAAAGCTGAATCCGGAAAATCTGGATACAGACCAGTGGCTGGCCAGTGCGGCAGAACTGGGAGCAAAATATGCTGTGTTCGTGGCAAATCAGCGGAACTGTCAGGGGATTTCACTCTGGCAGTCCTCATCCAATCCGTATTCGCTGAAACAGTCGCCCTACCAGAATGGAAGGTTTGACTGTGTCGAAGCATTTATTCGTTCCTGTAAAAAATATCACATTCTTCCGGGACTTTATTATCAGACCGGCTATGGCGGCCACTATTTTGAGAAAGAGAAATACCGCACGCCGGGGACACCGGAACATGAAAGATATCTGAAGGTCACAAAAGGGGATCTGACAGAACTCTGGACGAGATACGGTTCTCTTTTTGAGATCTGGTTTGATGGAGGGGCTGACAGCCTGGAACGTACCGGTCTGGATGTGGGAAGACTTCTGGAAAAATATCAGCCCGGGGCCATCTGCTTTCAGGGACCGGCTTCCCATGAAAGAAATCTGCGCTGGATCGGAAATGAGGACGGCATTGCAGCCTGTGATACCTGGTCCACGACGGATCAGAGAACCTTTTTCTACGATGGAACTGAAAAAGATGAACTCGTTGGAAAAGGAATTGCCGGAGGAAAATTCTGGATTCCGGCAGAGACGGATATCCCGAACAGAAGACCGGAAGGACGGGGTGTCGGCTGGGGCTGGGCTCCGGATGAAGAAAATCTCGTATGGACGCCGGAAGAACTTCTGGAACGTTATTATACCTCCGTTGGGCGAAACAGCAATCTTCTTCTTGGTCAGTGTATTGCAGATGATGGAAAATTTCAAGACACGGAGCAGTTCAGAAATCTTGGAAAAAAGATCTGTAGCATCTATGAAAAAAACTTGGGAAGAACCGCCGGCACAGGAAATTCTTTTTCTATTCGGCTTCCGGAAGGCGTGGTTGCCAGAACTATTTCTGTGATGGAAGAGATTGCGGAAGGTGAAAGGGTGAGAGAGTTTCGACTGATCGCTGAGACATCAGAAGGAGAGCACGAGCTTTACCATGCACAAACCATTGGACATAAACGTCTGATCCGGCTGGAACCACTGCGGGCAGAGAAGATTCGTCTGGATATTCTCACAAGCGTTGGGCAGCCAAGAATCAGGAACTTTGAAATATACGGTTAAGAGAGAAAAGGGGGAGATCTATGAAAAAGAAAAAACAGGGAGTTCCGGCAGCGGTGAAGAAACAGTCGTTTAAGGCCTATATGAAAGGTCACTACGATCTCTACCTTCTGCTTCTTCCGGCAATCCTTTATACAGCCGTCTTTTTGTATATTCCCATGTATGGTGTACTGATGGCTTTTCAGGATTACAGCCCGGTGAAAGGCATTATAGGAAGTAATTTTGTAGGGCTGAAGCACTTCAAAAAATTTTTCAGTACCTATATGGCAAAGCAGATCATCAGCAATACCGTGATTCTTTCCGGTTATTCTTTGTTGGCATCTTTTCCTTTTCCTGTAATTCTGGCTCTGATGCTGAATTATTGTGTGAATCGGAGATTCGGAAAAATTGTTCAGACTGTTACCTATATGCCATATTTCATTTCTGTTATGGTACTGGTTGGTATGATGAATATTTTTTTCTCCACCAACTATGGTGTTGTCAATACAGTGCTTCAGGCAGTTGGAATTGAACCATTCTCCTTTATGTCCAGTGAAAAAAGTTTCAGGCACATGTATGTATGGTCTGGTATCTGGCAAGGTATGGGATATTCTTCTGTTATCTATTTTGCAGCTCTTTCAGGCATTGATCCGACGCTTTATGAGGCGGCAGAACTGGACGGAGCCAGCAAGCTTCAAAGAATCCGTTACATTGATCTTCCGAGCATCATGCCGACAGTAATCATCATGCTGATCATGAGTGCTGGAAACCTTATGAGTATCGGTTTCGAGAAAGCTTACCTGATGCAGAATGACCGGAACTCCGGCGTATCAGAGATCATTGCAACTTATGTATACAAAGTAGGACTGATTGATGCGCGCTACAGTTTTTCAGCGGCAATCAATCTCTTCAATTCAGCAATCAACTTTGTGATCCTGATTGTGATCAATAAGATATCCAGAAAATTAAGCGATACATCCTTGTGGTAGGGGGACAGAAAGATGAGTGGACAAAGAAAAAGAAAAAAAATAAAAGCAGGGGATCGTGCTTTTGACATCATCAACACGCTGCTTCTGGTACTGATCTTTGTAATTATCCTTTACCCCATGTACTATGTGCTGATTGCTTCATTCAGTAACCCGGATAAGGTGCTGACGGGAAAAATTTTTCTTCTTCCCAAAGGCTTTCAGCTGGAAAGCTACAAAACGGTATTTTCCAACTCAGAGGTAATGAATGGTTACCTTCATACGATTTTGTATGCTACGGTAGGAACATTGATTAACCTTTTCGTGACACTGACAGCAGGTTATGCGCTTTCCAGAGAGGATTTAAGAGGCAGGAAGCCAATTACATTGTTTTTCATTTTTACCATGTTTTTCAGTGGTGGAACCGTTCCGACTTATATGCTGGTGAAAAATTTAGGACTTCTGAATACGTTCTGGGCCATGGTTCTTCCAAATGCCATGAGCGTATGGAATCTGATCCTTTGCCGGAACTTCTTTGAGGGAAATATTCCCAAAGAACTGCTGGAAGTATCCAAGATTGATGGCTGCCGGAATGATTACTTCTTCCTGAAGATTGTCCTGCCGCTGTCCAAGGCCTTAATTGCCGTCATGGTTCTGTTCTATGCGGTAGGTCACTGGAATTCTTACATGCAGCCTCTTCTGTACCTGTCAGACAGGAGCAGATATCCACTGCAGCTGGTACTGAAAAATATCCTGATTTCCAGCCAGCCGGATGCATCCCTGGCAGGCATGACGGACCGGGCGGAACTTTACAAACAGACGGAAATGTTGAAATATGCGTTGGTAGTGGTATCCAGCGTACCGATGATCGCACTCTATCCTTTTGTACAGAAGTATTTCGTACAAGGGGTTATGGTAGGCTCTGTAAAAGGCTAAAATAAAAAAAGAAAAAGGAGGAAATGAGAATGAAAAGAAAGGTAGTGCAGAAACTGATGTGTGCCATGCTGGCAAGTTCCATGTTAATGACCGGTTTTGGGGTGGAAGCATTTGCATCCGAGGATAAAAATCAGCAGGAACTGAGTACGGAAGCGCCGGTAACGGATGAGAAGGTGACTTACACTATCGCCTGCCAGCTCTCTCCCAACTGGGGAAATCCGGCAGAAGGCGAATTCTGGCAGTGGCTGGAGGAGAAAACCAACGTTCACATCGAATGGGTAACTTATCTGGAATCCGAAGCAACGGAGAAATTTAAACTTCTCATGGCTTCCGGTGAGTATCCGGATGCTTTCATGGGAGCTCTGGGCGGAAGTGACAACGATATCATCACATACGGAAATGAAGGAATCTACATCCCATTAAATGATCTTATCGATCAGTATGCTCCGAATTTCAAGAAGAGAGTGGAAGAGGAATATCCGGACCTGATGAAAATGATCACCTGTGCAGATGGAAATATCTACGGTATGCCGTCCGTTCTTTACAACCCGGACATTTATAACAACACTTTCATCAACAAAAAATGGCTGGATGCAGTAGGAGCAGAGGTTCCTACCACCACAGAAGAGTTTGCAGAAGTGCTCCGTCTCTTCAAAGAAAATGACCCCAATGGTAACGGCGAGGCAGACGAGATTCCGATGACTTTTATCTTCTCTGACTGGGGCGCATCTGACCACGGCCCCTACTTCGGAGCTTTCGGCTATCCCCTGTCTCCGGACTACCTGATGATCGATAACAAAGAAGTAAAATATCTTGGCGCAGAAGAGAGCTATAAGAAGGGTGCTGAGTGGCTGAGTTCCCTGTATTCCGAAGGGCTGATTGACCGCGATGCCTTCACACAGGACGACAGCAGCCTGGCAGCAAAAGTTTCTCAAGGAACCGTTGGCGTGTTCTCTTCCTGGGACAGATCTCCGGCTGGTGAGTATGCAGACGATTATGTAGCCCTGATGCCGCTCAAAGGACCGGAGGGTGACCAGAACGCATTGGTAGAGGGAATCACCGGTTTCTATAAAGGCAGATTTATGATCACCGATAAGGCAGAAAATCCGGAAATCCTTATGCAGTGGATCGATCGCTTCTATGAGAGCATGGAAGTTGGCTTAAATGCAACATATGGTATTGGGCCGGACAAAGACAAAGCATGGTACTATGATGAGAACGGCGAGATCGTATTCAAATCCGGCGATGATCTTCCTGACGAGTATGTACGTGGACAGCAGCAGCTTCCGTTCGCACCGGCAATCCTTAACGACACTGTAGGCGAATTCCTTGGTGATCCGTTCAAAAATGAAGTTACTGCCAGCATGAAAGAATATGCAGGTAAATTTACAGACGGAACATGGGAGCGCTGGCCCAATGCATACATGACTTTGGATGAGAAAGATGATATTTCCACTACAGAAACAGATCTTCAGGATTATTCCAAGAATCAGCTGGCAAAATGGATCTCCGGTGAGAGTGATGTGAATGCTGACTGGGATGGTTATTTGGAAGAACTGGAAAATATCGGTTTGAGTCATTACCTGGAAGTAAAACAGGGTATCTATGACAGATACAGCGCAGCTGAATAAGAGAAAGATAAACAGAGGGGCCGTCACAGCTTTGTGTCGGCCCTTTTTTTAAAAAAAGGAGAGCAAAAATGGAAAAAACATGGATTGAGAAGGCAGCTGAGATCGTACCCAGCCCGAGACAGGTAGCCTGGAACTGCATGGAGTTTTATGGTTTTGTACACTTTGGGCTGTATACCTTTGATAGGGAGCATGAATTTGCGACCGGTCCGGAGATTTTTAATCCGGTGAATTTTGACGCCCGCCAGTGGGTGAAGGCCTACAAGGCAGCCGGCATGACTGGGCTTCTTCTGACCTGCAAGCACCATGAGGGTTTCTGCCTCTGGCCCAGCAAATACACGGAATTTTCCGTTAAAAACAGCCCCTGGAAGGATGGAAAAGGTGATATTGTAAAAGAAGTTTCTGAGGCCTGCAGGGAAGAAGGTCTGAAATTTGGTGTTTATCTTTCTCCCTGGGATGTTCATGAAGAGACATACGGAACACCGGCATATAATGATTATTTCTGCAACCAGATGACGGAACTCTGCAGCAACTATGGAGAACTTTTCTGTGTGTGGTTTGACGGTGCCTGCCGTACGGCAGATAAGGTACAGGGATACGACTGGGATCGTTACTATTCGTTGATCCGTAAACTTCAACCGAATGCCTGCATCAGCATATGCGGACCAGACGTACGCTGGATTGGAAACGAGGCGGGAGAAAGTCGTGAAGAAGAGTGGAGCGTAGTACCGAAGAGCATCATGGTTACAGAGAGGAATCCGGGCTACTGGAGACAACTGGATACCATGCCGAACTCTACATGGAAAGATATCGGAAGCAGGGATTTTATCAAGGATTACGATGAACTTATCTGGTATCCGGCAGAAGTGGATGTTTCCATACGACCGAGTTGGGGGTATGTAGAGGGAGAAGAAAAACAGCTGTATTCTTTGGAAAGGCTTCTCTATATGTATGAAAAAGCAGTGGGCGGCAATGCAACGCTTCTTCTGAATGTACCACCAAATAAAGAGGGACTCTTTGATCTGGAAGATGTAGAACGGCTTGCGGAGCTTGGCAAAGCGATCCGTGGTTTGTTTTCCAGACCACAGACAACCGTGGCAAAAGCCTTTCAGAAGAATGGAAGTAATGCAGAGGCTATACTGGATGCAGACAGAACACACTTTGTGGAACTTGCAGGGGAATGCCAGGAGATAGAGATACAGCTTCAGGGTGAACACACGATTGACTTTATTGTTTTGAAAGAAACGATTGAAAAGGGGCAGCGAGTGGAAAAATTTGCTGTGGATATCTGGAGAGAGGATCAGTGGAAGGAGATTTATCAGGCGACCACCATCGGCTATCAGCGTTTTGGAAGGATCGAGCCGGTTCAGACAGAGCGGGTACGGGTGCGGATTCTGGAGAGCCGCGGGACCGTTTATCTCACAGAGATTGGCCTTTATCATACAGAAAAATAGGAGTAAATAAGTATGGCAGGATATTTGTTTGTACATTTCACGGGCGAGCAGCAGTATGGGGAGCAGATTTATTTTTCCATCAGCCGGGACGGCCTTCACTGGAAGGATCTGAACGGCCATCGGCCGGTGCTGTATTCGGATATCGGGGAAAAAGGAGCCCGGGATCCGTTCTGTGTCCGGGATGAAAAAAATGGAAAGTTTTACCTTTTTGCCACGGATCTTCGGATCGAAGAGGGAAAAGGCTGGGAAACCGCCATTTTCCGCGGAAGCCGGGATATGATTGTCTGGGAATCGGAAGATCTGGTTCACTGGTCCGAGGCCAGGGCCGTGACCGTCGGAAGAGAGAACGCGGGCAGCGTTTGGGCGCCGGAAGCGGTGTATGTGCCGGAAAAAGAGGCTTTTCTGGTTTTCTGGGCCTCACACATCAATACGCCGGACGGAAAAGGCGGGAAGTTCCAGATCGACTGCGCCTGGACAAAGGATTTTGTAGACTTTACTGCGCCGGAAAAATTTATGGAGCGGGAAAAGGATGTCATCGACACGACGATGATTCAAGCGGAAGGCCGTTGGTATCGCTTTACGATGAACGATGTGACAAAAAGAGTCTGCATGGAGTGGGCGTCTGACCCGAAAGGGCCTTATGAGGAGATCAAAAGCGAGACTCTGACAAAGCTTTCCGGCGTGGAAGGGCCGGAGATTTACCGGCTGCCGGATGGCAGATACTGCCTCATTGCAGACCGGTTTATGACGGACGGCGGCTATCTTCCGCTGGTATCTGCCGATCTTGCCGGAGGAAAGTTTGAGATTCTGATGGAGAGCGCCTACGATATGGGAAGTACCAAGAAGCGTCATGGCGGAATCCTTCCCATCACAGATGAGGAATATGAGCGGCTGGAAAAAACCTTTGACCGGATCAATCCGATTCTTCCTGGCCTTTTTGCAGATCCGGATATCGCCGTTTTTGACGGGAAGTATTACATTTATCCCACGAGTGACGGCTATGACAACTGGAGCGGAAGCCGGTTTTATGTCTTTTCCTCAGAGGATGGCATCCATTTCAAGAAAGGGCCGCTGCTTCTGGATGTGGCGACGGAGCAGGTTTCCTGGGCCACCGGTTATGCCTGGGCTCCCTGTATTGCCAGAAAAGGAGATACCTGGTATTTCTATTTCTGTGCTAAAGACCAGAACGGGGAATCCTGTATCGGAATGGCCTGGGCGAAGCACCCGGAGGGGCCTTTTACAGCCTGTGAAAAGCCCTTTATCACGATGCCTCTGGCGAGAGAATGGGGACTTAAGATGGGCTATGGCGGTCAGACCATCGATCCCTCGATTTATCAGGAGGGAGAGGAGTTCTACCTTCTCTTCGGAAATGGTCATCCGGCCATCGGAAAGCTCAATGAGAAGATGGATGGCCTGGTTCCGGGAACCATACAGAATCTCGAAGGACTTTTTGATTTCCGGGAAGCAGTCAGCGTGAAAAAACGCGGTGGTCTTTATCATTTCACCTGGTCCTGTGACGACACGGGAAGCGAGGATTATCATATCAATTACGGAACTTCCAGAGAGCTGTACGGGCCGGTGGAATATCAATATGCGATTCTTACGAAAGAGGCGGAGAGGGATATTTACGGGACAGGGCATCATTCCATCGTGCAGCTGCCGGGAAGCGACTGCTGGAAGATCGCCTACCACCGTTTCGGAACACCTACAGAGCGTTATCCCGAGGGAAAGGGCTTTCACAGGGAGACCTGTATTGCGGATCTTACCTTTGATGAAAACGGTCTGATGGAGAAAGTAAAGATGTGGGATTAAGAGCTTATAGATAGAATCTGTCAAGAAGCACATCTCCAATGGAAAAATCACTTCCTCTGTGATAAAGTAAAGCTGTTGGAACTGTTTTACCTGAAACTGCATTTACTGAATATAACAGAATCTGCCTCTCTAAAAACGGCAGATAAAGAGGAGATTGTTTTATGACAGTATTTTTAGGACTTATGATTCCGTTTTTAGGCACCACCCTCGGTGCGGCCTGCGTGTTTTTTCTGAAAAAAGAGCTGGGGGCAAATGTGCAGAAAGCGCTTCTGGGCTTTGCCTCCGGAGTGATGGTGGCGGCTTCCGTCTGGTCGCTTCTGATCCCATCTATGGATCTGTCTGCTTCCATGGGAAGACTGGCCTTTGTCCCGGCCTGCGGAGGGCTGTTGGCCGGCATGGCTTTTCTGCTTCTTATGGATCGGGTGATCCCGCATCTTCACATGGGAGCAGAGAAGGCGGAAGGACCCAGCTGTTCGCTAAAAAAAAGTACTATGCTGGTACTGGCAGTCACTCTTCATAACATTCCGGAAGGTATGGCGGTTGGTGTGGTTTTTGCCGGCATGCTGGCAGAAAATGCGCATATTACCACGGCTGCGGCTTTTGCCCTCGCTATTGGTATTGCCATTCAGAACTTCCCGGAAGGAGCCATCATTTCCCTTCCGCTGAAAGCGGAGAATGATATGAGCAGAGGAAAAGCCTTTCTAGGAGGAATGCTTTCCGGTGTGGTGGAGCCCATTGCAGCTTTCCTTACGATCCTGCTTTCAGACCTTCTCACGCCGGTCCTGCCCTGGTTTCTTTCCTTTGCTGCCGGAGCCATGCTCTATGTGGTAGTCGAAGAACTGATCCCCGAGGCCAGTGAGGGCGAACACAGCAACATCGGAACCATTGGTTTTGCCGTGGGCTTTGCTCTCATGATGGTACTGGATGTGGCGCTGGGATAAGAAAAAAGCGTATCCCCGGTTTTCAAATGCCGGTGTGATACGCTTTTTTTAAACAATTTTATTTCTGCTCCGCTTTTTCTCTGGGAAGAACAATATTGAGCACGATGGCTACCAGGGCTGCAGGTACAATGCCGGAACCGCCGAAGATCAGCTGTACGGGCTGGGGCAGGCCGGAGATCACGGCACTGTTTGCCCCCAGGCCATAGCCGAGACCAAGTGCTACAGAGACGATTGTGATAGAGCGGGAATTCATGGGCTCCTTCGTGATCAGCTGGATTCCGCTGATGATGATGGAGGAGAACATCATGACGGCCGCACCGCCAAGAACACTCTGGGGCATGATGGAGATCAGGGCCGCCAGCTTCGGGAAGAGGCCACAGAAAATCAGGAAGATTGCTCCGAAGCCCAGAGCCGTGCGGTTGACGATCTTTGTCATGGTGACAAGGCCAACGTTCTGGCTGAAGGAAGTGTTCGGGAGAACGCCGAACAGAGCAGCCAGGGAAGAACCGAAGCCGTCGCAGGCCACGCCGCCGGAGAGCTCTTTATCCGTAGCTTCTCTGCCCATACCGCCCTCCATAACGCCGGAGATATCGCCGACGGTCTCGACTGCTGTCACAACGAACATGATCAGGATCGGCAGGATTGCCCGGGCATCGAAGACCAGTTTTACCGGCATGAGTTTTGGAACGGCGAACCAGGAAGCGTCGGCTACTTTGGACCAGTTCAGCACCCAGGCTTTGGTAAATTCCACGCCCTCGGCGGTGATGTCGGTGGTGGGAAGGAAGATTCCCATGACTTCGGAAACGATATAACCGATGATGATGGCAAAAAGGATTGCGGAGGTGCTCCAGATTCCCTTGCAGAAATGCTTCAGGACGATGATCGTGACGAGAACGATAAGGCCAAGAATCAGGTTTTCCATGGAGCCGTAATCCGAAGCGGAGCTTCCGCCGCCGAAGGACTGGATACCAACGGAGATCAGGGAAAGACCGATGGAGAGTACAACCGTTCCGGTGACAATGGGCGGGAAAAATTTACGGAGAGGTTTCAGACAGAAGCCTAAGAAGCCTTCAAAAATACCGCCGATCAGGGAAGCCCCCATGATGGCGCCGTAGGTGAGGATGCCGCCGCCCATAACTTTGGCAACACTCTGAAAGACGCCGATGAAACCGGAGCTGGTACCCATGATGATGGGAACTTTACCGCCCACCGGACCAATGGCAAAAAGCTGTACCAGCGTGACGATACCGGCGATCAGCATGGCATTCTGAAGCAGAGTGACCTGGAGAGCTGCCAGCTCCGCATCAC
>OLNE01002553.1_pt1 | contig 11263 bp, 9 predicted proteins | sample 1672431 | NCBI WGS metagenome assembly OLNE01 (sample SAMEA3136685, study PRJEB25190) | human gut metagenome | reverse complement strand
GCTCTCTTAGCTCAGCTGGATAGAGCGTTCGCCTCCGGAGCGAAAGGTCGCGGGTTCGAATCCCACAGAGAGCACCATTTGATTAGCCAAGGCCCCAGCGATGGGGCCTTTTTGTTATGCCCACACAGCCGAGGACAGCTCGGATACGAAGCGCCAGGCCCACGCTGATCCGCAGGGCATCCTTTAGGTACCCGATTGGAAACAACGCGCTTTGCCGCATGTAGTACCATCAGTCAACTAACTAAAACTCGCACCAAGTCCGAGTTGCGCTACAAGGGGGAAGCGATGATCGCAGTCGTCAAGGACACGGCAACGCCGGAGCAGGTAGACCATTTCGTGAGCTGGATCGAGAGCAAGGGGCTGTCCGCCCACATCTCGAAGGGTGACAACACCACGATCATCGGCCTCGTAGGCGACACAACCCAGGTTGACCCCTACCTCATCGAGGGCATGGACATCATCGAGCGAGTCCAGCGCGTCTCCGAGCCCTTCAAGCGCGCCAACCGCAAGTTCCACCCGCTTGACACGGTCGTGGACTGCGGGCATGGCGTGAAGGTGGGCGGCGGCACGTTCAACGTCATCGCCGGCCCCTGCTCGGTCGAGGGCGACAACCTCATCCGCATCGCCCGCGAGGTCAAGGCTGCCGGCGCCACGATGCTCCGCGGTGGCGCCTACAAGCCCCGCACCTCCCCCTACGCCTACCAGGGCATGGGCGAGAAGGGCCTCGACATCCTGTGCGCGGCCCGAGACGAGCTCGACATGCCCATCGTGACCGAGATAATGGACCCGAGAGACGTCGACAAGTTCCTCTCCCGCAACATCGAGGTCTGGCAGATCGGTGCGCGCAACGCACAGAACTTCCCGCTGCTCAAGGAGGTTGGCAAGACAAAGACGCCGATTCTTCTCAAGCGAGGCGTCGCTGGCACCATCGACGAGCTGCTCATGGCAGCCGAGTACATCATGAGCGAGGGCAACCCCAACGTGATCGTCTGCGAGCGCGGCATCCGCACGTTCGAGACGCGGACGAGAAACTCGTTCGACCTCAACGCCATCCCCGTGCTCCACGGCCTCACGCACCTGCCCGTGTGCGCAGACCCGAGCCATGCAACGGGACACACCCGCTATGTGACGCCCATGGCCCTCGCCGCCACCGCCGCCGGCGCCGACTGCCTCGAGATCGAGGTGCACGACGACCCCAAGCATGCATGGTCCGACGGCGCTCAGGCGCTCACGCCCGCGCAGTTCCGCGACGCCATGGCGCGCATCGCCAAGGTGCGCGAGGCCGTGACGATGGAGGTCGAGTAGCGTGGCGAACACGGAGGCGCAAGACCGCACTTCACAGGTGGTCGCGGGCCGCGTGGGCGTCGTGGGCCTTGGCCTCATCGGCGGCTCCATAGCCCGCGCCATGGCGCGAGGCGGCCACGAGGTCTATGCCTTTGACCTCAACGAGGACATCGAGTCCTTCGCAGCCATCGAGACAACGTCGGGGACGCTCACCGACAAGGTCGTGCCCACGTGCGAGCTCATCGTGCTCGCGTGCTACCCCAAGGCATGCGTCGACTGGCTGCGTGGCCACGCGGCGCTCGTGAGCCCAGACGCCATCGTCATCGACACGGGCGGCGTCAAGCGCTCGATCTGCGAGCCGTGCTTTGCGATCGCCCGCGAGGCGGGCATCACGTTCGTGGGCTGCCACCCCATGGCGGGAACGCAGTTCTCTGGGTACGCGCACTCGCGCGCCAACATGTTCGCGGGCGCGCCGATGGTCGTCTGCCCTCCGCCGGAGATTCGCGGAGTCGAGTGCCTTGCGCTTGTGGACAGGCTCGAGGGGCTTCTCGCCCCCTGCGGCTTCGATAAGTTCACCGTCACGACGCCCGATCGCCACGACGAGGTCATCGCCTACACCTCCCAGCTTGCGCACGTGGTCTCCAACGCATACGTGAAGAGCCCCACCCTCGCCCTTCGGCAGGGGTTTGCGGCAGGCTCCTACCGAGACCTCACGCGCGTGGCGAGACTCAACCCCACGATGTGGTGCGAGCTGTTCCTCGATGACGCCGACAACCTCTCCAAAGAGATCGGCACGATCATCGACTCTCTCAACCAGTACAAGGAGGCGCTTGACGCGCACGACGGCGAGAGGCTCATCGAGCTTCTCGCCGAGGGCGACCGCATCAAGCGCGCCGACGAGAAGGAGGCCGAGGTCTAGATGGCAACAGGGCAGCAATCTGGTCACGTTGTGCATGTCAGCACGGCCTCAAGGTCCTATGACGTCCGCGTCGTGCCCGGAATCCTCGACAGCTGCGGCCAGATCGTGAGGAGCAGCGCCGGCGGCGAGAGGGCCTTCATCGTCACGGACACCAACGTCGGACCCCTCTACGCCGCACGCGTCAAGGAATCGCTCGAGCAAGAGGGCTACGTGACGTCTGGCTTCATGTTCAAGGCTGGCGAGGCGTCAAAGCGCGCTGGAACCTGGGCAAGCTGCCTGGAGGCGATGGCCGAGGCCGGCCTCACGAGGGACGACGTTGTCGTGGCGCTCGGAGGCGGCGTGGCCGGCGACCTTGCCGGTTTTGCCGCGGCAAGCTACATGCGCGGATGCTCGGTCGTGCAGGTTCCCACGAGCCTGCTGGCCATGGTCGACTCGTCCGTGGGCGGAAAGACCGCAATAGACCTCGAGGCGGGAAAGAACCTCGCCGGTGCCTTCTGGCAGCCGAGCGCAGTCATCGCAGACCCCTGCTGCCTTAGGACCATCAGCCACGAGCTGCTCACGGACTCCTGCGGCGAGGTCATCAAGCACGGCGTCCTCGCCGACCCCGAGCTGTTCGCGTCGCTCGAGGACAGGCCCATAAACGAGCCCGACTACGAGATGGGCGAGCTCGCCTCCGTCATCGCGCGCAACGTGGAGATCAAGCGAGACGTCGTGGATGCGGACGAGCGGGAACGCGGCCTTAGGCAGACGCTCAACCTTGGGCACACGATCGGCCACGCCATCGAGGCGGCGAGCGACTTCGAGCTCGGTCACGGCACGTGCGTGGCGATCGGCCTCGCGGCCATCGCCAGGGCCTCCGCATCCCTTGGGATTTGCTCGCAGGAGACGGCCCATCGCATCGAGCGCGTCATTGACGCGCACGGCCTCTACACAGACGTCGACCTTCCCCACGAGGAGATCGTGAGACTCGCCATGTCAGACAAGAAGCGTCACGGCGACGGCGTCAACGTCGTCCTTCCGCTTGAGGTCGGCAAGGTCGAGGTGCGGCGCATAAGCATGAGCGAGTTTTCCGCGCTGGTGGACGCAGGCTGCGGGAGCGCATCATGCGGCAAGACCGCCCATCTCACACGCCAGTAATCAAAAAGCACGTCACGAGGAGCTCGTCTGCATGGACGTCACAATCACACCGCACGCCATCGAGGGAAGCGTCGAGGCCATCGCCAGCAAGTCGATGGCCCACAGGCTGCTCATCTGCGCCGCGCTCTGCCCCGGTCCGACGACGATACGCTGCACCACGTCCTCGAAAGACATCGAGGCCACCATCGCCTGCCTCGAGGCCCTCGGAGCCAAAATCGAGCGCAACGGAGACCTACTCCATGTGACGCCGCTGCCTGGCGCTCCGGCCTCCGACAACATCCGCGTCGGCTCCACGGGCGCGCTGCTCGACTGCGGCGAGTCAGGCTCCACGCTCCGGTTCATGCTGCCCGTGGCATGTGCGCTTGGCTGCGGGGCCTCGCTCACCGGCCACGGTCGCCTCGCCCAGCGTCCGCTCTCCCCCCTCTATGAGGAGCTCATCGCCGGCGGCTGCGACCTCACAGAGCAGGGCGAGTTCCCGCTCCAGACGTCCGGCAGGCTCCGTCCCGGACGCTTTGAGCTGCCGGGCAACGTGAGCTCTCAGTACATCAGCGGCCTGTTGCTTGCGGCGCCCTTGCTCGACGGCCCCACCGAGGTGTGCGTCGCCGAGCCCATCGAGAGCCGCCCCTACGTCAACCTCACCACGAGCGCTCTCAAGACGTTCGGCGTGCACGTCGAGGAGGTCCGAGACGTCACCGAGAACGGCACGCGCGTCACGCGCTTCCTCGTCTCCCCCACCACGCCCTACCGCTCCTGCGACAGCGTTACCGTCGAGGGCGACTGGTCCAACGCCGGCTTCTGGCTCGCCGCGGGCGCCCTTGGCAGGGGCGTCTCCGTCACCGGCCTCGACCTCGCGAGCCGTCAGGGGGACCGCTCCATGCTCGCGGCCCTGGCCAAGCTCGGGGCGCGCATCGAGCGCTCGGGCGGCACGGCGAGCGTCTCGAGCGGCGCCCCCACCGCCTGTGAGATGAACGTGTCGGACTTCCCCGACCTCGTGCCGCCACTTGCGGCCGTGGCCGCGCTCGCGCCCGGAACCACGCGCCTCACGGGATGCGGAAGGCTTCGCCTCAAGGAGTCAGACCGCATCGAGACGGTCTGCGCGGGCCTCGCAGCCCTAGGCGCCGACATAACGAGCGAGGGCGATGACATCGTCATCAACGGGCGCGGCTCCCTTGACGGTGGCGAGGTCGACGCGGCAAACGACCACCGCATCGCCATGATGGCCGCCATAGCCGCGAGCCGCTGCACGGGTGGCGTCACCATTCACGGCGCCGAGTGCGTGCAGAAGTCATACCCCGCGTTCTTTGACGACTACGCCAAGCTTGGCGGCATCGTAGAGGATACGGTGAGGTAGCCATGGCATCGAGCATCGGGCACTCCGTGCGCCTCTCCATCTTCGGCCAGTCCCACTCCGAGGCGATCGGCTGTGTCGTCGAGGGACTGCCTGCGGGCATCTCGGTAGACCTTGACGAGCTTCAGGCCTTTCTCGCCCGCCGAGCACCGGGGCGCTCCGACACATCGACGGCCCGTCGCGAGCCCGACCGACCGCGTATCCTCTCCGGCCTCGTCGACGGCCACACGTGCGGTGCGCCGTTGTCGGCCATCATCGAGAACACGAACACGCGCAGCCAGGACTACGAGGGGCTTCGCCGCGTGCCCCGACCCGGACATGCCGACTACGCCGCCTATGTTCGCTATGGCAACCACCATGACGTCGCCGGCGGCGGCCACTTCTCGGGCCGCCTCACGGCGCCGCTGTGCATTGCCGGCGGCATCGCCCTGCAGGCACTCGAGCAGGCGCTGGGGATTCGCGTCGTAGCCCACATCGCCCAGCTCGGTCCCGAGCGCATCTGCGACGAGCGCCTCAATGACATGACCCTCGACCCCTCCCAGGTTGAGGCCATCGGAGCAAACGAGCTGCCCTGCATCAGCACTGGCGCCGCCCGCGCCATGCACGAGGCCGTTCTCGCGGCCAAGTCCAAGCTGGACTCCGTGGGAGGCGTCATCGAGTGTGTTGCCTATGGCATGCCCGCAGGCGTCGGCGACCCGATGTTCGACGGGCTCGAGAACCGCATTGCCCGAATCGCCTACGGTATCCCAGCCGTCAAGGGCGTGGAGTTTGGCGCGGGATTCGGCGCCGCCGCACTTCTCGGCTCGCAGAACAACGACCCCTACCGCATCGAGGACGAGCGCGTCGTGTGTGAGAAGAACGATGCGGGCGGCATCCTGGGCGGAATCTCCACCGGCATGCCCATCGTCTGGAGGGCAGCCGTGAAGCCAACCCCCTCCATCGGCAAGAGGCAGGACAGCGTCGACCTCGGCAGCACGAGCGACGCAGATCTCGTCGTGCACGGCAGGCACGATCCCTGCATCGTCCCGCGCGCCGTCCCGGTGGTTGAGGCAGCATGCGCGCTCGCGCTGCTCGACGCCCTCGTTGACGATGGGGCGCTCCCCACGCCAGCCCCGGCCCCGCTCTCGTCTCACGCCATCTAACACGCATCACCTCGAATACCGTTTGGAGCACCATGGCCGACCTCACAGAGATCCGCACCCGCATAGACGCGATCGACACCCAGATCTGCGACCTGTTCGCCCAACGCATGCAGTGCACGCACGAGGTGGCCGAGTACAAGCGCGAAAGCGGCAAGCCCATCCTCGACCGCGGTCGCGAGCGCGCCAAGCTCGCCGACGTGGCAACGAAGGTTCCCGAGAAGCTCAGGGACTACTCGCAGGTCCTCTTCAGCCTCATCATGGAGATCTCCCGTTCCGAGCAGAGTGCGGAGCTCAACCACGAGTCCGAGCTCGCCGGAGACATCAGGACGGCCATCGGCGGCACGCCCGCGCTCTTTCCGCAGGACGCCTTCGTGGCCTGCCAGGGAGTCGAGGGGGCCTACTCGCAGCTTGCGGCAGACCGCCTGTTCAAGCGAGCCAAGATAAGCTACTTCGACTCATGGGAGGGCGTGTTTCGCGCCGTCGACGAGGGCTTTTGCAGCTATGGCGTGCTGCCCGTCGAGAACTCCACGGCCGGCACCGTCAACCAGGTCTATGACCTCATGATGCGCCACAACTTCCACATCGTGAGAAGCGTCCGGCTCAAGGTCGATCACAACGTGCTTGCCCTGCCCGGCGCCAAGCTCGACGGCATCAAGGACATCTACAGCCACCAGCAGGCTATTGCCCAGTGCAAGGGCTTCTTGGAGAAGCACCCCGAGATTACGGTTCACGTCTGCGAGAACACCGCCGCAGCTGCCAAGATGGTGGCCGAGGGCGGCCGCGCGGACGTGGCCGCCCTCTCGAGCCGCTCGTGCGCCGAGCTCTACAACCTCGTTGCGCTGGCCCGCAACGTTCAGGACAGCGATGCCAACTACACGCGCTTTGCGTGCATCTCCAAGGGCCTTGAGATCTATCCCGGTGCAGACCGCACCTCGCTCATGGTCGTGACGCCCAACGAGCCTGGCAGCCTCTACAAGGTGCTCGCCCGCTTCTACGCGCTCGACGTCAACCTCCTCAAGCTCGAGAGCCGCCCGATCCCCAACTCGGACTTCGACTTCATGTTCTACTTTGACATCGACTGCTCGGTGGCGGCACCCGAGTTCCCAAAACTCATCGCCTCGCTTGATGACGTATGCGAGGAGTACCGCTACCTCGGCAGCTACACGGAGCTGGTGTAGCCATGGGAGAATCCGCAGCGCACTCCCCCGTGACGTATGGCCTTTTGGGCCGCACGCTCAAGCACAGCTGGAGCCCGCAGATCCACGAGCGGCTGGGCACGGTGCCCTACGAGCTCGTGGAGCTCGAGCCCAGCGAGCTTGCCGCCTTCGTCCGCGAGGGAAGCTGGCAAGGGCTCAACTGCACGATTCCCTACAAGCGAGACCTCGTTGGTCTCGTTGACGAGCTGCGTCCCAACGCAAAACGCATAGGCGCGGTCAACACGCTGCTCCACGGGCCGGACGGACGCGTCATCGGCGACAACACCGACCTGTTCGGCTTTGCCTGGATGCTCGGCAGGTTCTGCGAGCGGCACCTCGGCACGCGCGACGCGCTGCGCGGGAGCAAGGCTCTCGTGCTCGGCTCGGGCGGAGCGTCAAAGGCGGTCGTGGCTGCCCTCGAGGATGCTGGTGCGGTGCCCGTCGTCATCTCCCGCCACGGGGCGAACACCTATGAGACCATCCGCGAGCGCCATGCAGATGCGGCGCTCATCGTGAACACGACGCCCGTTGGCATGTATCCAAACTGCCCGGCATCTCCACTGCCGGACAAGACGCTAGAGGCGCTACCCGGGATGCGGGGCGTCATCGACGTCGTCTATAACCCCGAGCGCACGGGCATCATGCTCGCTGCCGACAGGCTCCAGATTCCCGCGGAGAGCGGGCTTGCGATGCTTGTGGGCCAGGCATGGCTCTCCAGCTGCATGTGGCAAGGCGTCGAGCTCGATGAGGCGCTCATCGGCTCCATCGAGCGCCAGATCACGCTGCAGCGCAGAAACATCGCACTCATCGGCATGCCGGGAAGCGGAAAGACGAGCGCCGGGCGCAACCTCGCCGAGCTCACCGGCCGCGCCTTCGTGGACATGGACGTCGACTTTGCCCGGCGCTATGGCAAGACGCCCGCCAAGGTCATTCAGGACGCGGGCGAGCAGGCCTTCCGAAAGATGGAGACGGCCGCGCTCGCCGAGGTCGCCAAGGGAAGCAACCTCGTCGTATCATGCGGCGGGGGCGTTGTCACAAGACCAGAGAACCTGCCGCTTCTCAGGCAGAACTCCTCTGTGGTCATGATCGACCGCAAGCTCGAGGAGCTCTCCAGCAGGGGCAGACCGCTCTCGCAGCAACGAGGCGTGGCAGCGCTGGCCGAGGAGCGCATGCCCCTCTACCGCGCCTGGGCAGATCTTGTCGTCGCCTGCACGGGATCGGCACGGGGAGACGCCCTGGAGATTATGCGAAGGCTTGGCCTCTAGGCTCCGTTCGGTGCCCGTCCAAGCGCGTCCACGAATTTCTCGGCCCGCCGGGTCCGAAAGCATGCGAATCTAAAATATCACTACGATTTTGATCGACGAGGCACAGGCGCATCGCCTCAAGAAGGGATAGCACCATGGAGTACCGGGAAGTCGCGAGCAAGATTCTTGCCGCAGTGGGCGGCAGCGACAACGTCACGAGCGTCATGACGTGCCTCACGCGTCTGAGACTCACGCTGACGAGCCCGGATGCGGTCAAGTCCGACGAGCTCAAGGAAATCAAGGGCGTGCTGGGGACCGTGCGCCGCGGACACGACGGAATCGAGGTCGTGCTGGGCCCGGCATCGATCGAGGGCGTGTCCCGGGAGTTCTCGCTTCAATCCGGAGTTGGCATGAGCGGCCCCTCCATGGCACCGAAGAGCCCGATGGGCGCTCTGGCAGACGCCCCCGAGAAGATCGAGGCCGAGGATAGGCAGCCCGAGTCCAAGAAGCAGGACCACATCGTCATCACTCCCGGACGCAGGAGCTCCTACCGCGCCCAGCAGCGCGCCGCCATCAACGACGAACGCCTGGGCAAGGAGGACATGGACGCGCTACGGGCCTTCCTGGACGAGGGGACGAAGGCCGCCGCTTCCGCAAAGCCGGAGAAGGGCGGCAAGTCCGTCCTTGTCATCAACGGACCGAACATAAACATGCTCGGCATCCGCGAGCCGAGCATCTATGGCAAGGCCGACTACGCGGCGCTCGTCCGCACGTGCAAGGCTGCCGCAGCCGAGGCTGGGTTCTCGGGCATTCGCTGCTTCCAGAGCAACCACGAGGGAGCCATCGTCGACGAGATCCAGGCGGCACTTGGAACCTATGACGGCATCGTCATGAACCCGGCCGCCTACACGCACACCTCCATCGCCATCCTCGACGCCCTGAAGGCGGTGTCCCTTCCCTGCGTGGAGGTTCACATCTCCCGCGTCAAGGACCGCGAGGACTTCCGCCAGGTCTCATACGTGCGCCAGGCCTGCTTCGAGACCATCACCGGCATGGGGCTCGAGGGCTATCGCAAGGCCATTCTCGACCTCGCCGCGCGCCTGGGGATGTAGCGTACAGGCACTCGCCCGTCGCCGGTTTTCCATAAGGCGCCTGCACGCAAAACGAGGCTATCGGCATGCGCGAACGCATTTTTGCCGACAGCCTCGTTTTTCGTGCACATTTAGCGCCCAAGAAGCCCGATAACCTCAAATTCCGTGCAACGCATTACATCGCATGTGTGCCGAACACGGGGCCGTCGCTCCACAGGCGAATCTGACCCGTCTCGCGAGTCTTGGGAAGGTCGATGAGACGTTGGTTGGCAGAACCGCGGAAGCGCAGCGTGATATCCTTCTCGGCCTCGATGAAGGGTCCGTCAACGAGCACGTCGATGCAGTCGAGCAGCGCGTCTGTCACGCCCTCGACGTAGCGTCTGCCGCCTGGGACAAGGTCTCGGTCGTAGACGTAGCCCGTGTAGCACCAGACGTCCTTCTCGGGAAGCTCACGAATGACGAGCTCGCACAGCGCGAGAAGCTCGGACTGATGCTCGGGCTCCATGGGGTCCCCGCCCAGAAGCGAGAGCCCCCGTACATAGGAGGGCCGAAGGCTCTCGACGATCTCATCGGCGGTCTCGCGCGTGAAGGGCAGCCCGTACGAGAAGTCCTGCGCCTCGCCATTGAAGCATCCCGGGCAGTGGACGCGGCAGCCCGATACGAACAGGGACGTCCTCACGCCCACGCCGTTGGCGATATCGCAGTACTTGATGGCTCCATAGTTCATCGGGCTTGGGCCCTCCTTGCATAAAAAGCCCCGGGCACGCCAGGCGCATCCGGGGCAAGGGGTTCCTACAGGTGAAGCACGCGGTCGCGGATCTCCTCGGTACGGCCCTGGTTCCAGAACTGCGTACCGATGTAGCCGCACGTGCGACGGGCAACGTTGAGCTTGGACTGGTCGCGGTTGCCGCAGTGCGGGCACTCCCAGACGAGCTTGCCGTCGTCCTCGACGATCTTGATCTCTCCGTCATAGCCGCACACCTGGCAGTAGTCGCTCTTGGTGTTGAGCTCGGCATACATGATGTTGTCGTAGATGTAGTGCAGCACGCTCATGACGGCCTCGAGGTTGTCCTGCATGTTGGGAACCTCGACGTAGGAGATGGCACCACCCGGCGAGAGGCGCTGGAACTCGCTCTCGAACTTGAGCTTGGTGAAGGCGTCGATGTTCTCGCGGACGTTGACGTGATAGCTGTTCGTGATGTAGCCGTGGTCCGTGATGCCCTCGATGACGCCGAAGCGGCGCTGCAGGCACTTGGCGAACTTGTAGGTCGTGGACTCGAGAGGCGTGCCATAGATGGAGTAGTCGATGTTCTCGGCTCGCTTCCACTCGTTGCACTTGTCGTTCATCTTCTGCATGACGGACAGCGCGAACGGCGTGGCCTCGGGATCGGTGTGGGAGTGACCCGTCATGTACTTGACGCACTCGTACAGGCCGGCGTAGCCCAGGCTGATCGTGGAGTAGCCGCCATAGAGCAGGGGGTCGATCTTGGCACCCTTGGGAAGGCGCGCGAGGGCGCCGTACTGCCACAGGATGGGCGCGGCATCGGACAGCGTGCCCCTCAGGCGCTCGTGGCGGCAGCGCAGCGCCTTGTGGCACAGCTCGAGGCGCTCCTCGAAGATCTGCCAGAACTTGTCGACGTCGCCGCCGGAGGACAGCGCCACGTCGGGCAGGTTGATCGTGACGACGCCCTGGTTGAAGCGGCCGTAGTACTTGGGCTTGCTCGGGTCATAGTTCTTGGCCTGGGCGACGTTGTCAAAGCCGTTGCCCGAGCGGTCGGGCGTCAGGAAGCTACGGCAGCCCATGCAGGTGTAGCAGTCGCCGTTGCCAGCCGTCTCGCCCTTGGAGAGCTTGAGCTCGCGCATCTTCTTCTCGGAGATGTAGTCGGGCACCATGCGCTTGGC
>OLNE01002549.1_pt1 | contig 11272 bp, 8 predicted proteins | sample 1672431 | NCBI WGS metagenome assembly OLNE01 (sample SAMEA3136685, study PRJEB25190) | human gut metagenome | reverse complement strand
GCGGCGTGACCCGCAAGCTGGCCGAGCCGTTCCTGGTTGTCGCGACGCAGAACCCGGTCGAGATACAGGGCACGTTCCCGCTGCCCGAGGCGCAGCTCGACCGCTTCCTCGTGCGGCTCAAGATGGGCTACCCGGATACTCAGGGCGCGATGCAGATACTGCGCCGCTTCATAAGTCAAAGCCCGCTTGAGGAGCTTCAGCCGGTTGTAAAGCGCGAGGAAATAGTCGAGGCGCAGAAGGCCTTAAAGGACGTTGAGGCATCCACGCCGGTAATGGCCTACATAACCGCACTGTGCGAGCGCACGCGCCAGTTTGAGCAGGTGCAGCTGGGCGTATCGCCGCGCGGTATGCTGGCGCTGCTCAGGGCTTCGCAGGCGCACGCGCTGGTCGAGGGCCGCGACTTCGTAACGCCCGACGACGTGCGCGCGATGGCCGAGCCGGTGCTGGCGCACAGAATCGTCGTGCGCGGCATGTACGGCCGCTCGGGTCAGGGCGAGCTGATCGTGGCCGAGGCGTTAAAGAGCACGCCCGTGCCCACCGAGTCCCCCGAAAGGGCGTGAGCACATGAACCTGTTTTGGCTGCTGATTGTGCTGCTCATGCTGGGTGGCGCGCAGTCGTTTGTGTTCAGCCGGTTCAATTTCAAATCGCTCAAGTACACCCGCACGTTCAGCAAACGCAGCGTGTACGAGGGCGAAACGGTTGAGATGGTTGAGCAAATCGTCAATCGCAAGCTGCTGCCCGTGCCGTGGCTGCGCGTGGAAAGCCGCATATCGCCCGATCTGCGCTTCCAGACCGCGCAGGAGGAGCGCGAAATATCCGAGGACGAGCAGTATCATAAGAGTGTATTCTACTTAGGCCCCTACTCGCGCGTCACGCGCAGGCATACGATTAAGTGCCTGCACCGCGGCGATTATCAGCTCAAAACCGTGGAGGCCACCGCGGGCGATCTGGTCAACATGGGGCGCGCCGCCAAACAGATGGACGTGAGCGCGCATCTGATGGTGTACCCCAAACTGCTTTCGGAAGATCAGATGGACATGCCATCGCGCAAGTGGCAGGGCGACGTGCTGGTCAAGCGCTGGATAATGCCCGATCCGTTTCTGGTGGGCGGTCTGCGCGAGTACCGTGCGGGCGACCCGATGCGCAGCGTGCACTGGGGCGCGAGCGCGCGCACTGGCCGTATGCAGGTAAAGACATACGACTACACCGCCGACCCGCGCCTGATGGTGGTGCTCAATGTGCAGATGCAGGAGCATCAGTGGGCCGAACTGATGAAGTACGAGCAGAACGTGATTGAATACGGCATCAGCCTTTCGGCCACGCTGCTGACGCGCGCATTGGAGGCGGGCGTCGAGGCGGGCTTTGCGTGCAACGGGCAGCTTAGCATACGCCCTGAGGAGCCCGTGGTCATAGCGCCGCAGCGCGCGTCCACGCAGGGCGACATACTCTTAAGCGCCATGGCGCAATTGGAGATAAAGCGCACGCTCAACTTCCATACCTTCCTTGAGGAACTCAGCGCGTATCAGGACATGGACATACTGATACTCAGCGCGTATGATTCCGAGCTTATCCAACAGGGCGTGGAGCAGCTCCGCGCGCGCGGCAACTCGGTCACGCTCAACATAATAGGAGGCGGACGCGATGAAGAAGCTGTTTGACAACGCATTGCTCTGCCTGTGGCGCGCGCTTATGTACGCGTCCGTGATACTGACGCTGGGCGCGCTTTTGCCGGGCGGCGGCCAATTGAAGTGCGGGCTGTTCTACCTGTGTGGCCAGGCGCTTGCGCTGATACTGTCGTTCATACCGGCGCGGGCGCGCGTGGCTTCGATGATAGTTACGTGCCTGGCTTACGCGGCGGCGGGCTTTTTCTGCCTTGGCGTAATGGGTGCGCCGTTCATGGCCTTGATAATAGTCCTAAGCATAATCGCGTTTGCGCTCACGCTGCGCGCGCAGGGCGCGGCCATGCGCTACGACACGCGCGAGATGATCGCGGGCGCAATAATACAGGTGCTGCCGCCGCTGATAATCAAGTTATCGGGCATGGAGGCGCGCGTGGACTATACCGCGATGATGTGGGCGGGGCTGGCGTACTTCGTGATGTGCCCCTACATAATGAATAGCATGTCGGTGCGCGACGGCATGTCGCTGCGCGGGCGCGGCGGCAAGCCCATCGGCCGCATATCGTCCAAGAACCGTGCGATGGTTACGGGACTTATCGTAATCGCGGTGCTGGTGGCCAGTGCGGATAAGATTCGTCAGGCGTTCGAGCGCGTGGGCGAATTTATAATGTACTGGGTAGGCCAGTTCATCGCGTGGCTGTCCTCGCTGATGCAGAGCACCGAGGATATCAGCGGCGAAAGCGTGGGCGAACCGAGCGACGTCGGCGGCGGGCTGCCCATGGCCGAACCGAGCTGGTTTGCCAAGCTCATGGAGCAGATAGTCAAATATGTCGCGCTGATATTCGTGGCGGTTGCAATATGCTTTGCGCTGTGGAAGCTGTTTAAGCTGCTCAAAAAAGTCGCCGCGCGCATATCGGAGTGGGCTAAACGCTTTGCTCAGGGCGTGCGCGAGGACTATACCGAGGAGCGCGAACAGCTCATGGACTGGGGCGAGGTGCGCGGCGAAATGCTGGACTCGCTCAAAGAATCGCTTAAAAAATTCACGACCCGCGAAAAGAAGTGGGCGGACATGGACGCGCGCGAACGCGTGCGCAGTGCGGTAAAGCAGCTATATAAAAAGCGCGGCATAGGCATAAGCGGCATAGAATGCCTGAGCGCGCGTGAAGCCTTTGCCGAGATGAATCTGGGCGAGCAGGAACGCGGCAGGCTGGGCGACATGTACGACGAGGCGCGCTATTCCTCGCACGAAATCACCGACGCGCAGGCCGAGGAAGCCCGGCGCACTGTCAAATAACTAAATATGGACAATGCGTTGACACGGCGCGCGGCACGTTTATAATAGAACGTAGACGCGCGCCGATCTTATGCGCGCATATAAGGAGACGATATGAATCCTCAATTGGAGATAAAGATAAAGCAGCTCCCGGATTCGCCGGGCTGTTACCTGATGAAGTCGCAGGGCGAAATAATATACGTGGGCAAGGCCAAGAATCTGAAGAACCGCGTGCGCCAATACTTTCAGTCCTCCAAGAACCACACGCCCAAGGTTCAGGCGATGGTAAGCCGCATCGAGGATTTTGACATAGTGCTGGTGGACAGCGAGCTGGAAGCGCTGATACTGGAAAACAACTTAATCAAGCTTCACAAGCCGTTTTACAATATCCTGCTAAAGGACGACAAACAGTACCCCTATATCCGCATAGACGCGCGCGAGGACTTTCCGCGCGTGGAGCTGGTTCGGCACATGGGGCGCGACGGCGCGAAGTACTTCGGCCCGTTCACGGGCGCGACGGCGGTGCGCGACATACTGGACGTATTGCGCAGTGAGTTTCCGCTGCGCACCTGCGTCAACATGCCCAAGAACGGCCCCGGCAAGCGCGCGTGCGTGCACGCCCAGATCGGCCAGTGCATGGCGCCCTGCACGGGTGCGGTCACGCGCGCGGAGTATCACGCTGTGCTGGATAGGGTAATTGCGTTTTTAAGCGGCGACGATACCAGCGTGACCAAGGAACTGGAGCGGCTGATGCTGGAGGCCTCGAAAAACATGCAGTTTGAGAAGGCGGCGCTGTACCGCGACCGACTGCACGACGTTGACGAGATCATGCAGCGTCAGAAGGCGGTATCCATGCGCGGCGACGATTACGACGTGCTGGCGTGCGCGTCGGACGGCGTAGACGCGACGGTGCAGGCGCTTTTCATGCGCGACGGCAAGCTGCTGGGCAGCGAAGCGTTTGTGATGGAGCGCGGCGCGGGCGAGAGTGCGGGCGAGCTTATCGAAAGCTTCATATTGCAATACTACGACGAAGACCATCCGATACCGCCGATGATACTTATCCAGGAATTGACCGAGGATAGCGAGACGCTTGAGCAGCTCCTGCGCGAAAAACGCGGCGGGGCGTTTGAACTGCGCCTGCCCCAGCGCGGCGATAAGCGCCAGATGATGGCCATGGCGCAGAAGAACGCGCGCGACGCCGCCGACAAGCGCGCGGCGCAGCTCAGGCGCAGTTACGAGCGCACGACGGGCGCTTTGGAGGAGTTAAAGAACGCGCTGGGTTTAGAGAAACTGCCGCGCCGCATAGAGGGCTACGACATATCCAACACGCAGGGCGCGCTATCGGTTGCGTCCATGGTGGTTATGCAGGACGGCCTGCCCGCAAAGAAGGAATACCGGCACTTCCGCATAAAGACGGTGGAAGGCCCGAACGACTTTGCATCGATGCACGAGGTAATCGAGCGGCGCTTCCGCCACGGGCTTAACGAGATAGAGGAATTGCAGGCTCAGGGCAAGCCATTAACCGAAGGCAAGTTCTCGCGCCTGCCCGACCTCGTGCTGATAGACGGCGGCCCGGAGCAGCTGAAAAACGCGATGGACGCGGCGGCGCGCGCGGGCGCGAGCGTCCCCATGTTCGGCCTTGCCAAGCGCATAGAAGAAATCTACCTGCCCGGCCGCGACGAAACAATCCTGCTGGACCGCCACTCCAACGCGCTGCACTTAATCCAGCGCTTACGCGACGAAGCGCACCGTTTCGCAATAACGCACCATCGCGCGCTCCGAGCCAAAAGCTCCATATCCTCCCAGCTAGACACGATAGCCGGTGTAGGCGAAAAGCGCAAGCGGGCGTTACTCAAGCGCTTTAAGACAGTCGAAGCCCTGAAAAGCGCCACGGTGGACGAACTGCTGACCGCCGAGGGCATGTCGCGCCCCGCTGCGGAGGCGGTGTATGCGTTCTTTCACAGGGACGCGTAATAGAATACGATAGATTTAAGCGCCGCAGGCAAACCCGGCGGCGCTCAAAATATCCCAATTCATTTTTCCAACATGACCGGCTGCAAGTTTCGCCCATTAACCGCCTCCCTAGCCCCCGCGCGCATCAATTCAAACCGCGCCACCAGCGAATTGGGTTTCTTAACCGGGTCGTCCTGCGCCATCGGCAGGAAGTACATATGCTTATAGTTCATCAGTGCTCCGATATTGCGCGCCGCCGCGCCCAGCGCGTCGTTGGTCGATACCGCGATTAGCACCGGCTTCATGCGCCGCAGGTGCGACTTTACCGCCATAGTTACCGCCGTGTCCACTATCCCGCACGCCAGCTTGCCCAGCGTATTGCCCGTGCACGGCGCGACAATCATGAGGTCGGTCATCGCGCGCGGGCCTATCGGCTCCACCTGCTGTATGGTGGTAAGTATGGGTTCCTGCGTGATTTCGGATATGCGTCTTTTTACCTCATCCGCGGTAAAAAAGCGCGTATCCATCGTATTCACGCTGCCCGACAGTATCGGCGTGATTATCGCGCCCTCGCGCGCGAGCAGCTCCATCTGCTCAAACGCGCGCCCCAATGTACAGAACGACCCGGTCAGGCAAAATCCCACGCGCAGTCCGCGCAGCACATCATCCATTTTCGATGCCTCCTTCTGACTTGGCCGCGTCCCGCTCAATTGCGTCCAGTATTATCGCGGCGGCGGTTCTTGGGCAATACCGGCCCGGTATGCCGCCCTCCTTCAGCACCCGCACGCCCAGCGCCCGCGCGCTTTCGAAGTCCACGCCATACGGCGCGCTGGCGGTTTCGACTATTATCGCGCCTGCGTCCATGTTTAAAAGCGTCCTTTCGTCGATCACGCGCGCGGGCACGGTGTTGAATACCGCGCTCATGCCCTTGACCGCGATGTACAGCGCGTCCATTGCCGCGGGTTCGCAGCCCATTACGCCCGCCAGTGCCCGGCTTTCCTCGCGCCGCGCCGCCACGCGCACGTGCGCGCCCATGCCGGTCAGCATCAGCGCCAGTGCCTGGCCCAGCCGGCCGAAGCCCACTATCAGCACATGCGCGCCCGCGACCATCTCGTCGCGCTCGCGCATAAGCGCATATATCGCGCCCTCGGCCGAGGGCAGCGCGCCCCGCCGCGCAAACGCCTCGTCCTTGTATAGGTCGATTATTTTAAGTCGCTTTTCCTGCGCAAGCATGTTCAGCGCTTCATCCGCGCCGCCGCAGTACACCCGCGCGCCCGGCCTGACGTGCTCCAGCACGGACACAATATCCGGCGCGTCGCTAAGCAGCGGCGCAGGCACGCGCCCTTCCCTTGCATAAGGCATAGGCAGTACCGCCGCGTCGGCTAGTCCTGCGCAGGGCAGACTGCCCGGCAGTCCCATGCTCATTACATGCCAACCGCGTGCCCGCGCCAGTTCGCACAGCGCCGCGTGTCTTTTGTCGCCGCCCACGACCAGCAGCTCCATACGGCATCCCTCCTGTATTCAGGTTTACCATAGGATATGCCGCCGCGCAAAAAGCGGTGAAAGCTGGACGGCATTGACTGTCGGCGGTATAATATGATAAGTAGAAGTTTTAAGTCAGAAGGATAAGCGCATATGAATATAACGGTATATTTAGGCTCCAATCCGGGCAATGATCCCGCACTCAGTCAGGCCGTGACCGAACTGGGCGAATGGATAGGCACAAGCGGCAACACGCTTATATACGGCGGCTCCAAGACCGGGCTTATGGGCGATCTGGCGGGCAGCGTCCTCCGCGCGGGCGGCAAGGTGACCGGTATTGAGGTACAGGTATTCAAGAACGCGGATATGCAGTTCGAGGGACTGACTGAGCTTATAATAGCGCCCGACATGCCCGCGCGCAAGGCGAGAATGATCGAGCTGGGCGACGCGTTCATAGCGTTTCCGGGCGGCACGGGCACGCTGGAGGAGGTAGCCGAGGTGATGTCGCTGGTATCGCTCAAGTGGGTTAGCGCGCCCTGCATACTGTACAACCTGAACGGCTATTACGAGGGACTGCGTATGCAGCTAAGTAAGATGATAGAGAAGGGCCTGTCCTCCGAGGAAAGGCAGACAGATATTCACTTCGCCGACAGCCTTGACGACATAAAGCGGATTATAAGCGCCGTACAGACTGAATAAGCAAGCAATACTTCATATACTTTTTATGAGAGTTCTATTAGAACAGACGGATAGTCTCAGCTTTGACATATATGCGTGCTATTATACGCAATAATTCCTTGTAAACCGAGGTGCCTGTGGCATGAAAAAGCATAATATCCCGCGCACGCCGCCTCAGCAGGCGGAGCGATATTCGCCGGACGTGCGGGAGGGTCTCAGCGACGCTCAGGCCGCCCGCCGCGTGAGCGAAGGTCTTAACAACGTCGTCAGCGCGTCGCAGGGCAAGTCGTACGGCCGCATACTGCGCGACAATCTGATGACGCTGTTTAACCTGCTCAACTTCGCATTGGCGGCGTGCGTGATACTGGTCGGGTCGTATTCCAACGCGCTGTTCATCGGCGTAATCATATGCAATATAATTATAGGCACATATCAGGAGATACGCGCTAAGCGAACTATTGAAAAATTACAGGTGGTCAGCGCGCCCACGGCGCGCGTGGTGCGCGGCGGCACCGAGCGTGAAATCGCGGTGGACGACATTGTGCTGGACGATATAGCGATATGGCGCGCCGGTATGCAGATAAGCGCCGACTGCGAGGTGGCCGAGGGCGAAATCGAGGTAAACGAATCGCTGCTGACCGGCGAAAGCGACGCATTAAAGAAGCGCCCGGGCGACAAACTGATGTCGGGCAGTTTCGTTGTATCGGGCGAATGCCGCGCGCGCGTTACCGCCGTGGGCGACGAAAGCTACGCCGCGCGCATCGCGGGCGACGCAAAGGTGTTTAAGAAGCCCAACTCCGAGCTTATGCGCTCGCTCAACCGCATAATCAAATCGATCGGCGTCGCGATAGTGCCCATCGGCGGCGCACTGTTCCTAAAGCAGTACTACATTATGCACATGTCGCTGACCGATTCGGTGGTCAAGACCGTGGCCGCGATGATAGGCATGATACCCGAGGGGCTGATACTGCTTACAAGCGTGGCGCTGGCGGTGGGTGTAATCCGGCTGGCGCAGCGCAAGACGCTGGTGCAGCAGTTGTATTGCATAGAAACGCTGGCGCGCGTGGACACACTGTGCCTGGACAAAACCGGCACGATCACCACCGGCGAGATGCAGGTGAGCGACCTCGTGGCGATTGACGCGCCGTATGAGTTCGCGGTGGATGCGCTAAGGGCATTTACATCGGTCATGACCGACGATAATCCAACCAGCCTTGCACTTAAAAAGCGCTTTGAGGGCGGCACGGACTGGACACTCAAACGGATAGAGCCGTTTTCGTCGGCGCGCAAGTGGAGCGGCGCTGAGTTCGAGCGCTACGGCAGCATAATCGTGGGCGCGCCCGAGTTCGTATTGGGCGAGGACTACGCGCGCGTTAAGGCGCAGGTAGAGGACTTCGCGGCGCATGGCCAGCGCGTGCTGGTGCTGGCTCAGGCCGACGCGCCGTTTGGCGATCGCGCGCTGCCCGCGGGCAGTATAAACATATGCGCGCTTATCGCAATCGGCGACACCCTGCGCGCCGAAGCGCCCGCGACTCTCAGTTACTTCGCCGATCAGGGCGTGGATATAAAGGTCATATCGGGCGACAACCCCGTGACGGTATCCAGCGTAGCGGCGCGCGCGGGTCTAAGCAATGCCGATAAGCTGATCGACATGTCCACGCTGCATACCGACGAAGAGGTGGCCGCGGCGGCTACGAAGTACACCGTGTTCGGCCGCGTGACGCCGCAGCAGAAGCGCGTGCTGGTCAACGCCTTAAAGCGCGCAGGTCACACCGTGGCGATGACCGGCGACGGTGTGAACGACGTGCTGGCGCTGAAGGACGCGGACTGCTCGATAGCGATGGCCTCGGGCAGCGACGCGGCGCGGCAGGTCGCAAATATAGTGCTGATGGATTCAAACTTTGCGTCCATGCCCGCGGTCGTGGCCGAGGGGCGGCGCGTGATTAACAACATAACCCGCTCCGCGTCGCTGTTTTTGACAAAGACGATATTTTCGGCACTGCTGTCGGTACTGCTTTTGATTATGCCGTCGGCTTACCCGTTCCAGCCGATACAGCTTACGCTGTTTTCGTCGCTGGCGATAGGACTTCCGTCGTTCGTACTGGCATTGGAGCCGAACACCGCGCGCGTCAAGGGCAAATTCCTTTTAAGCGTGCTGGAGCGCGCGCTCCCGGCGGCGCTGACTATCGTGCTGGGCACGGTGGCGTGCATGATTATGGCGGGGCCGCTGGGGCACGACATGAGCGAGGTGAGCACGATGGCGGTCATATTCACGGTGTGCGTGGGTCTGATTTCGCTGGTGCGCGTGTGCCGGCCGTTTAACCTCATACGTGCGGGGCTGGTGCTGGCGTGCGCGGCGGCGTTCGCGGTGGGCATATTCTGCCTGCCGGGTCTGTTCAAGCTGATAAGGCTGGACATGCATCAGGGGCTGATACTGCTGGGCATGGTGGCGGCGGCGTGCCCGACGATGCTGGGCATAGACAAGCTGATTCGCCGCATACCCGCGTTTGCGCACAATCGCGAGCTGGAGGAGCAGTGACGATTGATGTACAGGCATGAGTTCGGCGGTTGGCCGGGCGAATGGCTGTGCATTTTTCATTTAAGGCAGAGACGCGCTTAATGCCTTAAAAGCGATATATAGCCTGAACAGCCAAACTTCAGGGTAGAAAAAACGGCATGAGCTTTCATCCGACAGAAAGCTCATGCCGCTGTATTATTTTTCCGGCAAAGTCACGCTGAACACAGTGCCGTGCTCCGCGTCGCTGGTGGCCGCGATGTCGCCGCCGTGCAGCCGCGCTATGCCCGCCGCTATCGCAAGCCCTAGGCCATAGCCCGACTTGCCGCCCGTGCGCGCCTTGTCCGCGCGGTAGAAGCGCTCGAATACGTGGCTGAGCTGTTCGGGCGGGATTACGTCGCCGGTGTTGGTCACGCTTAACTGTATGCGCCCGTCGCGCCTTGCCAGCTTCACGTCCACGCGCCCGCCCAGCCCCGCGTACTTGCACGCGTTGTCGATCAGTATCGCGGTCAGTTGCTTCAGCTTGGCCGCGTCGCCGCGCACGGTAACGCCCGGCGCAACGTCGCTTTCCAACTCCACGCCGCGCTCGAACGCGACCGGCTCGAACGTGAGCAGCTCGCCCGTCACCGCGTCGCTCAGGTCAACGTCGCTCATCACGGGCATGGGCGCGGTCTGCCCGGCCTCGTCCAGCCGTGCCAGCGTCAGCAAGTCCTCGACCAGCCCCTTCATGCGCTGCGCCTCGTCCTCGGTGCTGCTTATCCACTTGTGCTGTGAATCCACAGTCTCGCCGCCGTGCCGGTTGAGTATGGACAGGTTGGCGAGTATTACGGTCAGAGGCGTTTTAAGCTCATGCGACGCGTCGGATATAAACTGCCGCTGCTGGTTCCACACGCGCTTGACCGGCCGGAGCGCCCAGTCCGCCAGAAACAGGCATATCCCGAACAGCAGCGCCAGCGCCGCGCCGCCCACCATAAGCGACGTAAGCGTGAGCGAACGCATGGAGGTGCGGATGCTGGTATCGCTGACAAACGCGATTTTGTACAGGGCTGCGTCGTCGGAGTAGGCGGAAAGCGCCGCACTCAGATCGTCGCCCGACGGCAGGGCCGATGGGTCATTGCCTGCCTGCGCATTATTAGCAGCGCCATCTGGCTTGTCAGGCGGGACTTTGCCTGCGTCTTTCGATGGAGCGCCGCCCGCATCATCGGGTGGAGAAAACAAGTCGTCGGGCGGTACGCCCAGCGCGGACAGCAGGGCGGGGGAAGTCTCCGCGCGCGTAAAGTACAGTCCCAGCTCGTTCAGATGCCCGCTGTCGCCGCCCGACGCAATCGCGGCGCTTATCGCAGCTGTGAGGTCGTCGTCGCTTATCTCGACCGAATCGGAGTTGGACAGAATAACATTGCCGTCCGAATCGGCGAGTATAGATATTGCAGTCATGAAATTGCCGCCCGGATCATTGCGGCGGCCGAAGCGCTCTTTGGGCGCTTCCAGCCCAAAGCCCTGACCCACAGCCTGATTAAGCGACATGTCGATCTGGCGGCGCTGCTGGGTGTAGGTACTTATCAGCAGCGACACGAACACGACGATGAGCACTAACGATATAAGTCCCATAGTCATGGTAAGGAATTTGCGCTTCAGCCTTTTAAGCATCGGATTCCTCCAAACGATAGCCCACCTTGCGCCGCGCGGTTATCGTGACGTGCGCGCCCACGAACGCCAGCTTCTTGCGCAGGAAGGATATAGGCCTCGACGTT
>OLNE01002548.1_pt1 | contig 11273 bp, 9 predicted proteins | sample 1672431 | NCBI WGS metagenome assembly OLNE01 (sample SAMEA3136685, study PRJEB25190) | human gut metagenome | reverse complement strand
TGCGGATTGTCCCGCTTGAGACACACTCTAGCGCTGCTAAGTGTTTGGATTTCTGAACTAAGGCGCAATCTGCTTGTGGCATACTCTGGCCTTACCATAAAAAGAGCGGGCATGTTCTTTCGTTTTAAGCACTGAAAGAACATGCCCGCTTCGTTTCTCCTATGCCCAATCATCAAACAAATCGTCGTTCTTCTTTTCCTCAGCCGGGTCTGCCTTTATCTCGCTCAACTCACAGAAATTGTTTTCCGGTTCGTCGCCGTGTATGCGCTCCACGCGGGTACAGCCGCATTTGCGCAGCAGCTCCAATTGATCGTGCGTCAGACTGCCCGCCGCGTATATTTGCGTGTCGAAGGACGTGGTCAGCTGGCCTAGGCTCGTCAGCAGCCGGCGGTCGCGCTCGTCGGCGCACGCACGCTCCGTGAAGTCGTGCGACAGCCTGATTGCGTCCACAGCCATGTCTCCGAATATGCGCAGCGACGTTGCGCCGCTGCCAAAGTCGCTTACGCATACGCGCACGCCGTCCGTGCGCAGCTGCTCGATCAGGTTGGCTATAAGCCCGTCATCGCCTACAAACATCGACTCGCTCAGCAATACTTCGAGCCGCGCGCCGGTTATGCCGTACTGCTTCATTATCTGGCGCGAGCGCGGTATGAACATGCCGTCGATCAGCGTCTCGCGCGACATGCCTATCAGCACGCGCCCATTGACGCGCCCGGCCTCAGCCTCGGAAGCCAGATCCGCGCATACGCGCTCCAGCACAAACATGTTCAGCGGCCGGGTCATCGAATTGCGCGTCAGCAGCGGCATGTACTCACTCGGCGTAAGCACCGAGCCGTCCGGCTGCCGCCAAAGCGCTATCGCCTCAGCACCGCGTATCTCCATCGTCACGATGTCGCGCACCGGCACGTAGCGCACCTCAAATTCGTTATTCGTCAGGGCAGTCTGCGCGCGGCCCAGCAGCGTCGCGTCGCGCAATTGCTTCTGGTGCAGCGCGTCGTCGTACAGCCCGACCAGATCGCCCTTGCGCGCAACGCGCCGCATGGCCTCGCTCGCGCGCTCGATCATCTGGCCCACATCGTGGTCGGACTCCTCCGCAACGTATATACCGTAGTGCATACGCACCCGCATCGGGCACAGCGTCATCAAATGCGAATTGAGCGCCTTTATGCGCAAAAGCACATCCGCAGTGTCAGTAAAGCGCATGAACAGGACAAACTGGCCGCCGTCCATGCGCGCGCAGGTCTCGCCCGACTCGCATTCGGCATTCAGCGTGCGCGCGATGTCCTCCAGTATGCGCCGCCCCGCGTCGTATCCGTAGCGCGCGCCGAACACCTCCTGCACATCCGTGTTCATTACTATCAGCGCGTACTTCTGCGCGTTGGCGCGCGAGATTATCGTGCGCACCGCCCCCGTAAAGCCCAGCATGTTGCTGATGCCGGTCAGGCGATCCACGCCCGCTTCGCGCACCATGTTCTCGCTGCCGCGCGCGCGCCTCAGCATACGGTACGACACCATGCCTATCAGCGTCATAAGAACCGCCAGCGCGCCAGCCAGCGCACATACGCCCGCGCGTATCTCGCCGTCCCATACGTCGCCCGCGGGCGTAAGCTCGGCCAGCAGCCAGCCGTTAAAGCCCAATTGCGCCGTGGTCAGCGTGTAGTCGCCATAAAGCTTGGTTGAGTAGTTGTCGCGCGCCGACTGGAACAGCAGTCGCCTGAACGCGTCCGCGTTATCCTCGGTACGCTCGGTCATCGTGGGCGATATGTATATGAAGCGCCCCACCTGATCGGCCACGCATATGCTGCGCGAGGACATGTCGCCCATTATCGCCGAGACGAACCTGTCCATTTCGATCACCGCGTACAATATGCCCGGCACGCGGCCGCCGATGGGCATATTGACTGCGCATACGATCACGCTTGCGCCGTCATCTGCGTCGATAAACGCCGGTGACAAAAGGCCGTATGTGCCCGTGTGCTGCCGGATGGTCGCCTGTATCTGTGCGTCGGCTTCATCAAGCGGGCGCGGCTCGCCCTCGGTCGTGTATATCATGTCGTTGGGCGCGATTATGCCCATGCGCCGGTAGTAGCCGCCCCGTGCGGCCTTCTGATTCTGAAGTATGGATATGTATCCGTTGTAAGTAAATTCACCCGTCTCAGCCAGCATTTCGCTGATCGTGTCCAGCCGTGCAATCTCGCCGTTGACGCGCTCGTCCATGACCTGCGCCTCTTTCGCAAGTCCATCGCGCAGCAGCACGCCCATGTCCGCGTTGGCCAGATATGCTATGCGCGCCATCAGTCCCACTATTATCGCCAGCAGCACGATCATGCACAGCGTAGTCGTATGCCCGCGCAGCAGATTCCGTTTGCCGCTGTCGCCGCGCGTCGCGCCGCCATTTGCCTTAGCCATGTGATATTCCTCCAATAGATGCGCGCCGCGCCTTAGGACTATGCGGCGACTTTGTATATTGAGGCACAAATATGAACACCGCGTAAAACACATGGATTCTATTGTCTAAATTATATCGCATCTATACATGAAGTGTCAACTAAAACGGCGGGGTTTGCGAATCGCTTTAGGCAAAAGCAGGCTTTTTGGTGCTTTTGCCTGTAAAACAGGGCACGGCAATGCTTTATGGCAGCGCGGTTGACAAACTTATCCGGCGGGGTTATGATATGTGCGGTGAATAATTATAAGGCGGCGTGCTGCCGCCCTCTGGAGCGATGTATATATGGATGCGTCAAAGTATAAACGCCGCGCATGGCTGGAGGTCGATCTGGACGCGCTCGACCGCAACGTGCGCAAGTGCCGCCAGATAATCGGCGATAAATGCGCGCTGACGGCGGTGGTAAAGTCCAACGCATACGGCCTGGGCGCGGAGGTAATCGCGCGCGAGCTGGTTAAGGCGGGCGCGGACGTGCTGGCCGTGGCCTGCCTGAGCGAGGCAAAGCGTCTGCGCCGCATACTGCCGGACGCCGAGATAATGATACTGGGCGACACGCCGCTTGACGACATGCCCGACGCGGCGCGCCTTAACCTGATATGCACGATATGGACGGAAAGACAGGCGGTTAAGGCGGCCGAGTGCGGCCTGCGCGTTCACGCCAAGCTGGATACCGGCTTCCACCGGCTGGGCTTTGACTGCCGCGAGGAAAAACTTCCCGAAATCGCGCGCATACTGGGCATGAAGGGGCTAAAGCTGGAGGGCGTGTATTCGCATCTGGCCCTGGTCAACCATGACGAGGATATGAAGCAGTTCGCGCTGTTCGACGCGGCGGTCGAATACCTGCGCGCGCACGGCATATCGCCGCGCTATGCCCACATAGACGACAGCATAGGCATGGTGCGCTATCCCGAGCATCAGCGAGACATGGTGCGCGTGGGTGCGTTTCTGTACGGCGTGTGGCCATCGCGCTATGACGACCCGATAACTAAGGAGCCGGTGATTGCCACGCTGAAGGCGCGCGTCACGCACCTGAGCCATCTCGGAATCGGTGAGGGCGCGGGCTATGACTTCCTATTTAGAGCCGAACGCCCCAGCACGCTGGCCACGATCTGCGCCGGTTACGGCGACGGCTATGCGCGCGCGGCCAGCAAGTATAACGGCGAAGTGTCGATACGCGCAAGCCGCTGCAAACTGGCGGGACTGGCGTGCATGGATCAGATGATGGCCGATGTGACCGATGTTAAGGGCGTAAGCGTGGGCGACGAGGTAACGCTGTTCGGCGGGCGCGAGGTGCCCATAATGGAGTACGCCGACTGGTCGGATACCAACCGCAACGAGGCCATATCGCGCGTGACGGCGCGCGTGCCCAGGCTGTACATGCGCGGCGGCGAAGTGGTCGAAGTGCTGGACTATATGGAATAGGCAGTTCAGGTGCGCTGTGCGGCTGAAAATCGCGATGCCTGAGCGAGCATGGACTTTTTAACAGAATGCGCGTTTCAGACTGCGGCGCTGACTGCCTTAAAATAAAACAGGCAAGGAGCGGGTAAATATGATAAACGACGAACTGCGCGTGCGGGCACAGGCGCTTGCGCCCGAGCTGATAAAGACTCGCAGACACATACACATGCATCCCGAGCTGGGCGACGAGGAATATGAAACCCAGAAGTTCATAATAAGCAAGCTGGACGAATACGGCATAGAGCATCACGAATACCCAAACTATACCGCGGTCGTAGGCATAATCCGCGGCGGCAGGCCCGGCAAGACAGTGGGTCTGCGCGCAGACATAGACGCGCTGCCGCTGACCGAGCAGCCCGGCCGCGAGTACGGCTCCTGCACGCCCGGCAAGATGCACGCCTGCGGCCACGACGCGCACACGACGATACTGCTGGGCGCGGGCAAGCTGCTTAATGAAATGCGCTCGGAACTCAAGGGCAACGTGAAGCTGTTCTTCCAGCCCGCCGAGGAAACCGACGGCGGCGCGGAGAAGATGATTAAGCTAGGCTGCATGGAAAACCCGCATGTGGATTACGTGCTGGGCCTGCACGTAATGCCCTACATGCCGGTGGGCGATGTGGAGACGCGTTACGGCGCGCTGAACGGCGCCAGCGACGAGATAGACATAACCGTCTATGGCAAAAAGTCGCACGGCGCGCGCCCCAATCTGGGCGTGGACGCGATAGCCATCGCCGCGCAGATAATTACCGCCCTGCAGCAGCAGGTCAGCCGCCGCACATCGCCGCTGGACAGCACCGTGGTATCGATAGGCATGATAAGCGGCGGCACCGCGGGCAACATAGTGTGCGACGAGGTGCACATGAATGGCACGCTGCGCACGATAAGCCCCGAAACCCGCGAGCAGATGCGCACCGAGATAGTGCGCGTAAGCGAAGGCATAGCCGCGGCGATGGGCGGCCGCGCCGAGTGCGCTATGCGTCCCAGCTATTGCGCGCTGATAAACGACAAGGACGCGGTCGACCGCACGCTGAAACTTCTGCGCAGCGTGCTGGGCGAGGAGCATGTGCATATTAAGGACGCGCCCTCGCTGGGCGTGGAGGACTTCTCGTATTTCTGTCGGGAGCGTCCGGGCGCGTTCTATCACATAGGCATGGCTCCCAGCGCCGAGGCCGCCAAGACCTGGCCCGAGCTGCATACCAGCGAAATGGACATAGACGAGCGCGTGCTGCCGCTGGGCGCGGAGCTTCAGACGCGGCTGGTGCTGGATTACCTTAACGGGCAGGACTGACAGAGCCTTGCCGAGCCGCATATATAGATCGCCGCCGCATGGCAAGCGCAGGCTTCCATGCGGCGGCGATGCTGTTTAAACGCATTTGTTGTTTAATGAGCCGAGCTTACTGCCCCATTACCCGTGATATAAGGTAGGCGTTGAAGCGGTCGTATTCGGCCGGGGCTATGGCGCGCGGCCAGCTCATTATTTTGAGCTCATGCCCGCTAAAGCCCTCGCGGTACGCCGGGTGGACGTGCGCGTATGGGTTTTCCTTAAACCCGCAGCGCTCGTAAAAGCCCTTGCGCCGTATCGATATTTCGTCAACTGGCGGGTCTATCTCCAGTATGACCAGGCTGCACTGCGCGCACAGCGCCTCCAGCGCGCGCTGGCCATACCTGCGCCCGCGCAGGTTCGGCTCAATGCAGAAGTGTTCCACATACGCAAACAGGTCCGTGCGCCAGTAAAGCATGTCGCCCACGAACGTGCCGCCGTCGAATATCGCGTCGAAGTGGTATTCCGGGTGGCTCATTATCAGGCGCTGCGACTCGGGCAGGCGCTGCTCATGCAGCGGGAAGCTGATTTCGTATAGCTGCATCGCGCGTGCAAACGCAGTGTCGGTTGTCTTGGTTAACCGTCTGAAAGTCAAATCAGACCACATGCGCTTATACCAACGCGCTTTCCAGCGCAGTCAGCTTGCACTCGGTCGCGTTCAGCTCATACTCGATGCCCATCGGCAGCGTGAGCTTGTGCGGGCCGTGACCCGCGCACAGGCCGCTCATCACGGGCTTGCCGCAGGGCAGAACTATGTCGCGCAGTATATCGTCCAGCGTGAAGCTGAAATTCTCGTACTCCATGGTGCAATTGGTGAAGTCGCCCAGCACTATGCCCGCGCAGTCGTCGAACTTGCCCGCCAGGCGCATGTGGTTGAGCATACCGTCCAGCCGGTAGGTGCGCTCGCCCACGTCCTCTAAAAACAGTATCTTGCCGCGGCAGTCCACTTCGTAGGGCGTGCCCAGAGTTTCCTCGACAAGCGACAGATTGCCGCCCACCATCGGGGCGCGCACCTGACCCGCGTTTAGGCAGTTAAGCTTCTGACACGCACAGTTGCGCATCTCGCCCAGAGGTTCGGTCGAGGATATTGCCTTCAAAAAGTGCGCCTTGGAATACTCGTCGAAGTCGCCGTTCGACATGCAGGACGAGGGCATAGGGCCGTGGAACGTGACAAGATCCGCGTACTTGCCGTATGCCAGCAGCAGTGCGGTTATGTCGCTGTAGCCCAAAAACAGCTTGGGGTGCTTTTTCGCCGCGTCGAAGTCCAGCCGGTCGAGTATGCGCGGCGTGCCGTAGCCGCCCTTGGTGCAGATTATAGCGTCCACCTCGTCGTCCATGAACATGTCGTTGAGGTCTTTTGCGCGCAGCTCGTCCGTGCCCGACAGATACCCGTAACGCGCGCCCGCGCTTGCGCCCACCTTTACATTGTACCCGAAGTCCTTGAGTACCTTTATGGCGCGCTCCAGTCCGTCGTCGGTGCGTATCGCGCCCGAAGGCCCCACCAGTCCCAGCGTGTCGCCGGGCTTGACTGCCTTTGGCTTATTCATATGTACATCCTCCCAATCGCTTACAGTATGTAGAACAGAGTGCGCAGTACTTCGTACCAGTCGTTGGTATGGAAGCAGACAGTATTGGTGCTTGTGCGGGTAACGCCCGGATAGAAGCTGCCCTTAAACGCGTTAATGTGCTCCTTAAAGCAAATCTCTATGTCGAACTTGTCGGGCAGGGGCAGTACCAGCTTGCTTATATCCTTGTCCAGCGCGCGCTTGGCGGCTTCCTCGATGCGCTTGACGGCCAGCTTGGGGCTGATGGACACGCTGCCGCCGCCTATGCCGTGGCTGACCGCGACTGTCTCCATGCCCGGATTCTTCTTCGCGGCCCAATTGCACAGACCTTCGTCGCCCGTGACCATCAACGACGGCACGCCGTTATACGACGCGCTGAGCATGTTTATGTACAGCTCGGACGCCTTTTCGCCGTTTATGAGTACGTAGTTATTTTTAAGGTTCATCGTGTGGGACAGGGGATTTGTGTCCATGCCCGCGCCCGAATGATACCCGGTGAAGAACGCGCCCGCAAAGCTTTTGTCTATGCCCGCCATCATTATGTATGGGTCGCGCGTCCAGCCGCGCAGAATTTTGACTTCCTCGGGCAGTACGGTGGGGTCGATGTTGCGCGCGTAGTCGTGCGCGTCCTTGACCAGCACATCGTCCGCGCCGCCCGCCAGCGCGCCCCGGCACGCCGCCGCGACCTCACGCGACATCTGCTCGCGGAAGTAATCGCCCACGCGCTCGCTCAGCTCGGTTTCCTTCCAATCGACTATACCGGCGGTGCCCTCAATATCGGAGCTTATAAATATTTTCATTTGGTTTAGTCCTCCAGATTGCATGGTTGTTTTGTCCGGCCGCATTTGCTTTGTCTGAGGCATAAATCGCGGCTAAGGCTGCTATTGATCGTCGATAACCTGCACGTTTTCGCGCCCGAACGCGTCGTATATCGGGCCAAGATCGCCCGCCTGAGCGCGCGGCGGCTCGACCGCCTGAATCATGGCCTTGTAATGCACCTCGCGCCCGAAGCAGTCGGTCAAAAAGCCGCTCATGCGGTCGGCGTTTTTCGGCTGGTTCATTATGTCCGCGAACGCCGCCGCCGCCGGTGCGAACTCCGCGATCACGTCGTCGCCGCGCACCTGGCGGAACTCGCCGCGCCGCGCTATCGCGAATATGTCCATCGCGCTTTTTTTAACCATGTCCATCGCGGCCTTGTACTTGGCCGCGTCGTCGCCGTTTACCGGCGCGGGCTTGGGCCTGGGCTGTGCGGCGGGTGCGGACTTGGCCGCGCGCGCAGGCTTGTCCGCAGGCGCAGCGACTGCGCCAGACGCAATCTGCTTCTCCAATTGGTCAAGCCGCGTCAATAGTCCGCTTATGTCCTCCACCTTGCCCCGGCGGCACACGCGCGTTATCGCCATCTCCAGCAGCACACGCCCGTGACTGACATACCGCGAATCGCGCTCCGCGTCCAGGAATATGTCCATCACGCTCATCAGCCGTTCGGGCGAGGCCTTGCCGGCCTGCTCACTCATGCGCTGTGCGTCCTCGCCCGTGATTTCGAGCAGATTCGCCGCGTCGTCGCCCACGATCTGCACCATCATGAGCGCCCTTAAATGCGCAATGATCTCGCGCAGGAATACCTGCACGTCGCGCCCCTCGCGCATCAGCCGGTCGGTAAGCTCCAGCGCGCCCGCCGCGTTTTCCTCAAGCAGCGCGTCCGCAAACTCGAACATAAACGCGCGCCCGCTGGTGCCGAGCACCTGACTGACCACGCCCTCGTCCACGCTGCCCTGAGCATAGCTTATGCACATGTCCAGTATGCTCAGCGCGTCGCGCATACCGCCCTCAGCCGCCAGAGCGATCTGCTCCAGCGCCTCGGGCGCAGCCGAAATATTCATCGTGTCCAGTATGTGACGCAGGTGCTCCACAATCACCTCGGCGCGTATGCGGTGGAAGTCGAACCGCTGACAGCGCGACAATATCGTCGCGGGCAGTTTCTGCGGCTCTGTCGTGGCCAGTATGAACACCGCGTGTGCAGGCGGCTCCTCCAGAGTCTTTAGAAGCGCGTTGAACGCGCCCGCGCTTAACATATGCACCTCGTCGATTATGTACACGCGATACTTGCCTATCGCGGGCGGGTACATGATTTTGTCGCGCAGGTCGCGTATCTCGTCCACGCCGTTGTTGGACGCGGCGTCGATTTCCAATACGTCCATGGACGCGCCCGTCTGTTCGTCGCGGCAGGCGGCGCATTCGCCGCACGGCTCGCCGTCGTGCGGGTCAAGGCAGTTGAGCGCGCGCGCGAACGTCTTGGCCGTGGAGGTCTTGCCCGTGCCGCGACTGCCGCAGAACAGGTATGCGTGAGATATGCGCCCGCTTTTTATCTGATTGAGCAGCGTGCGCACTATCGCCTGCTGACCCACTATGTCGGCAAAGCGCATCGGCCGCCATGAGCGATACAGTGCCTGATACATCTGGCAATACCTCCGAAAAAAACAGCCTTTATTGTTTATCAATATTCCCGCCTGCGTTTTAATGCGGGCGGGATAAAGCGCGTCGGTTTAGTTGCGTATGTCCTTTACCTTGTCAAGGCTGAGGAACTTGAGGAAGTCCTGAATATGCTCGTCCCAGTATTCCCACGTATGCGCGCCCGGATGCTCCTCGTAATGATAGTCGAACGGGTTGCCGGGTATGGCGGTGAAGAAGTCGCGCGTCTCGTGCGCGGATTCCAGCAGACCGTCGCTTGCGCCTATCGAGTGGAATATGCGCGGGCAGGGCAGACCTTCCTCAACGATTTTCTTTGCCGAGCCGAACACGTCCTCGACCGTGCCGTTAAGGTCATCCATGTTGGTGGTGCCGTACACCATGTTCATCATGTCGGCGCGCTCGGGGCTGAGTACCTTATGGCGGTTGATCGCGCCCGCCGAGAAGCAGCCTATCGCGCCGTATTTGTCGGGATTAGCCAGACCTATCTTCATGCAGCCCGCGCCGCCCATCGACAGACCCGCGATGAAGTTATCCTCGCGCTTGTCGGACAGCGGGAACATGCCGCGCATTATCTCGGGCAGCTCGTTGGCCACATAGTCGTAATACCTGCGGCCGTGCGCCATGTTGGCGTAGCAGGACAGGCTGACCGCGGGCATGACCACCGCCAGCCCCAGCGGCGCGGCATAGCGCTCTATCGACGTGCGGCGCTGCCATATGGTCTGATCGTCGCTCATGCCGTGCAGCAGCCACAGCACCTTGTGCTTGCCCTCGGTCGCGGCGGAGTCCATGCCGATCTGGCGCGTGGCGCGCTGGGGCAGTATTACGTCGCAGGACATGCACATGCCGATCGTCTGCGAAAAGAAACCTACGTGAATCAGTGCCATATGCTTATCCTCCTTACAGCTTTATCGGCAGCCAGTCCAGCACGGTCTGTATCTTTGCATCCCAGTACTTCCACTGGTGGTCGCCCGGGCTTTCCTCATACGTGAGGTCGTAGCCCAGCGCGCGCAGATGGTCGCGCATACGCAGGTTGGACTGGTACAGGAAGTCCTCCGTGCCGCACCACATGTATATCTTGGGCATCATTTCGGGGCGCTTTGCCAGCCGCTCGGCGACCGCGAACAGGTCGTTGTCACTGCCCTTTACCTTGTCCGCCGGCCCGAATATGTCGAAAAACAGCCCATCGTTGCCCTTGATGGCATCATTGGACGCGATCTCCACCGCGTCCACGCCGCCCGACAGCGACGCGACTGCGCTGAACGTCTCGGGCGCGAGCAGGCCGCACTTGAGCGCGCCATAGCCGCCCATGGACAGACCTGCGGCGAACGTGTCCTCGCGCCTGTCCGACATATAGGGGAAGAAGGAGCGGCATATCGCGGGCAGTTCCTGCGACAGGAACGTCCACCACTTAAAGCCTATGTGCATATCGGTGTACCAGCCCAACTGCGTGGTGGGCATGACGACGGCGATGCCGTGCTCGGAAGCGTAGCGTTCAATCGACGTGCGGCGCTGCCATATGGTCTGGTCGTCGCTCATGCCGTGCAGCAGGTACAGCGTGGGGTACTTGCCGTCGCCTCGCTTGCCCTCCATACCTATCTGGCCGCGCGTGCGCTCGGGCAGTATAACGTCCATCTGAGTACACATGCCCAGCACATCGGAGAAAAAATCAACGTGCAGAAGTGCCATTAAAAAAGTCCCTCCTTTATTCAGATACGCATGATTAATTATAGCACGACCGGGCGGGGTAGACAATGCCCAATTGCGGCGCGCGTCAGGGGCGTAAGCGCTTAAAATTGCAGCGGCTTTAACGATTGATGGTGCATAACATTTCGCAAATTTGTTGAAAAATGCAGCACGCTCTGCTATAATGATTTAAGTGTAAAAGTATGGCATTTTGGATTTACACGGGGCACTGGAAGAAGAACCTGACAATGCACTTCGGCCCGATGCAAGCGCCGCTCTTTAGAGTGTGTCTCAAAAATTCCTGAGTACGCAATTTCGGGCGTCGCTGCGC